>Ga0256404_1003211_pt1 | contig 33959 bp, 30 predicted proteins | sample RumenRJG_01DNA_FD_185990 | JGI IMG/M metagenome (GOLD analysis project Ga0256404, IMG submission 185990) | Bovine rumen microbial communities from Lethbridge, Alberta, Canada - RJG_01 | ecosystem: Host-associated > Mammals > Digestive system > Stomach > Rumen | place: Canada: Alberta | collected... | reverse complement strand
TGAATATCTCCCCACACTCAGCAGGTGAATACATGGCTTCAAACATATCCACGGTAAAGTTGTTCAACACAAGAAAGTCCGAAAACTCTTTAAATTTTTCCTGTCCCCCATCTTTTACCCTCTTCCAGTAACTTGCTGCAAACTTGTCTGCATCTTTCTCTATCTCTGCATTAAGAGCATCGCTCTGTCTTGCAGCTTCCGACGATCCTGATTCCACTGGAATATCTGTATCCTTATATCCTCCACTCCGTATACATGACCTTATCCAGCCTATGTAGTTATTTACCCTCTCCTGCCCGTCTGCCTTTTTTATAGCTTCAAGTACCAACTCATTGTCCCCGCCCGCATCTTTAAGGAACATCATAAGGTCGCTCTTTTTAAGTTCATTATGACCTATCATCTCTACCAGTTCAGGAGACGGTTTATAAGGTGAGTCAGCATATTCTTCATTCAGCTTCTTGATACCCTCTTCCTTGATATTTACATCATGGTTTATCACGTCGTTTTTCATGATAAACAGCTTTATCCCGACAACTCTTGATCCCTGGCCTTCCTTGACAGGTGAATAATCAAAACATACGTCACATTGTGAGCGTATCTCATCTCTAGCCTTGTTTATGACATACCTTCTGAAATCAGTCCAGTTTTCATAAGATTTTTCCGGAGCCATCTCCACTATCCTGTCCCAGTCAATAGGATTCTCCTGTAATGCCTTTTTGATACGGTCTGATTCCATGTTTACCATGCCTATCATACATTTAAATTCAGACAACCCGTACCCTACGGTAACGATCGGTACGGTCTTTGTAATGCGAAAAGCTTCTTTTCTGATTATCTCGTATATTCTGAAAGAATAGTCGCTTTTAAAATTAAGGATATTTGCAAGAGCGTATGATGTATATTTTCCCTGTAAGTCAAAGAGGAGAGGTTTCATCTTCTTTGAAAAGAGAACTGAGAATACGCCGTCCTTGTATCTAGCCTCCTGTATTACGCTAATTACAGAGAAGTTGCCGTGCCCATCTTCTGCGGATATGGTACGGCCTGCCATGTTTTTTGCAACAGAATACAGGCGTTTATAGATTTTGGAATTGCTATCATTAAGAGAAAAAAGATGCCTCAATTCTGAAGATGTGACAGTTGCTATGTATTCCCCATTCTGTTCTTTTGCTCTTGATATGCAGATGCTGGTAAGCTGATTTTCAAGAAGAGGCGATTTATATTTGGCTGTAATGAGAGTATTATCCTTACGGACCATCGCATTGCGACCTTCTTCAACCTCTACCGCTCTCTTCTGTGCTTCGGTCATAATCTCAGGCATAGATACAGTCTCCTTTCATCCGGTTCAGCGGAAAAGGAGGCAGTTGATTATCAGATACAGCCTGTCTTTGACGGAAAACCGGTCATAAATTTTATGTCCTGAACCGATTTTATACTAATGGTTTTCAAAAAGCAATAGATAAAGCGGAAAAAAGGACACAAAATTCCATCTGACTGCCCTGTTTTCCGTTTGTCACTGTCCGTTCTTCCGTAATAGATGTCCTGCTTTCCGTGATAAAATATTCGGAATGGCAGCACAGACACGGAATACTTTCATCAATTTATAGAGGAAACGGCGACCCTTTAGTGTCGTGGGCTGTTAACAAACAGGCATATGGCAGGCAGATACGCTGTAAAACGTGCTTTTAGATATATATCCTTTTTTCTGAATCATAATCTGCAAAGAAAATCATATCATGGACAGAGGTTTAAATTCTTGTGCCATGACAGGACAACAGAAACGGAAGAATGGACAGTCGTGGATACCGCGATATCAGTTACAGTGTCCGTTTTTCCGTTAAATCTGTCATATCTTCCACGATGCTTATTACTGACTCTGGATAGTGTATATAACACCCGCAATGATGAAAATACATCAGTTGTCCACAGAGATATGTGGATAAAACGGATTTTTATGTGGATAAACTGTTGACAACTGATATTTTTTATAAAATATTCACACAGACTGCTATATTTAGTTAAAGAATCACAACCCGTTATGATATGGTTATAACGGAAAAAAGGACAGTAAGCAGAAATGACAGCTTTGTTCTACTGCCCCGTTTTCCGTTAAAAAGTCATATAGTTCCGCAATGACCTTTATCATAACTGTCTGTTTTTCCGTTAAGCACTACCCCATTTACTTTCAGGCAGATGTCCTGTTTCCACGACCTGATGACTCTTCTTCCGTCAAACCCTTTGAAAACCCTTTATTTTATAGCATTTCTCAGTCGCTAAATAAAACAAGTAAACATGATGCTGATATTCTTTATATATTATCTTTATATATTAATGATACATGAACAGAGGTTCGTGCTTTATTATAACTGTCTTTGACATTGCACGTCGTATGTAGTATTATATTACATATAGTTGTCATAAGATTTTAGCAGTTAGAAAGGTTTTCTTTCTGGCTGCTTTTTTGTTTTTAATCTCCTGACATCATCATATGGTTCCCGTAAGTGACGGGAGTGGACCTGTTTATCAGTTCTGCTTTCCCGCCTTAATGGAACGGTCTATTGTTGAAAGGACGGCTCAAGAGAGCCGTCTTTTCTGTACGTCAGGAGGTGTAGATAATGTGCAAATCTACAACTCATCCTAGAAAGGAGGGATTATGGCGGAATTTACAGGAGTCTTTTACAAAGCTATCTATAAAAAAGACAACTTTGTAATCGCACTGTATATGGACATTGATGCAAAGAAGTCCGTAAAGTGCGAGGGGCAGTTCCTGCCTCAGGACAAGTTCGTCACTTCCTTCGAGGGTGACGTCAAAAAATCGAAGTACGGAGAAATATTCTCCGTTTCCTACATGAAACGGCTGATAAAGTCGGATCATAGGAATGTAATCACTCTGTTACAGCAGAGCGGATGCGACTTCATTACAGCTGACTCGATTTTTGGGGTATTCGGAGAAGCCACTCTTAAAACGGTTGAAAGATTACCCGAAAAGATCGTCGGAATTAGGGGACTGACTCAGAAAACGGCACTTGCCATATCTGATGAAGTCCTGTTACAGAGAAGTGCCCGAGGACTTCTCTGCAAACTGTTTCCTCTGGGTTTTTCCACTACCCAGATATGCCAGATTTACCGTCTGGCTGGAAACAAAGCCATTGATTGGGCTGTAAATGATCCTTATGAGTTCGCTGATATGCCAGGTGGTACATTCCATCTTGCAGACGAACTCGCTGCAAAGGACGGCTATGATGCCCAATCACCCCAAGTGATCTGGGGTAAGATTCTCTTCGAGATGAAGAGAAATGAAGCCTGTGGGAACACAGGCATCAGTCTGGAAGGACTGATTAAAAAAGTCTCCCGTTACGGATATACACGGGAGCAGATAAGAGGCGTGATAGACAGAAAGTTTATCGACAAACGCCTTTCTTACTCTAAGAAGGAAAAGCTGTTCCTTCGAAAGAGTGCATCTGGTGCAGAATATGCTATCGCTCAAAGAGCATATGAACTGTGTCAGAACCCAGGAGATGTTATAACAGGGATACCTGAAAAAATCATCGAATGGGAAAAGTGTCATGGGATGACGCTTGCCGTACAGCAGAAACAGGCTGTTGAAGCAGCTTTAAGCAACGGATTTAGCGTTATTACAGGAGGCCCCGGTCGAGGCAAGACCACTATCATGCAGGTCATTACAGATATCCGTAGAAAATACGGAAAGCGTAAAGATTCGCGTCTGATGGCTCCGACCGGACGTGCGGCGAAGAAACTTGCAGAGTCAACAGGACTGCCTTCCACGACAATCCATCGTGCTCTGTGCATCGATGATGCAGAAAGTTTCAGACCGCAGCCTGATACGATAACAGAAGCTACCGTTATTGTAGATGAGTCATCAATGCTCGACATCTGGCTCGCAAGAGACCTGATGAAGTCAGTATCAGATGACTCTCAGCTTACATTTGTAGGCGATATCGATCAGCTTCCAAGTGTAGGTGCAGGTGCTGTTCTGCGTGATTTGATTGAAAGCGGGCTTATTCCTGTTGTCCGCCTTACGGACGTGTTCAGACAAAAGGGTGACAGCAATATCATTCCTAATGCTGAAAAGATCCGTGTCGGAGATGACAGCCTCATCTTTGATGGTAAGACCTTCATGGCTTACCAGGCAGACGAAGACAGAGAAGCCTGCAAAGACATACTGACCATCTATCGCAAAAAGGTGGCACAGTATGGAAAAGAACAGGTGATACTGCTCTCTCCCCTCCATAGAGGTATGACAAAATGCTGCGTAGACAGCCTCAATGGCTACGCACAGTATTACGTTAACCCTGTTGGCAAATCTGTAGCATGTGGAAACAGGATATTCCGTGAAGGAGATCTTGTGCTACAGACAAGGAACTGGAACGGCTTAGCCAATGGTGATGTCGGAACAGTTGTAGGGGTGGATGAGCAGAATTGCACTCTTGATATCCAGTTTGGAGACAATGTTCAGACCTATGAAAAAGAAGACCTGAATATGCTTGAACTGGGATATTCCATGAGTATCCATAAATCACAGGGTTCGGAATATGCATGTGTCATTATGTGTATACTGCCGTCCCAGATGAGGATGCTAAATAGGAATCTTATCTACACGGGTATCACCCGTGCAAAGAAAGAGTGCATCCTGGTCGGTGACCAGTCTGCTGTTTCCTATGCTATCGGACATGAGGAAACATACAGCAGACAGACAACATTAAAAGATAAGCTCAGTTATTACTTTACTCACGGAGTTGACGTAAAGTAATAACTAAGTCGTACTCCCCCTCTTCTGAGGGATAAGGACGGAGAAAGGCGTCCTATCCCTCTGATGCGGAGAGGGATGAACAAGGTGGTCTATGGCTACTTTGAATTACAGTCTCGTAAATGAGGCGACATTCTTCATTTACTGGGATATTGACGGGGTTGTTTTGGACTTTCTAAAGGGAGCTGACTGGAAACAACCTCATTATTGGCTTAATCTGCCAATAAAATGGAACGTAGTAAAAGCTATTAAGCTGCTACGTTCCAAGGAGACAGAATTAAACATAAAGAACTGCCTCCTTTCCTGCAGCCCATCTGCCGAAGCTACAGCTGATAAAATGTCAGTTATCGGTAAGGCAGGTTTACAGGAAGTCTACCCTATTATTTTGCCAGATGGGGAAGACAAATCAAAATACGTCAACGAAAAAAATGCAATCCTCGTTGACGATTATCATAAAAACCTCGAAGAATGGCAGGGGTATCCTGTTAAATTCTACAACAAGGTAAATGATAAAAAAAATGGCAAAAGATGGGATGGAACGAACAAAAATAGCTATATGTTCTCACTGTACGAATATCGTACTCCAGAACAGATAGCGGAAGATCTTGTTGCTATCATTGAACTGATACGCAAAAAGACCTGTTGTTTCAAATAGGCTAGTCCCGATACCAGTGGTACATGATGGTAACGGCAAAACTATCATGTATCGTTAAAAAAACAACAGCAGTTGATACTCTTGTATCTACTGCTGTTTTTTTGTATTTTTTTTACGGTGTAATTAACATATCAGTTTGCTACAACTGAATTAAGTATCTCGTCAGCAAGTTTTTCCTGTGTCGCATTATAATAGATTACATTTACAAATGCAGGTTTTCCGGCTGCATCGAAAAGAAGTCTTTCACTTGTAACCTCATTCTTATCCATCCTGAGAGACAACTGAACTGCATCTGTTGAAGGATAGATATAATCAAGCCCGACAGATCTGATTGCAGCCTTGCTACCTATCTTTGCATCTGTATCAATGTCCTGATTTTCATAGTTGTATGTAAAACTGCTATCCTTCACTGCCTGCGTGAATACAGGCTTAAGAATCTTCTTCTCATATCCTCTTACAAAATCGCTGTAACCGTTTTTTGCAATCTTTTCCTTTTTATCCCATAAAGTCTCTATAACCATGCCATAGTAAGGATTCTCACTGTCATCAGGGGCTTTAATGATAAGCATATCGTCATCATTTGTGGTTGATTTCCATCCTGTTGGATATTTAAAACCGATTCCGTCATCATCATCTGAAAGATAATCAGACATTTTGACACCAGTAACTGTATCAGATTTATCTGTCCCAGAACTGCTTGTTTCGTCTTTTACGATAGAAGCCGTCAGACCGTTTATATCGTCTGCCAGTGAATCGTAATTGTTGTCATCAGCTGTATAGCCAACCACAAGATAATCTATATTGTCGGTATCAGAATATACAACAGCCTGACCTGCGGCTTTAAATTTTGCTACAACATCCTGAGTACCCCGCTCCGTATATGTTACATTTATCTGAGCTGCCTGCGTTGTAAGCTGATCCGCTTTCACAGGATCTTTTATATCGCCTGTTACAACGCTTCCGAATACCGGCTGCGTATCAAACTGCTTCACTTCTTTGAGAATAGCTATCTTTGGCATATAAGTAGGAGCACTGTCAAGAATATCACTTGTCTGATAGAATTCAGTCATTCTTATCATGGCTATCTGAGATTTTGTAGATTTATTTACAAAATAAATCACGTCATTCGATGATTTTGCTTTATATCCGCCAGGTATTAGAAATTTAAGCGATGAAACTCTGTCATGGTAAAACCCATCTCCATCCACAACTTTATTATCCGCATCATTCGGATTGGATGCATTAGGAATATTTACCGTTGTTACAACCTCAGGTTCCTTCTTTGAGGTTTTCTTTAAATCTTTTGTCGTCTCTTTCTTCTCTGATGGTTTTGAAGCACTGCAGCTATGTACTGAAAAAGCTATTGTGCCAACTATCAGAGCCAGAATAACTATTACTGCTATCCTGTTTTTCATTATATTGCCTCCTTTGTTTGCAAAATATTATCTACCGGACTTCTCATTGTTACTATCACTTTTTATTTCTTTACATGTATCTGGATCAATGTACTTTTTGTCTCCTCCATCATCTTTATTCTTACCAGACTGCAAGAAAGCAAACATCGAACTCTTCTGTAAGGAAATATTTGCATCATTATTCATGGTTCCAAGCTCTTCCTCTGTGAGCTTTGTCATTGATGTAGATTTTCTCTTGTTTTCATCAAGAAGCACAAGTGCTATTTTTTCATACTTCTTGATCTCTTTGGCTGTAAACGGCTTATCTCCCATGCAAGAGAACCTGGTCACATTTATTATATCCGGATTCATAAATTTTCCAAGATAATTTGACTTATTTCTTATAGTCAGAAGATATATTGCTGTTGTTCTCTTGTCATTGTCACTTACAACATTGTAGAATATATTCTGTGGGATATGGATTGATGCGGCACCCGCTTTCATGTCTACATACTGCGTACCATTTATCTTATCAGAGACCTCGTAACTTACCGCATATGTCTGTTTGCCATAATCAGTATAGGTTATTTCAAGATCATCAGTTGTAACAGGATCATCTCTTTTGCTGTAAAGTCGTGCAAGATAGGAGAAGCATCCAATCACTACACTTAGGATGATTATTGTTGAGACGATATGATATGTCTTGTGGGAAATGCCTTTCTTCTTGTCGGCCTCATCTCTTATATATGACTCCGTTAAATCTGGGATATCATCATCCTTATTTTTTCTACGAGATCGTCTCGTCTCCTGTTGTCCAGAGTCCTCATCGTCTGTATCTTCTTCTTCATCGTCATCGGTTTCATAAGAATCATCGGAATCATCGGTATCTTCACTGTCTTCGTCTACTGAATCTTCTTCATCATCATCGCCCTCATCTTCGCCTGCCTCATATTCATCCTCCTCGTCATAATTGTCGTCATCTCGATTACCAAAAGAAACCCTGTCTCGTACAGCGTCACCTATATCTCCTATCTTATCCTTAATGTTTTCAAATGGATTAGCCATTATTTACCTCCATAATCTGCTTTAAGCTTGTCATTAGTTATCAGCTATTATAAACTGTTTTTAGCTTTTTTCTTTACATTTGTTCGTTTATCATGAATAATATATAAAAAGCTACTTATATATGATACATAGACTGATATTATATATCATATTAAATATGATACCATAAAGCATATTTATGTATATATTTTATTTCATATTTTATATAAATAATAATATCAGATATAATATTGTATATAATATCGGATATTGTATTACTGTCCTGTAATACAATCTGTGATAGTGACTATTATACCGTATACTATATTACAGACAATATTATAATCCATATAGAATATAATACACAATATGATATTGTAAGTCATACCGTCGTTGATATCATAAACCAAATAATAATATTTATTATCTCCTGATATGATATATAATATCATATTGTTTCATATATGCATATAAGTATATATATTGATATTGAAATAGATATTGAATGCGTTATATTGCTTATCTATAAGTATAATTCAATATACAGATGAATAGATAAATAAATATAAGAATATATATACATATCAATATTATAAATGATATCAGATATAATATCATATATAATTTACTGAAATAAAAAATACATAAAAATAATATATAAATTGATATGTTATATGATATCATAATACATATCAAATTATATATACCATATAATATAAAATATCATATAAGATATTGACAAAAATATAATATTGGCATATAATTACGAACGTAAAATAAAAACAAATGTTAAAAGAAAGGAAAATATGACAACTATAGCAATAGCAAATCAGAAGGGTGGCGTAGGCAAGACAACAACTTCAATCGAACTTGCAGCATCCCTCTCTACAGAAGGTAAAAAGGTTCTGCTCATTGACTTCGATCAGCAGTGTAATATGACAAAGTACGTAGGGATTGATAGCGAACCACCTACAATCAATGAAGTACTTCATGGCGACAGCCCGATAGCAGATGCGATAAGAAAACTCGACCTGTACGATGTGATCCCAGCCTCAACAGCACTTTCAGCAGCAGACAGATCATTCACTGATGCAGCAGATATTTTTCTGCTTCAGGATGCTCTTGAGATAATCAGAGATAATTACGATTATGATTACGTTATCATCGATAATTCGCCGGCAAGGAATATTCTCCTGAACATGGCTTATATAGCATCTGATTACGTACTGATTCCTACGGAATGCGATGCAGGAAGCCTTGACGGAATACTCGCGGTAAATACGGATCTCAGGAAATTCAGGGAAGGCAGACACGCATTTTCAAAGGCTCGTATAATGGGATTTATACTGACAAAGTATGAGCGGACTACAATGCATTCAGACAGTTACAAAGAACTTGAAGACATGAGAGATGTCATCGAACCAGATGCTTTTATCATGACTGTAAGAAAGTCAATTGTGGCATCGGAGACAAAAGTAATCCAGAAATCATTACAGGAAGCAGATAAATATTCAAAACCAGCTATCGATTACAGAAAGATAGCAGAAGAAGTAATCAGGAGGACAGCATAATGGCAATCAGCAGCGAAGCGCGCAATAAAATGCGTGAGATCAACAGAAAAAAAGCACAGGAAAGCATGAAAGAAACAACGTCATCAGAAAGTGCAGTAGATCGTGCCCTTCATGACATAGAGCAGGAGGAGAAGGGTGAGACTAAGCCTGTGACTTCGACAGATACAGTCAGAAAAGATTCGGCTAAAAAAGAAGATATACAGGGAACACCATCCGTTAATCCTCTTGAAGACAGCAATATGTCAATACACCTGAAAAAAGGAAACCGTTCAGTAAGGAACTTTGCAAAAAGCATAAGACTTACTGAAAAGGCAGCTGAAAATATGAACAGAGTAGCAAAAGAGTATAATATCAGTGCCAACGAACTGATAAACCAGTTGCTTGAACAATTGTAAATGATATATGATATGATATCTGATATAATATCTGAAATAGATAAGACTGAAATAGATAAAAAAGAAGACCTGAATCCCAAACGGGAAACAGGTCTTTTTTTAAAGAGGATAGTATAAGGGATTATCAAGATACTTCCCATTAGTGTCCATATAGACACGGGTGAAATATCTGAACGTCCCTACATCCTCCCCTTTTAAACGGGCATATTCAAAGTCATCTATGCCCTTATACTTTGGATTCCAGGCCCTGATAATAAACTTGAAACCCATTTGTTCAACAGCCCGCTGTAAAGCAATTGATGCTTTGCAGACATACACGTTCGAAAACTTATCCATATCATATGCTTCAATAACAGTCGTAAGCTGTTGGTTTGCTCTTTTTAACTCCCTGAGCATTTTGAGAGTTCCTGGCAGAGCAGAACCGACACCAGGCCTTGAAATACAGGTTTCACGATGACCTGACATTTCAAAGTATAAAGGAGTTTTAAGTGTTCCTTCAACCACTGTGACCCAATTCTGATCTCCGAGGAGAGGAATCAGATCACCATTCTGATCTCTGCCCCAGTGGGGGCTTACGATACCAGGCTCCATATAGATTGTACCTCCATGTGGAGCATTTTTAGTGGAAAATGCTGTATATTTTCCGAACTCATCAGTTTCGGCTATACCATCAGCATCAACGCTGACCAGATATTTTCCACTTATTCTTTTGTCCCAGCCCAGCTGAAAAAAAGCCAGACGACAGTGAATGTCGTAGACTGGGATGAGCAGTACCGTGAATCTGCTCTCTGGATTTGCCACGTCATCATAGCATCTTTTTTTAATGACGTGCCCATCCTCGTCGATATCTACGAAGGTTTCTTTCAGACGATATCTGAAGTTGGATGTTGTGATAGTAGCATCCTTGCCTTCGTACTGACAGAACCCAGGGATTCCATCAGTATCGATATCTGCTTTCTTTAACTCGTCTATCACTCGGGTTCTGGCCTTCCAACTCAGGGGAAGGCTCCTGTAGCCGTATCGTACAGCCCGCTCATAGCTGTAGCCCCGCGGCTCCAGAAAATTCTCAAAATCCTGTTGCGAGAGGGTAAGAATTTTGAGAAGAGCTTTATATACTCTGTCCCTCCGCTCAATAGGGACAGAAGGCTGCTCTGGAACTGCTTCATAATGATTAGCAGAAGTTGCCCCATTTAGCGGAGATGTATGGTTATCTCCAAGGAGATCTTTTACAGCTTCCTTGTAGTCACTTATCCCCGTTACAGCCATGTGAAGATCAACCGGACCTCCGCCATGACCATAAAAGCATTTCCATGCACCTTGGACAACACCATCTCTGGTATTGCCCTTCGTAGGGTTAAATGAACATTTTTTGTTCGCCCTTTTGTGCTTTCCTTGACACATGGGACAAATAAAATAATGCTCGTTGCCTGCTGAAGCATAGACATCAATATTATCAATGTCAGCAACCTCAGTAATAGTAATCACATGATTCATGCGATCATCCCTTCCTCCGCAGTTAAGCGGAAACAAAACCTTTCCAACGCCGTATCGTTGGGAAGGATTTATGCTTTGCAGCAAAACCCTTCCCATACGGAGGAAGGTTAAGAATTCAGCTCAATGATGGCATATATAGTCACCTGAGCCTCGTCGAATACGACTACTTCGTCATTCTGGAGTGAAACTCCTTTATGAGCGAAGAGGGTGTCGTATCCCTTTTTTGCCATAGACTCTCGATCAAGCTGAGACATCCATGGCTTCCATTGCTGGACATGAAGACAATGGCTGTCATCATATGCAGCTCTGAAAACAAGCAGATATGACTTATTATCCTTCATGTCCCTTCCGCTCCCGACGCCGGGAGCATGCTTCCATGTACAAGAAGTATATCCGGCTGCCTTAAAGGCAAGAGGTGCAAGGTATGCAACCCCCAGACCGAACATCTTTCCGACTGTTCGCACACCCCTTACACGGGAACGCGGGAGCAGTCCATTTATGATGATGGACTGCATATTCTCATTTCCTGAGCCGTGGTACAGGAAATGCTTTTTGGCACCAGTATGTTCCTGCATATACTGGTTAAATCTTGCATGAGTCTTGAAATTATCGCAGATCCATGCGTTACCTGTAGTCCTCTTTCTGGTAAGAGAATCTACGTGACTCAGAAGCTGTTTTAATTCACCGGATGTAGCTTCTCGGATTGAGATTTCAAGAGTCTCAAATAATGACTTCCTCGGAGCAGAATCCTTGGAGTTGTCATTACAACTTTTTTGAGCCTCCTGGATTTTTAGCTGAGCCTCCATCTGGTTGAGACGGTTGATCTGATAGGCTTCAATGCCTTCAAAATCATCCGAACTCTCAGCCAGATAGTCCTTAACATGCTCCATCTGGAAAGGACACACATTAAAGAGTTTGATGAGAAGTTCATTGAAAACCGAAACATTCTCATCTGCTGTCGGCACGGCTATCAGCCGGTCAAGGATTTTGCGACCTTCCTTGACCATTGTTATTGTCATATCGGCAGTGTTGCCCTGCCAGTCGCTCTTTGGCTTAAAAGCCTTCCGAGCGAATCTGGCAAGGGCTTTCCATAACCACTTTACCGACTCCTGCTCTCCTTCAAGCGGGTCGTCGTTTGAAGAAGATTTTTTATTAGCAAAGGTCTCTGTAAGATGTACTTCCGTAACATCGACATACCCTTCTGCTATATATTTTTTATAAACCCTGTCCCATAAAGCGATGGGATAGGGTTTACCAAAAGATGAGGCTCCGACAGCGTTCTGTCGTACTTCAAACCTGTCTGGACGGGTCTGAAGCATATGGATGGCCGAGTTACGGTCATCAGCTGTCGTAAGCTGTAATCTGGCTTCTTTCAAAGCCTTCACCTTCCTTTCCGAAGGCGTCTGCTCCCGCATACGGGGCAGACAGGCGGTCAAAGACCTGGATGTCTCCCTGTATGCGGGAGTTTATGATTAACAAGGATTTACTTTTACTTTTCAGGAGGCAGTTCCTTGTCATACTGCCCAGGATTTTTGTCGCCAAGAAGGGAGCTGACTTTTTCAAGCCAGTCCATGACCTTCTTCGGGTTTCCTTTTCCTCTTTCGCGGGCGAGAGAGGAAAGGTAGATGTACGCATCTACCATTGTCACTTTCTTATCCTTTGCAAGAGAGGAGGAGAAATCCTTTGCCTTTTCTCGGGCCTCTTTCAAGGCCTTATCACTTACCACCTTAGCCCACCAGTGGTAAATGAAGCCTTCAGGATGGACAAGAGGTGTCCTCCCAAGTTTTTCAATAGCCAGCTCGTTATCTCTAACTGAGTCAACTATATGAGGAAGCTGCTCCTGAAATGTTTCTGGCTCACCCTTTACGGATTTGCCAGATATCATATGAGCACGAGTGCTCAGATGATATATCTTGGCACCTCCCTCAAAGGGAATCATACCTTCAGTACCATCAGACATGGTAATCTGAAGAACTAGACGTGCCTGCATGGTGTCATCTCCGGTATTACCCGAGGAAAACAGCAACAGAAATTTCGCTGTCACATCCTCTCCAAGGAGATCGGAGAGAATGAGAGAGAATGATGCCTCTTCGACATCATCATTGAGTAGGTAGCGGGCAACTACCATCTCATGGGATACTTCCCCTCCAAAGAAGATAGCATCAGTATAGTTCTTTGATATAAAATCCTTAACTATACTGATACCCTCCTCGTAGGAGAGGATTACATATCTCTCGCTGCCGAAGTAACGGGAGACACCATCTGGGGCATAGACGGTGATTTTTTCATCGTCATAAGACAGCCCCTCATTGACGAGTTCTACCCGTCTTTTTGAAGGAACTGCCTTATGTGTCCCGTTTTTACCGGGACGAAGGTTCTGGGCGTTAGCCCAGCCTGCCCTCTGACAGAGCGAGCTCCATCCCGCTCCTGCTGTAATACGGCACGGAACGTTCATGCCGTTTTCTCCTATAGGGAGATCAGCAAAACCGGTCCCGTCCTGTGCCTCATGTAGCAGGACGTCAAGAGGGACCTCTTTTTCAAGATAGTCCTGAATATGATCCCTCTCAGGAAAGACAAGGTTGCCATCCTTGTCTATATAAGATTGCCCATTTAAATTCTCTGGGTCAGGCTTTCCCCAGAAAAGAACTTTTAGTGATGTGGCTGACATCACTATAAAGTTTTTGAGATCAGAGAGCTTCCTGATCAGTGTCATGAAGCCCTCCTCTCTTGTCTTGTCGAATAATGCCACAGAGGTATCATCCTCTGTCGCAAGATTCTCATTTACTAGATTCTGAGTATTCATGTTATCCATGATTACTCCTTTCTCGGTGATCAAAGGGACACCGACCCACACAAAAAGTTATCTGTAGCATATAATTCACATTCCGTGAAACTTACAGATAACTCATACAACAATTGTCCCCGTTGTCAGGTGGGGAAGCAGTTACCATACTCTGTATGGGTTTACAACTGTCCCACCACCTGTGGGAACCTAAAATTGTCGTCTGAGATAAAAATACCGCCCTGATAAAGGACGGTAAACTAAAAAACAGCAGTCAGAGATAGGAATCTCTAACCACTGTTTAAATCTCAAGACTCTATGATATGTTAATAATATAATAAACTGGCATAGATGTCAATATTATCAGCTGGATATATAGACAGACAAAACCTTCAGCATACTGCGGTAATCATCAGACAGGATAATCAGTCTGATCGGGACAGAGATATTACCTTTTCAGTTATTGAAGATTGTTAAGGCAAAAGAATTGTTATAAACAAATGTATCTGTAAGCAAAATGATCTGTATGATAAAAGTTTTTTATAAAAAAAGATCCTGTATCAAAAAGATCGTTTTGTAGGAAAAGTATTTTTGATCAAAAGAACTGGCTGAAGAGAAGAATCTTTATAGCAACTGTATTTTAATGTGTCTGTTTCAAAATCCCCTTGTTTTACTCTTGTTAATAATCTTGTTTAGATACTTGTTTAGATACTTGTTAATATCTTGTTTACGGAGCGGGAGAAATTCAGTGGTAGCAATGCTTTGATGATTGTTTTGGTTACCTAACAATTCCAATAGGTTACCATAAAATTCCAATAGGTTACCATGAAATTCCAATAGGTTACCATGAAATTCCAATAGGTTACCATGAAATTCCAATAGGTTACCATAAAATTCCATACTTAAAAAAATGACAACAAAAAACAGCATTACAAAAAAATAAAAACAAATAAAAATCATATACGATATAGACTTGTTTGAACGGTTTATATAGGAAAATAAAAAAATAAAAAAATTTTCAAAATAAATAAAGAAAACAACAAAAGGTATTTTATAATAATAATTGCAACAAGAAATAATGCCAATAAAGGAGATAATATGGCAAGAACGTTAAAGGGTATTTCAAAAAACCAGGGGGATATGATAGTTGAAAAAAGTCATCCCCTGACAGAACTCTGGAAATCGCAGATGAGTCTGGCAGAACTAAAGCTACTTGATCTTTATCTGTCAAGGATTGATGCCCGAAATCCTGAAAACAGGATTGTCCTCATGCATAAAGGTGATGTAGAACAGGCACTCGGGGTAAAAAAGATAAATAAAGCCGAACTCGAAAAGCGTGTAATGAACCTTATGAGCCGTACCGTCAATATTCCTGACAAGAGAGCCAAAGATGGCTTTGTGGCGGTAAATCTCTTCGAGTATGCAGAAGCAATCCCTGATGAAGACGGCTACTGGGAAATTAAAATGGCAAGCACCAATGTTGCGGACAAATATTTTTTTAACATTGAAAATATCGGATATATAAGATACAGATTGAGGAATATCATATGCCTGACTAGCAGATACAGCTATGTCATGTTTACATATATGATAAAAAATGCTTTCAGAAAGGAATGGGAAGAAGATGTAAATTATCTAAAGGATATTATGGGATGTAATGAAGATGAGATATATTTACAGTTTAAATTTTTCAATGTAAAAGTTTTAAAGAGGGCAGTTACTGAGATAAATGAAAAAACTGAGTATAAGCTTGCTTATGAACCTGTAAAGAAAGGCAGGGAAGTAATGGCGATAAGATTCAGAATACTGGAACTGCCTGAAATCGGTCAGTCAGATATAGCAGAAAGCTGAAATCATATAAGACAGAAAGGAAGCTTCAAATGACAAGAAATAAGATAGTCCACTATTTTAAACTTACAGAAGACTTTTTTAACAGTCTTACTGCAATGAAGATTGTAAGCATTGAAAACGGAGACAGAGCACTGCTCATATATCTGAGACTCCTTTCACAGGCAGTCAGGAACAAAGGATATATTGCACTCTCAGGAATCCTTGAACCAAGAGAAGAAATTGCAGTCATGATGAGAGAAAATCCTGAAACAGTAAACGAGCTGTTTGATTTTCTTGAAAAGGCGGGTCTGGTAGAGACAAAGGATAATACCATCTTTTTCTATGATGCGGCTGCAATGTCAGGAAAAGAGACAGGAGCAGCGGGAGAACTCAGAACCAAGAGACTTAAAGAAGCAGGAAAAGAGAATCCGAATCCTACAGAGGTCATAAAAGATGATATCAGCAGAAAATCCTCATCAGTCAAAGAAAAAAATGATACTGATGATAAGATAGAGAAGATAGCAGAATTATGGAACTCCCTTCCTGATAATATCCCGAAAATCAGAACCATAAGCAAGTCAAGCGAAAGATACAGGAAAGTGAAGACAAGGCTCCGGAACGAAGGATACGATACTGTAGTCGAGGCGATAAACAAGATTTCAGAGTCTCAGTTCCTTTCTGGAGAAAAGACGGATTTTGTCATTACTTTTGACTGGCTGATGAAGCCGTCAAATATGGCAAAAGTTCTTGAAGACAATTACAAAGACAGAAAAAATCCTAAGGAAAAGCCTGCATTTGAGGACGATGTCTTCATGCAGGTAGCAACAGGCAAAAGCAAGCCACAGGATTATTTCAGAGACGAAGTAGACGAATCGGACAGGATGGATGATGACTTTATCGTAGATCTGCCTTTAAGACCTGAATATATTACACAGAAGGAGCAGAACAACCAGTGACTATTGAAGAAACAGGAAAGATATGTGCAAAAGTCCAGATAAACTTTCCGTGGGCATATAAAGATTCATCTCCGAAGATGAAAGCCCTGATGGTAGAAACCTGGAATGACTGCTTTGCTGATTTTACATATCAACAGGTAAGCATAGGACTTAACATATATCTGCATACAAACACGACAGGGTATCCGCCGATACCGTCACAGATAATAGAATGTATCACCACGACTGAAAATATGGCAACAGAAAGAATGACAGCTGATGAGGCATGGATCCTTGTAAAAAAAGCCATACAGGATGGTGCATGGCATTCAAAAGAAAGATTCGAAGAACTCCCTCCTGCGGTACAGAAAGCTGTCGGGGGAGCTGAATCCATAAGAAACTGGTCACAGCTCTCATCTGAACAGAACGATACTGTAACGAGAGCATTGTTTATAAAAAGCTATAATAATATCTTGAAAGAAGAGGATTATTTTAATGCTCTGCCAAGAAATATCAGGGAAAGGATACTGGCAATGCGACAGAGACGTAAACAGTATCAACAGAAAACTGAAAGCATACAGGAAGATGTCTATGATCAGATAGAGGGACAGAAAGCCGTTCCGATAGGAACAGATGTCGGACAAAGTAATACTGAAAGCATAGACAGCCGGATAAAGCAATTAAGACAGAATTTAAGTATAGCGAGGTCAGACCAATGAAAAAATGCGTATCATGTGGAGAACTGATAGATGACAATGCTCAGTTCTGCCTGTTCTGCGGAGCAACACAGCCGAAGCCTGAGAAGAAGAAAAAGAAGCAGTCTCCGTCTGGAAATGATAATCAGTCAGCAGGAAACAGCCAGAAAAGTGATACTTCTTCACAACAGCAGAAACCGAAAAGAAGAACGATTGAAGTTGAGGAACAGCGTAAACCCGCAGTTAGTAAAAAAACAGATTCTTCAGTAAAGTCAAAAGAATCATCCGTACAGCAGGCGAAACCAAAAAGACAGGTACAGGAATCTGAATCTGTCAAGCAGCAGGCAGCTCCAAAAAAGTCGAAGCCTCTTCCGAGAATAGATGAATATGAGGAAGATGTAGACGACAGTGAAACAGAAGATGCAGAGGATGTAGTACCTGTGAAGAAAAACAGGACTCCTGTAAAGAAAAAAGCTGTAAAGAAACCTGTATCTGATAGTGACAGCTTTTATGATGATGATGAAGATGATATGGCAGAAGAGGCTGAAGGATATGATGAAGATACAGATGCGGATTACGACACTGATGATGAAAATGCTTCAGCTGATGAAGATGGTGAAGTAACAGATACAGACGATGAAGAGGATGAACCTGACGAACAGGAAGATAAACCTGTAAAGCAGAAAAAGGAAAAGCACTCTCTGTTCGGCTCAAAGAAAAGATCTACAGAAAAGCCAAAAAAGTCATCAAGATCAAGGCAACAGCCAAAGGTTGCGGTTCCTGATTCAGTAAACAGTCATCCCGAGGTCATGGCAGCTGTTCAGAGAGAAAACTATATCAAGCAGCAGAAGCAGGATATAAACGACCAGAAGCGCGAGCTGCAGGAAGAAAAACAGAATCTTGAATATGTCGCATATCACGACGAACTTACAGGACTCCAGAACAGAAAAGCATATGACAAAGCACTGAAAGATCTTTCCAAAAAGGAACTCTGTGTCGTAGCTGTTGATGCGAACGGGCTGAAACATACGAATGATACATATGGTCATAAATACGGCGATATGCTTCTCACATCTGTCTCTTCTTCACTTGCGGGAGCATTCGGAGAAGAGAACTGTTTCAGGACAGGCGGAGACGAGTTCATGGTACTTCTCGACGGAGAAAACAAAGGCCTCGTAGATCCGAAGATAAAGAAGTTCAAGGAACTCTTAAAGAGCAAAGGAGAAGACGTAAAACGTAAAGAAGGACTTGAAGAGAACGAGATGTTTACGGCCGCGGCAGGAGCCGCCTATGGCGAAGAGGCTGACTCAATGCAGGAACTTCTTGATCTTGCTGATTCGAGAATGTATGAGGATAAGAAGGAACATAAAAAGCAGAATCTGTACTTCCCGGACGGCACATATAACGCAAACTGGGACGGCTACTATGACGACGTAGAAGCAAAACAGGATGAATACAAGAAGGAATTTACCAAATCAGTCATGAAGAAGGTAGTCCTCCTTATAATCGGATGTATAGCCGTATATATCCTTTATGTTATGTTCTTGCAGTAATCTGTACATATCTGTCATATCTGTATAGTCGATTGCTCCGAAGATCTCACTAATACCCACGGGCAAGCCCGTGGGGTTGCAATAGAAATACTGTAACCCTGAGTGAGTAGCCTAAGTGCTTTAAGCACTACGTTAAGAGAGAATATATAGTTACCTGCGGATGTAGTACCAAGTCCGCAGCTCTAAGGCAAGTGATTAAACAGTTCTTAAGGTTAGGAACAGTGTTGCAGGCAAAAACCTCTCATTAACATTGGCGATGGTACACTAACCACCCTCCGGGGTGAGTAATTAAAACCTTTCAAGGTTTAAGGTGTCTATAGGATATAAGAACCTAAAGTTGTTAAAAATGCGTAGTAGTTATCTTATAGAACAAAGAAAGGTAGGCTAAAGGCGGTTCCTCTCACAGGCAAGCCTGTGGGTTTCCCCGCTAAATATTTATGACAGATTGCAAAAAATATGCAAAAAAAATGCGAAAAAAGTACAAATATATTTTTTTTAATGAAAATATAAAGAAAAAGCAAAGAACAGGAGTAAAGTAGCAATTAAGCAGGCGAACAACCCCTGTTTTCAATAACTGCTTATTATAGGCAGGTTAACAGAATAAACGTTTAATCCCGCTAATGCGGGGGAAAGGAAGACAAATGGAAGAGTTTATCAAACAGTACGGCGGAGTACTTCTTATCGTGGTAGCAATCCTCGTTCTTATCGGAGTTGTCGTACTCGTAATCAACGGAATCGGTGCTCAGAAGTTCCAGGATCTGATCAACCAGTTCTTCGACCAGTCCATGCAGAAGGCAAATCAGTCGGGACAGGTTCATCCAAAAAACACAATCGGAGATTAATACCGAAGATTCCGGTGGTATACATGGCTCTGCCTGTGTGCTACGCAAGTGGCGCACGGAGGCACTGCCTCTGTATACTTTATTTTTTTTAAGAATTCAGATATGGTACAATATTGGCTTTATCTTAAGGAATCCCACAACTTTAGTTGTGAGAAGATATCAACTGTGTCATTAAGACACATTTATCAGAAACAAGAGGTCTTTAATCAATGGCATTTAAAAAAGAAATAACACAGGAAGTCCCTGAAACAGCGACTACTTCGATAGAAGAGACAAAAGAAGCTGCTTTTTTCGGTCCCCTGTATGAATATATCAAGGACGAGCAGATAACAGATGTTGACTATAATGGCAGAGAGCTATGGGTTAACGATTGCAACAACTTCCGAAGGAAAGTTACAGATATCCCCATCTCCCAGCAGTGGGTCAGAAACTTTGCACAACAGGTAGCCAATAAGGAAAGTAAGGAGTTCAACAAGCTTCATCCGGTACTTGAGGCTGAGACAGAAGATCTCCGAATATCTATCGTTGATCCCTATGTAGCGACAACAGGAACAAGCATATGTATCAGAAAGACACCTACATTTGCACGTATCACAGTCCCTGACTCTCTTGCAACAAAATATGCAACGCCTGAGATACTTTCATTCCTTATCAATGCAGTAAAGTCACATTGCAATATCATCGTATGTGGAGAGCCTGGTGTCGGAAAGACAGAATGCTGTAAGTTTATTTCTCAGTTCATTGCAGGGAATGAGCGTGTTATCACTATAGAGGATTCACTTGAATGGCATTTCTCGAAGATCAAGCCAAGAGCTGACTGTATAGAAATGCAGGTGCATCCGACAAAGGAAAACAAGTTTACGTTTACAGACGCTATCGTTACATGTCTCCGTCAGAATCCCAGATGGATGATGATTGCCGAGATTCGAGGCGAAGAAGCAAAGGAATATGTACAGGCTCTTTCGACAGGAGTAAATGGTATCACCACACTCCATACCGATGATGTAAGAAACATTCCAGACCGAGTAGTAAACATGGTGGCTGACCGTTCGGCAGCTTCACGAATGGAATCAGATATCTATACATTCGTTGATGTAGGAGTTCTTGTAAATAAAAAGATGGATAAGAATGGGCATGTTCGAAGATTCATAGACCAGATTGGAGTATTTACAAACGATCATGGCAAGGAAAAATCCGAACTTGTATTTGATAACGGTAAGCCTGTTGAAAACTACAGACTTCCTGAATCAATATATAAGAAGTTCAAGAGGGCTCATATCGATAACCCTTATCAGAACGACTATATAGACGGCTTCCTGCATGATAATGAGGAAGCGTCAGAGCAGACCCCGAAGTAATAACATCTGTATGAACAGACTGCATCAGGAGCAGTAAAGGAGGAACTGGTGGCGATTTTTAAAGACAAAGAGGATATTACGCTTGATACGAAGAAATCCGGGAATTCTTCGGCAGGTTTTGTCCCAAAGAAAAAGAAAGATCATAACTTTCTTTACTATATCAATCCCGGACATCTGAAAGCAGCGATAAATGGATATGGTTTTACCTTCGATTTTAAAAAGGATCTGGGAAGATATGCAGTATTTGTTATCTTAGAGATTGCACTGGCATACTTCTTCAATCTCCAGATAGGTTATGCTATACTGTTTATCCTTATCGGAGCTATGTTTATTCCGAATCTTCTTGTTATCTCATATAAGAATATGTATGAGCAGCGAAGATTCTATGATGCAAATGTTTATATGGAACAGCTTCTCTATTCATTCAAGAAGACGAAGAATTTCCTTGCCTCTCTTGAAGATATAAAGATTCAGTTCAAGGATGGCCCGATGCATGATGTAATAGTTGAGGCGATCGACCATATCAGGAACACTTTCTCTGATAATGCAAATCCCGAACAGGAAGCAGCGGATATCATCGAAGCTAATTACAAGAGCGTCAAGATAAATACGATTCATAGATTTATCCTAAAAGCAGAGCATCTTGGAGGCGGAATTGACAATACCACACAGCTCCTTCTTGAAGACAGAAGTGCATGGGAGTCACGTACCGAGACATTCCAGAAAGAAAAGCAGCATAGGAAGACGCTTGTAATCGCATCTATCGCAATCACAGTTCTGCTGTGTCTTGTATTCGTCCGTATGCCGCCTATCATGACAAAGCTTAACGGTATCGATATTTCCCATAACGCAGCCGTAGAGCTTGGAACGATAGCGATGTGGTTCCTTGATATTCTTCTTTATACAAAGACCATGAAGAAGCTTTCTTCCGACTGGCTCGATGATGGAAAAGAAGTAAATCAGGAAGAGATTGTAAACAAATACTATAAGGTCATCAACTATAATTTTAAGGAAGAGAAGATGAAGTCAATAAAACTGGCACTTCTTCCTATCGGCCTTACAGTTCTGTTCTTTGCACTGAATATCATTCCAGTGACTGTTATTGCCGGAGTGATTGCCGTGTTCTGCCTTTTTCAGGATAAGATAGATTATTCACTCGCAAGAAAATCGGTTATAAGAGAAATCAATCTGAAATTTCCTCAATGGCTGACAGAGCTTGCACTGCTTTTGCAGTCTGAGTCGTCTCAGGTTGCTATCATGCAGTCGGCAAAGACAGCACCTGCCGTTTTACAGCCAGCATTGCAGAAATTCCAGAAAGAGCTGCAGGAGAATCCTAAGAGTGTTGATCCTTATGTAAACTTCCTGTCAGAATTTGATATCAAGCAGGTCGGCTCAGCCATGAAGATGCTTTATTCGATCAGTGCAGGTACAGGCGGAAGTCCTGATGAGCAGATTGCGGATATCATGAGACGTAACATCGCAATGCTCGATGTCGTGGAAGCACAGGAAAACTCGAACAAGATGGCTTCACTTCTCATTTATTTCCTTGCACCTCAGATCATAGGTTCATCAAAGCTTCTCATAGATATGCTTATCTTCTTTGTTGTGGCACTGGGAAGTATGTCAACAGGATATTAAGAAAGGAGCGGAAAGCTTGTAATTCAATGACCCCTATGCTAAAGCATAGGGGATTGTATGAAAGGTAAAACTTCCACACAATCCCATGTTGAATAGCCTAAGCCTTGAAATAAAGGCTACGTTAGATAAGTTATCACACCTGCGGACATAGTACCTAATCTGCAGCTTTGTGCAGGCTCTGTAAACAGTCCCGTGAGGTAAGGACAGTCAACCTGGTATGATCGAGTACGACAAGCTTTTCTAACATTGGCGAAGGTACGATAACTGATGCAGACAGCCTGCCTGAAATTTAGGGCAGGCATCTACAATAAGATTTACTGTTTAAGACAGTAGAAAGGTAACTTATAAACTATGGTCTATGTACTAGACAGAGATGGCAAACCCTTGATGCCAACTAAAAGATATGGGAAGGTACGTCATCTCCTAAAAGATGGAAAAGCTGTTGTTGTAAGGAGGACTCCCTTTACGATACAGCTCACATATAACAGTGAAAGGCATAAACAGCCAGTATCACTTGGCATAGATGCAGGGAGTAAGCATATCGGCCTTTCTGCTACGACTGAAAGAAAGGAACTCTTTTCAGCACAGGTAGAACTGAGACAGGATATAAATAAGCTCCTTGTCACAAGAAGGGAGGAAAGACGTTCAAGGCACAGCCGTAAGACAAGGTATCGAAAGCCACGATTCCTGAACAGGACTCACTGCAAGAAGAAAGGGTGGCTCGCTCCTTCAGTAAAAGCCAAATGCGAAGCACACATAATGGCAGCAAAACACATAATGCAGATACTGCCTGTAACTGAGATTCATGTTGAGATGGCACCTTTTGATACACAGAAATTGAAAGCAGATATTGAAGGCATGAAAAGACCTGAAGGTACTGATTATCAGCACAGTGAGACAGAAGGATACGATAACATCAAAGCCTATGTAAAGTTCCGTGACGGTTACAGATGTGCGGTATGCGGAGCTGAACACGCACTGCTACAAGTACATCATAAGATACAGCGTCACAATGGCGGTACTGATATACCGTCAAATCTCATAACAGTGTGTACAGACTGTCATAAGGCTTATCACGCAGGAACACTTACAGATAAGAAAGCAAGAATAATGGATCCTGATACAAAAGTTCCAGCGCTCAGAGATGCCACTTTTATGGGTATTATGAGATGGGCAGTGTGGGACAGACTCAAAGAACTGGGAATGTCAATGCATATGACATTCGGTTACAGGACTGCTGAGGCTAGAAAGCAATATGATCTACCAAAGGATCACCGTATCGATGCAAGATGCATAAGCGGACATCCTGAGGCAGAACCTACAGACGAGTATTACTTCATAAAGAAAGTAAGGTGTCACAACAGGCAGATATACAAGATGAAGGTGTCCAAAGGCGGTGTGAGAAAACGGAACCAGGCTGAATACGAGGTAAAAGGTTTCAGGCTTTTCGACAAAGTGGAATATAAAGGAAACAGACATTATTTCATCTTTGGAAGAAGAAAAACAGGAATATTCAGTGTAAGAGACATGAATGGTAATAAAGCTACAAAGTGTGGTGACATCAGTTACAGAAATCTAAAGCTGATCGAACCGCAAAGCGGATATATGATTGATAGGATTGCAATAAACAACTGACAATTAAGAAAGGAAGAAGTGGCTCCGCTCCGATACTAAAGTATCGGAGTTCCCACCACTAGAATATTATGGATACAGTCATCAAATCAATAATGGGGCTTTTCTTTACCCTTCTTGTTGCTTTTATTGGAGTAAGCTTCATCCTTACTTCAGTAAATGCTACAAATGCAGATAGGATGCTTTCAGGGTATGTAGATGAGATAGAAAACTCAAATTTTGCCCCAAGCGTAATAGAAGCCTGTAAGAGTGATGCAAAGGAACAGTTTGGCGGCAAAGATCAGACAGAGGATGTGCTACTTGTCAATCTTGTACATCAGGACGGCGATAATGAGAGAAGAGTAGTAGGAGGCAATGCAAAGCTTTATTATAAATTCTCTATACCTATCATGGGTCTGTTTAAAGACAATTATGTCGAAGCATCCTTGAGGTAATAAACTAAGGAGGTCTGATTTATGGACAAGTTTGTAGAAGACTATGGAATGGCGATACTTCAGGCACTTGTCGGAATGGCATTTGCAGGGCTGTTCGGCTTAGTGCTTTATTATGTGACTTCATTCTGATATGGATCAGAGACTTATCAGGACTGATTGATATAATGAGAAAGCAATCAGAACAGTAAATCGGAAGGAGATAGAATATGACTGAGGTATTTTCAGAGTATGGCGATGCCATACTTGCTGCGGTTGCAGGGATACTCATGATATCGCTTGCAGGGCTTTTCTTTATGAATCCCAATCTTGGGATGGGTGCCCTTGTACAGAGATTTATGGGATATGTCATGTAACATATAAGGAGAAAAAATGACAGAAACGAAAGGACAAAAACTCGAAACACGGAAAGAGAAGAGGCAGACAGACAAGCTATGTGAAAAACTATGTGACATAAAGGCAAGAGAAGATATTTCTTCAATGGTATGTAATACTACAGCACCAGAAGATGATTATTGGAGCAGCGCTGAAAAGTCGTTACTCAATTTTTTGCTGAACCGGGTAACAACTGATACAACTACACCAAACAACGAAAAGGCGTTAGGCAAAGTATATTCTATTCTTAAGAACAATTCATTTAAGCAGTTTACAGAAAAAGTAGATGCTTGGGTAGATGCTCACCGTTGCTCAGAAGAGACTATAAGTCACTGGGAACTTTTTTGTGTATCTTCAAAGAAAACGCAAGAGGCTATTTACACAGGTTTAACCGCAAAGCTAGGGAGCTATTTGCTTAAAGGTGCTCTCTGAGGATAGAAGCAAGACACACTGACTGTTCCCATGGGAAAGCCTGTGGGTATGTCAATGACAAGTTAAGGAGAACAGCAATATGACAGAATTTATAAAGAACTACGGCGGGGCACTCATTGCAGTCGTGGCTGCTATCCTTCTGTTCGGGGTACTGTTCGGGGCATTTTTTAAGATACCTGGAGTTGGAGGAAAACACAGCATCCTGTACGGAATCATGCGTGGTAGCGAAGACCTGTCTGAGAAGCAGGTTGCAAAGAAGAGTCCGAATAACGGAAGTAAGACCTTTGCAACCAATGCCAAGGAACACAAGATTCCACAGACCAAGATGGTCACAAAGGCAGGAACAAAAAATATAAGACTTGAAGCAGGAGTCAGGTATCCTATTGAAAATGACAGCAGGCTCATAAAGACCTTTATCGGACTTTTTGACAAGAGTAATGACAGAAAAGGAACAGAATATGCTCTCAACGGGCCTGTCAAGACCAAAGGAAAAGACGGAAAAGCCGAAAGTGATGTAAGCGTACAGATAATAAAGATCATGCGTTATGCTGATGATGCTGAAGATACGGATGATGTCATAGCAAGAAATGATGCCGTTGCGGATTCTGAGGATATAGACTACGACAGTTGGTTTGATGTAACAGACCAGGTAGTCCACTACAGAAGCAATACTGCGAAAGCAAAACGCAATGATGACTATATTCTTTTTCCTGAGACAGGAACGTATATGATGCGTGTATGCGTCATAAACAATGATAAGACGCTTGATACCATGAATGTATTTGTTGGAGCTGAGAATCCGGAAAAGGAAAATCCAACAAAAACAAATCCTGAAAGCGAAAGAGTGCCATAAATAGTTGTAAATAAATAACCATGATAAGGAGACATGACAGGATTTGTCGTGTCTTCTTTTGTATAACCGTGAACTACTCGGCTACAAGTAGCCGAGTAGTTCACATTCCCCGACGTACATGGAATTATTCAGTTACTTTTTTGCATTTGAAGGTGCGGAGGTTGTAACTGAAACCTCAAGTTCTCCTGTTGGCTTTCTCTTGGCAAACTGCTCAAGATCAGTCTTATCCGCCAGGTCAGCTTTAGCAGCTTTAAGCGGTTTTGCGGAGAACTTCTCCTTAACCAGCTTATTATAGAGGGTTGGAGCCTCTTTCTTAAGGGTCTTGAACCCTGTCGCCATCATAGACGGCTGGAGACCTTTGTCCCAAAGATCTGGGCGCTCGGTCTTGATACGGGCTTCATCATACCCGTCTGCCTTGGTCTTCTCGTTGATACTGAGAAAGACCTTTTTCCCATCAGCTGTTGTATAAACAGCCTTGGCATTGTTTTCCTTATCAAAGGTAGGAAGCAGCTTGGAGAGAGCTTCCTCTTTATCCGCCTTGATCTTTGCAAGAGCATCGAGATGCCTCTTGCTTTCCTGCTTTTCTTCCCAGTCAAGTCTGGAAAGTTCTTCAGCATATGAGCCGAGTGCAGGCTCAAGATTAAACGGCTTTTCCGACTCCTTATAGCCGATTCCATATTTTGCATAGGCATCGACTGTATGATGAGCTGTGTCATCATTTGGAATCTTCACTTCAGAGCAGTCTACGGCAAACTGCTCTACTTTTTTAAGGATGCGAATTTCCACATTTTTATCCCTTTCGACCTTTCGGACGAGAAGGTTTTGTGGATACAGCCCGTCATCCCTGGGAGCGACGGCGATGAACCAAAGAGGAAGGTTCATTACCGCCATGTAGTATCTTGTCTGAACCTCGTAGGGTTCAGGGCAACCTACTACATTGAGGCTGTCAACTCTCCACTTGGCTGTGGAGAGCTCAATCTTACGGGTGGTCTTTATCTCCAACCCGTAATAACCCAATGTCACGTCGTTATCGACACCGAGTTCAGGATCGAACTTATGAAGTTCAATTAGTCTGTCGATATCGGCAACTACGTGTGGGAACGCCAGGTTCCCTTCGCTGTCCAGTATACCACACTGAAACAGCGATTTGTCCTCAACGAGGAATCCATATAAGCCTGCTGGCTTCAGGTATTCCTCGTTTATCTTGTCGAGAGCCATTGCAGCTACGGCTCCTTCAAGATTGTTACCGGCTTCCATAGCTGAGGTATCACGCTCAGCTTCCTGTCTGCCTGTAAGCTGGTAATACAGGGCAAGCTTGCCGTTAAAGGCTTCCGGGACACCGTTTTCATGTCCCGGATAAATGCCTGCAACAGCCGCTGCAGAGCTGGCTCCGATGCAGCAACCGTCTGAGACTCTGCCGCCCGCTGTCTTACGATCAGCGAGCCATTTGGCATCATCTCGGACAGTCTGCCTGTCTGCTCCCAGGACTGGCTGCCCTGAGAGATATTTTTTAACCCAATCGTTGCTGTCAGCAACTTTTATTGGGTTTCCATTTTTATGCCCTTCTGGGGCTTTTATCTTAACAAGAGACATTTTTGTCTCTCCTTTCTCCCATCAATACGTGACGGGTCGTTTAAATAAACAGAACCAGATATAATCTGGTTCAGATACATAAGAAGTCCCCGTTATCCGGTGGGGCGGTAATCCTTTTTAAGCCTGTATGGTCGATTACTCCCACCTGATGCGGGAACCTAAAATTTTAAGGAAATGTCAGGCACGACTGGCATTGTATGCCCGAACCATATCCTTTATCTCTCTAGGGAGAGAATATGGCTCGCCGTCGAAGACGGCTCTGCGGCATACGCTCATCGCATATGCCAGTGCGTCCTGGTAGTTATGTCCCAATTTAACGGCAAACGCCGTATAGTTAAGGACATCTTTCTCCCAATCAGGATATTCATCCTGATAATATAATTCTCTGCCTGCTGTTATAGCAGCCACTATAGTATCAGTAGCTGCCACCTTTTCACTTTCAGACAGAGAGTTGAACCCAGCCATCTTCTCAAATCGCTTGATGGCTGCATACTCCGCTTTTACAGGGCGAAGATTCTCTACATATTTTCTACCCATTGATTTATCCTCCTATAGGTCAGAAAATATATGCCGCCCTGAGGATACAGAAACTCTCTGCAACCTGATTCCACAAGGGGCGACATAAGATGTTGTACCCCGTGGAAACGGGTATTAAAAACAAAAAATGCAGGAGCTGAATCTTTTCAAAATAGAAAAAATCAGTTCCTGCATATTTCTTATTACTGTAATTAGTTTTATTATAAACTAACTACGTCAATAATGCAAGTTTATTATCACAAGTCTGACAACTTGTATTACTTTATTTACAAAAAAACTCCCTGCTTCGGCAGAAAAAAAGTAACGGTATTCCTTTGAGAATATTTTATTCGTATTGGGAATACTGATATTCCTATTGGAATATGTTTATTCTGGAAAATGGAGTGTATATGCGTATAGATATGGATATAATTACATATTTACAGCTGATTTCAGAAAAGATTTTTTCCCTTTAGACTGTATAATACAAGGGCAGGAGGATATATAATGCAGATAAAGAAATTTACGCAGGCTTCCATGGAAGTCTCACAGATGGCAGAAAGAGAAGCTATCGATCATGGAAATCAGGAAATAAAGCAGGAACACCTTGTTCTTGCAATGCTAGATCAGAAAGACGGCCTCATTCCGAAGATATTCGAGAGAATGGAAATCGATACGGATATGTTCAGAAAGCGTCTTCTAGGCATCATAGATACTTTTCCGAGAGTTGATGGCAATACAGCGAAGACCTTCATAGGAAAACAGTTAAACGATGTCCTGACACATGGAGATGATGAAGCAGAAGCGATGAAAGATGATTACGTTTCCGTCGAGCATCTTTTTCTTTCTCTGATCAAGTATCAGTCAGACACCATAAAGACTCTTTTTGATGAGTTTGGTATTACCCGTTCAAACTTCATGCAGGCTCTTAAGGGCATACGCGGAAATGTACACGTTACAACGACGAACCCGGAGGCTACCTATGATGTACTGGAAAAGTACGGATATGACATGGTAGAGCAGGCAAAAAAACAGCAGACAGATCCTGTCATAGGCCGTGATACCGAGATAAGGAATGTTATAAGGATCCTTTCCAGAAAGACAAAAAACAACCCTATACTCATCGGTGAACCCGGAGTAGGAAAAACAGCAGCTGTCGAAGGACTTGCCCAAAGAATCGCATCGGGAGATGTACCAGACAATCTTGAAAACAAGAAGATATTTTCACTTGATGTATCATCCCTTGTCGCAGGAGCTTCCCTCCAAGGGGAGTTCGAAGAAAGGCTGAAGGCTGTCCTGCAGCAGGTTTCTGAATCCAACGGCGACATACTGCTTTTCATAGATGAGATACATATGATAGTAGGAGCAGGCAAGTCGGGCGGTGCTATGGATGCAGGAAATATCCTTAAACCAATGCTTGCAAGGGGACAGCTTCACTGTATCGGCGCTACTACTATAGATGAGTACCGTGAGTACATTGAAAAAGACCCCGCTCTTGCAAGAAGGTTTCAGCCTGTTATCGTAAATGAACCATCCGTCGAAGATACGATAAGTATTTTAAGAGGAATAAAGGACAGGTATGAAAACTATCACGGTGTAAAAATACAGGATGCAGCCCTTGTTGCAGCTGCCACACTTTCTTCCCGCTATATCACAGACAGGCATCTTCCAGATAAGGCGATAGACCTTGTAGATGAAGCCTGTGCTTCTGTAAAGACAGCTATAGGTTCGATGCCTCCTGAACTGGATGAACTTGATCGTAAGGTGATGCAGTTGGAGATTGAGGAAGCTGCTCTTAAGAAAGAGACCGACTTCGCTTCTCAGGAACGTCTTGATGAACTCAAGTCAGAACTGTCAGAATTAAAAGATGATCTGTCCGTACAGAAAGCCCAGTGGGAGAATGAAAAGAGTGCTTTATCCAAAGTAACATCATTAAGAAAGAAGATAGAAGCAGTAAACAAGGATATAAAGGTCGCTCAGCAGAACTATGACCTTGACCGTGCTGCTGAATTACAGTATGGAAAGCTTCCGAAGTTAAAAGATCAGCTTGCTGCTGAGGAACAGAAAGTCAAAGACAAGAAGCTTACCATGATCCACGAGAGTGTGGATGAAGATGAGATAGCTTCAGTCGTATCAAGATGGACTGGAATACCGATACAGAAGCTAAACGAGACAGAAAGAGCAAAGATAGTCCATCTTGAAGACACTCTCCATAAACGTATCATAGGTCAGAACGAGGCTGTAAGAAAGCTCTCCAAGGCAATCCTCAGATCAAGGGCAGGTATCAATGACCCGACAAGACCAATCGGCTCATTCCTTCTGCTTGGTCCTACAGGAGTAGGTAAAACAGAACTTGCCAAGGCACTTGCTGAAGCCCTGTTTGATGATGAAAACAGTATGATACGTCTCGATATGTCTGAATATATGGACAAAGCATCAACTGAAAAACTTATCGGTGCTCCTCCAGGATATATCGGTTATGAGCAGGGAGGACAGCTGACAGAGGCGGTCAGGATGAAACCTTATTCAGTCGTCCTGTTTGATGAGATGGAGAAAGCCAATCTGGATGTATACAATCTCCTGTTACAGATACTTGATGATGGAAGGCTTACGGATTCCCATGGAAGGACTGTTGATTTCAAGAATACTGTCATCATCATGACCTCAAACCTTGGAGCAGAAGAGATACTTAACGGTACAAAAGACGGCAACATAACGAAGCAGGCACGGGATGCCGTGAATCAGGTGCTGTACAAATATCTGAAACCTGAGTTTCTGAATCGTCTTGATGAGATACTTCTGTTCCAGCCTCTTACTGTTGATGACGTCTGCAATATTGCAGGGCTGTTTGCTGATAATGTTGCAAAACGTATGAAGGAAAGAGGATACGAAATAGAGTTTACTGATGAGGCGATACAGTATATAGGACAGAGCAGCTATGATCCTGAACATGGAGCAAGACCAGTCCGCAGATTTATGCAGAAATACATAGACACAGCTATAGCAGAAAGCATCATGAACAATGAGGTTGGCGAAGATGAAAAGGTTGTGATTGATGCAGTTGATGAAGATGGTGAACTTAATCTTGTGATTGAAAACCGTCCTAAAGACAAGCACAAAAAAACAACAGATGAAGAATCCTGATTTATGGAAAGAAAGACTGCTTCTTGTCTTTGACATATATGCCAATATACTTTATAATATAACATATATCTAGTCAAAAGGTATTTTTAAAGTCGTTAGAATCTGATGATTCTGGCGGCTTTTTTGTTACAAGTCCCGATTTGCTAAAGAAAAGAAAGGAGCATGATTATGGGATGGACAGGTATCCCGAAGCACTTTGACAGTGCTTCAGAAAAAAAACAGTACCTTGATGGTCTCTTCAGAGACGGAATAAAGGTGCTACTTTCGAGGATGGTCAGCAATGAGTATTATGCTGCCATTCAACAGGAAGACGGTACTGTGACTGCTTATGTCGTAAAGACGGCAAGCAGGAGTGCAGAATTCCTTTATAAAGGAGTATCTGAGGACTGTGGTCCGATATGGACTAAATGCCCTCAGATGATTCTTAAAATCCTTTCTCCGACTGAGAACCAGTGGGCTCTCAAGTGGAGACAGGAGTGTGTCGAGTATAACGAGGCACAAAGAATCAAAAGGCGGAAATACGAGAAAACCGCCAGAGAAAAAAATAAAAATGAAAGGGCACAGCTTAAAGCTGCTATAGCAGCCGCTCTTGACTAATCATTTTTTTAACACCCGCTACAACGAGACAATATATATTGTTCTTGTGCAGTGGGTGTTTTTTTGACCAAAAATCAAGAACAGTTCCTTGTAGTGTGTTATAATTATAAAAGACGGTACATCAAATATTGAGATATACAGATATTATAGCAAAGGAAGATATATAAAATTTATGGATAGATATAATGCTATTGACTTGTTCTGTGGAGCAGGAGGCTTATCCTATGGCTTTATGGAAGCGGGGTATGATATAATCGTCGGGGTTGATAATGATAAGGATGCCCTTAATACGTTTTCAAAGAATCATGAGGGAGCAATGGCTCTGAATGCCGACTTGTCGAAGCAGGCAACAATAGATGAAATAAGGCATATAGCGGGCGACAGAGAGATAGATGTAGTCATTGCAGGTCCCCCATGTCAAGGATTCTCAGTCACAGGTCCGAGGCATTTTGATGATCCAAGGAATAGACTGTATCTTGCAGTTATTGAATTAGTAAAACAGTATCGCCCGAAGGGGTTCATAATAGAAAATGTCCCTGGGATGGCTGCGATGTATGATGGACAGGTAAAAGATGAGATTCTAAGACGTTTCCGTGATATGGATTATAATATTGAATGCCGGATTCTGAAGGCATGTGACTATGGCGTTCCTCAGATGAGAAGAAGGCTTATTTTCATGGGAGTACGTGGTGATATAGGTAAACCAGAATTTCCTGTTCCTATGTATGGACCTGATGGAAGCAGACCTTATGTAACCTGCCGTGATGCAATATCAGATCTTCCAGAGAGGCTTGATAAAGATGGTCTTGGTACAGAGGAAGATTTATATAGTCAGCCTGCACAGACAGAATATCAGAAAGAAATGCGTGGTAGCTGTAATATCCTTTATAATCATGTAGCTACAAAGCATAAGGAGTTTGTAAAAGAGGTCATAGCACAGGTTCCAGAGGGCGGTAATTATAAAGATCTGCCGGCAGGTGTGGGAGAAAGCAGAAATTTTCATATGGCGTGGACAAGGCTTGATGGCAATGCTCCTGCCCGGACTGTGGATACTGGTCATAGGAACATATTTCATTATAGCCTGAACAGAGTACCTACTGTCAGGGAGAACGCAAGACTTCAGTCGTTTCCTGATGATTTTGTATTCACAGGAAGTCGCACAAAGCAGAGCAGACAGGTAGGCAATGCTGTACCACCGCTGCTTGGCAAGGCTCTTGGGTTACAGCTGAAAAAGATTATTGGTGGCAGTGACAGTTGTGCAGCAGAGGACGCTCACTAATACCCACGGGCAAGCCCGTGGGGTTGCAATAGAAATACTGTAACCCTGAGTGAGTAGCCTAAGTGCTTTAAGCACTACGTTAAGAGAGAATATATAGGTACTTTGGAATGTAGTACCAAGTTCCAAACACTACGGTCTGTGATTAAACAGCTCTGA
>Ga0256404_1003210_pt1 | contig 33964 bp, 24 predicted proteins | sample RumenRJG_01DNA_FD_185990 | JGI IMG/M metagenome (GOLD analysis project Ga0256404, IMG submission 185990) | Bovine rumen microbial communities from Lethbridge, Alberta, Canada - RJG_01 | ecosystem: Host-associated > Mammals > Digestive system > Stomach > Rumen | place: Canada: Alberta | collected... | reverse complement strand
TACCTATGCGGGCAAAAAATGAGAACCTCAAGTAATACCAAGAGATTCTCACGTTTTTTGATGAATTTATTCAGTTTTTAATCGACTGTGAATAGTAACTTTTTATTTTACGAGGGCCCTTAGACCCTCGTAAAACCGTCATATCAGTGAGTAAGATCGTATGCTTCACGGCAAAGCTTTGCGATTCCGTCCCAATCCTTTGCTGCTACCATATCCTTCTTGCATACCCATGTTCCGCCAACGCTGATGATCTTGTCGAAACCGAGATACTCGTTAACATTATCAACACTTACTCCGCCTGTAGGCATGAACTTGAGCTGAGGGAATACGCTGGCAAGTGACTTGATGGTCTTAAGTCCGCCGTAGTTTCCTGCAGGGAAGAACTTAACCATAGGAAGGTGTATCTTAATGCGTTTGTGATATCTGTAGGAGTACATGTTCCCGGGCAGTAAGCTACACCGTGTCCGATAGCGCACTGTGCTACTTCGTCAGAGAATGAAGGTGCAACGATGAACTGAGCGCCTGCATTGATGGCACGTGTGCACTGCTCACGATCGATGACTGTTCCGGCACCAACTACAACATTTGGACACTCCTTGGCGATACGTGCGATGGCTTCTGCTGCTGCAGGTGTTCTGAAGGTAACCTCAGCCATAGGAAGCTTGCCGGCCTCAAGAGCCTTTGCAAGAGGAACTGCATCCTCAACATCATCGATAACTACTACAGGACAAACCTTGATCTCTGCAAGCTTAGCCATAAAATCTTGTTGTGTCATAACATATCTCCTTTATTTTCAATATAAAAACTTATCATATGCGGTAATGCACGGGGGATTGGCATCACCTTTGGTATACACGCAACTGTAACCGCTTACATTTAGGTATTATAAAGGATTATAGTCCGGCTTACAAGAGGAAATTTACTATATTTTTAAAGAATGAACATGTCCCTGCCGGTACTAAGTAAAAAAGGGGGAAACGCTGTAATAGCGTTTCCCCCGATGGGTTTTTGAAAAAATCAGTGGAGCTTTAGGTATACCTGGTGGTAGGTCAGATCTCCTTCTTCGCTTACGTCCACAACCATATAGGAAGGACGTCTGTCTGACTGTCTCGGATAACTTATGGAACCGGGATTTATGCAGGTTACACCGTTTATATCCTTGAGATAAGGCCGGTGGGTATGACCGAACATTGCGATATCACAGCCCCGGGCCTTGGCTTCCTCTGTAAGCTGGGTAAGGTCCATGCCGACTCCGTAGTAGTGACCGTGGGTAAGGAAGCACTTGTGTTTACCCAGAGTGATCACCTGTTCTCTCGGAAGTTCGGTAAAAAAGTCATTATTGCCCTGGACAAAGTAGCATTCAACACCGTCACCGGCATATTGCTTTATCATATGCTCGGTTCCCTCGGAATCCCCGAGATGTATGAGATAATCAATCATTCCGAGTCTTTTCAGAACATCTTTAAGATTGTCATCCTTACGATGAGAATCGCTGACTATCAGGGCTGTCTGAAAGGGGCGGACAAGTCCGCTGCCCTCCTTTCTTTCGGGAAACGCACCGCTGTTAATGCCTTTTTCTTTGTCTTCCCCGATAACACGCTTTAAAAGCTCCCGCATGGCTCTCAGGGCTTTTCCTCTGTGGGACATACTGTTTTTCTCCTCTGCCGTAAGTTCTGCGGAAGTTTTTCCGTATTCGGGAAGGTACAGTATGGGATCGTAACCGAAACCGTTGGTTCCCTTAGGCTCTTTTGCTATGAGGCCTTCGAATTTTCCTTCTGTGTGAAAGACTCTTCCGTCGGCAAATACCGCACAGATACTGCAGGCAAAATGTGCTGCTCTTTCATCTCCCTCTGCAAATCTGAGTTCATGGATGATTCTTGCATTTTTGACATCATAGGAGGTGTCTTCGCCGAGATATCTTGCGCTGTAAATACCCGGCATACCCAGCATGTAATTTACGCATAATCCGGAGTCGTCCGACATGATAATGTCATCGTCCTGCAGCATATCGTGGGCAAGCATATAGCTTCTTATGCCGGAAGCCTTGAGCTCGGCATTTTCTGCAAAGGTCTTTCCTGTCTCAACAGGTTCGAAGTCGATTCCGAGCTCACTCTTTGCTACGATATCTTCAGTCACATCGCCAAGGATCTGCCTGATCTCTTTCATTTTGTTCTTGTTATGGGTGGCAAAAATAATACGCATAATGTCTACTTTCTTTTTCTGAGTTTACTGCTGCTTTTGAATCCGGGACCCTTCAGGGAATCCGATAAAGTGGTTCCCCACTTTATGAAATGTCTGCACTTATGTGTACAGTATAAAGGGTGAATTCGCTGCGGCAAAATATAAATTTTTTTCAATAAGTAATCATACCGCAGATACAGCCTAAGATGAAAGTCTTATTTGCTTTTGGAGCTATTATAAATAGTGTCGAAGTGAGGATTCCCATAACACAGCAACACAGGGGAAGGTTCTCGCTGTCGAAAACCTTCCCCTGTGGCACTTTATGGTATTCTATTATCCGAGATACTTAACAAGTGTGGCTCTTACTGCACCGGCACCTGCAATTTCTTCTTTGAAAAACTCTTCGATTCTCTCTCCGAGACCTACTGAATAGAGGTCTGAGCCAAAGATGTTGACATTGGAAAGAATCGGCTTTAACTTGTCGCCTACAGTATCGGGGTTTCCGAGCTCGATACCGCTGAGCGCCTCTGTAAGTGAATCAAGCATAGGATCTGAGGAACGTTCAAATGCTTCGCCCTTATCATTAACACCGAGAAGATATCTGAGCCAGCCGGCAATGGCAAGAGGTATAGCCTCGAGCTTCTTTGCATCGCCGTACTTTCCAACATAGCTCTTTATGGTCTCGCCGTAACGGATACCAACCTTCTGTGAGGTATCGGTTGCGATACGCTGAGGTGTATCAGGCATGAAGGGGTTAGGGATACGTTCGTTGATGACTTCATTAACAAAGGCTTCAGGTGAAAGGATACCGGGATCGGTAACAACAGGCATACCTTCAACCGGTCCGATTCTGTGAACAAGCTCTTTGAGCTCCTTGTCCTTCATCTCATCCGCAATAAGGTCATAACCAAGAACACAGCCATAAACCGCAAGTGCCGTGTGAAGCGGGTTAAGGCAGGTTGTTACCTTCATTCTCTCCACCTTGTTAACGGTGTCACGGTCTGTCATATAAACGCCGGCCTTCTCAAGTGCGGGACGACCGTTAGGGAACTTGTCCTCGATGACGAGATACTGGGGGCCTTCTGCATTAACAAAAGGTGCAATGTAGGTGCGCTTTGAGGTGATAACAGGCGCCATGTTTTCGATGCCAAGTTTCTCAAGTTCAGCCTCAACAGATTCTGCAGGCCTCGGAGTGATCTTGTCGATCATGGACCAAGGGAAGGCTACGAACTTCTCATCCTTAAGGTAAGCGATGAAATCTGCAGGAACAAAACCCTTCTTCTCCCACTCTTCCGCCATTGTTACGATGGAGCTCATGAGCTTCTCGCCGTTGTGTGAGCAGTTGTCGCAGCTTACGATGGCAACAGGATACTTTCCGGCTTTGAAACGCTCGAAAAGAAGTGCTGTAACGATGGCCATGGCTGCACCCGGCTTCTCGGGACCGTTGTCGATATCTGCCTGAACAAACGGGAAATATTCGCCGGAAGCATTCTTGAGAGCATAGCCTTTTTCTGTGATGGTAAAGCTTGCCATCTGGAAATCAGGGTTTGTGAATATTTCCTTGAGACGATTCCAGTCAGCAGGCACCTGAGACTGAGCCTTGATGGCTTCTGTAAGGGAACCGATAACCTGCTTCTCTGTTGTGCCGTCAGCCTTTAATGTTACGCCCAGTACAAGATTGTCGTAAGGATCATAGATTTTGTCCACTACGTCGAAGTCAAAGGTCTCTACACAGGTGATTCCCTTGTCAAGAGCACCTTCCTCAATAAGTTTGTCAGCGATTCCGCCTATGAAGATACGGAAAATGTTTCCGATTCCGAAGTGAACCCATACAGGGGACTTCTTTGTATTCTCTGCAACTTTTTCAATGTCATAGGCAGGAAGCTTTACGCCTGCCTTCTGCCATGCTTCTTTATCCTTTAATCCTTCAAGAGTTAAACGCATTTTAGTTTCCTCCAAGTCTCTTCTCGCTCTTCTCGATTGCTTCCCAAAGTCCCTGAATGTATGTAGCGCCGAGAGCTCTGTCATAGAGTCCGTATCCCGGCATTACGCCCGGCTTGCCAACTTCATCCCAGATGTTTCTTCCGTGATCAGGTCTGATAGGTCCGTCGAAGCCTGTCTCATAAAGGGCACGAACGATCTCATACATATCGAAGTTTCCGTCGCTGGAAATGTGGCATGCCTCCTGGAAATCGTAGTTCTCACGGGAAGTATCGTTGAATCTCAGGTTTCTTACGTGAGCAAAATGGATACGGCCCTTAAGTACGCGGATCATGTGAGGAAGATCATTCTCAAGGTTTGTTCCGTAGGAACCTGAACAGAAGGTTACACCGTTGTGAACATCATCAACTGCCCTCATAAGACGAAGGATGTTCTCCTCTGAATTGATGATTCTTGTGAGGCCGAATACTGACCATGCAGGGTCATCCGGGTGGATAGCCATCTTGATATCGTACTTGTTACATACCGGCATGATAGCCTCGAGGAAGTATACGAGATTCTCGAAAAGCTTCTCGCCGTCAACATCCTTGTACATATCGAAAAGATCCTTGAGCTTAGCCATACGCTCAGGCTCCCATCCGGGAAGAACTGTGCCCTGTGACATCTTTTCCATGGAAGAAGCAAGGTCGTCCGGGTTGATGGCATCGATGGCTTTCTGGCTGTAGGCAAGAACTGTGGATCCGTCAGGATTCTTACGTGCAAGCTCTGTTCTTGTCCAGTCAAATACAGGCATGAAGTTGTAGCATACAAGGTGAATGTCTTCCTTGCCGAGATTCTCAAGAGTTTCGATGTAGTTTGCGATGTACTTGTCACGATCCTTGTCGCCAACCTTTATGGAATCACAAACGTTAACTGACTCGATTCCGCTGATGTGAAGACCGGAAGCCTCAACCTCTTCCTTTAAAGCATGGATTCTCTCCTGTGACCATACTTCACCGGGAGTTGTATCGTAAAGTGTTGTGATAACACCGGTTACACCGGGAATCTGTCTGATCTGCTGCAGGCTGATTGAATCGAACTTTGAACCATACCAACGAAATGTCATTTCCATAATGAAAATCTCCTTTTTAAATAATGCTTTGATAATTGAGGGATTAAAGCAGCCCTCAAAGTGTATACCAGTTTTGATGATGCAATACTAATCCTTATCAGGAAAAAAGTCAACAAAAAAATCATAATCAAATAACCGGTTCTTTATTTGATAGTACCAGCTCTGCCGGTGAACCATGGGGACGGGGTTGGTGGTTCAGCGGCTGTTTCATTTGATACGGTTTGAAAAGCCGGTATAAATAAAGCGCCCGGCAAGACCGGTGCCCGACTTTTTGATAAAGCTGCCATAGGTTTCTGAAGTTTTATCGAATCAACGATTACAAATGTATACTACAACCTTGATTTCGCTTTCGGACTTGATTTAATTCCGGAATTGATTTATTTTTATCATATAAATGTATACAAGTTCGAGAGGGATATGATGAAAACAGATAATGACATGGTTGAGACTCCCAAATTACCTGAGGAAATACACTATTATTTATGGAACAGAATTGCAACACTGGAGCTGCGCCCCGGGGTAAAACTCAGTGAGCTTGGTCTTGCCGAACAGTTCAACTGCAGCCGCATACCGGTGAGGGAAGCTGTCAGACGTCTTAATATAGAAGGCGCTCTTGAATCCCAGCCTCAAAGGGGCAGCTTTGTAAGTAAGATCAATCTTGATAAGGTCAGAAAAGTAAGATATCTAAGGGAAGTTCTTGAAACCAGAGTGGTTCTGGATGCTTTTGATGCCGGACTGCTGGATCCGCTGGTACCTCTTCTTCGTGGCATGATCAACGATCAGAAGACCATGATTTCCTTTAATGAGATGGAGAAGCTTACGGAAGCAGATTCACTGTTCCATGATTTCTTTTATCATTTGCAGCACAAGGAGTTTGTTCAGGAGCATACCGGAAGATATGATATTCATTATATAAGAGCCAGACGGTTTGCTCTCGGGGTGGAGAGAAGCGACGACCGGAAATATGATGACAGCATCAATATTGTTTCCCAGCATGAACGAATTGTAGATGACATTGAAAAACATGACAGACAGGCACTGGAGGATGAGCTGAGACATCATTTCAGAAACATTAACCATACTCTGGAAAAGGTGTCGGCAAACGAAGAATTTGAGGTTCTTTTTGAGCAATAATATGCCATAACCATCCTAAGCCTGTCTCAATGCTTTTGCCGGAATAAAACGGGATATCACGAACTTTGTACGGTTACGCTCAGAATTACTGATCCACACTTGTGCGCGGAATAAAAGCGGAATAGACTTTATGAAACGTCATAGTATATAAAAAATACGGATTATTTATCCCTTTTTATATCAAAATTGACCAGTTATCAAAAAAATTGTATTATATAGAAGTTGGAGGTTTCGGAGCAGATGTGATCCATTTCGGCTGGAACCTTTAAACACCTATAGTATAACGAGTAAGGAGAATTGGTCGGTAACTGACCGGAAAAGAGGTATGATCATGAAGAATTATTTCGATTTAAAGGGAAACGTTGCAATTGTTACAGGCTGCTCAACAGGACTTGGCGTTCAGATGGCAAAGGCACTTGCAAATCAGGGTTGTAATATAGTTCCCGTTGCCCGTCGTCAAGAGTTGATTGAAGATGTTGCAAAGGAACTCACAAAGGAATACGGTGTTGAAACATTTCCTGTAAGATGTGATATCACAGATACCAATATGGTTGAGGAGCTTGTTGATAAGGTTCTGGAGGAATTCGGAAAGATCGATATAGTTATCAATAATGCTGGTACCGGTGCTGTTGCTCCTGCTGAAGATATCACAGATGATCAGTTTGCCAATGAAGTAAACATTGACCTCTTCGGTTCCTTTAAGGTTGCACGTGCCGTTGCAAAGAAGGCAATGATCCCGGCAGGTTACGGACGTATCATAAATATCGCTTCCATGTATGGCCTTGTTGGCAACAAGATCGCACCTGCAAGCCCATATCATGCTGCAAAGGGCGGCGTTGTTAACCTTACCAGAGCACTTGCTGCTGAGTGGGGCAAGCATGGTATCACAGTTAATGCTATCTGCCCGGGTTATTTCTGGACACCGCTCACACAGGAGACTCTTGATTCCGAATGGTTTAAGGAGTACGCAAAGGGTGCTATCCCTATGGAGCGTTACGGTAAGGAAGGGGAGCTTGATTCAACAGCTATTTTCCTTGCATCACCTGCTTCAACATACGTTAACGGCGTTATGATTCCGGTTGACGGTGGTTATACATGTATCTGATGTAAATCAGTATTTCATAAAAAACAGGCTTTCTATCATCAGGAAGCCTGTTTTTTATATCTCAAGCCTTCAAATGTTTATATGACTGCGCCCCGAACCGGGGGCCTGCGGTGAGCAGGAGCCACTGGAGACGGTTTTCGCCGGAGAGAACCTTCCACGGTGGATTTCCTCTACCTGATTCAATCCTCATCTTCTCTTGATTCAATATACTCGTTATACTCCTCTTCGGTCGCGAATCTGATCTTCTGTCCGTTAACTATCCCAACAAAACTGTAATTCTCGTAATACATTAAATTACCTCCTTGACTGGACTAATAAAATAAGTGGTTTTCTCCGATATATGGAATAAGTGGTCTGAAGAAAAGCATTTTTCTGAGCAGTTCACTTAAATTCCCGCGGAATCTTTTGTTATGGTCATATGATAAACTGCATGGGTGACAAAATTTTGCACATAAGAAGGCAAAGGAGTATAGAAAAGGTTATGAGTAAGGGTCGGGGACCATATATTTCATTACAGACAAAGTTTGCAGCGCTTATACTTGCCTGTACTTTATTTACTGCGTTTATCATCGGAGGTGTGGGTTTGGCATCTTCCGTGTCCATACTGGATGAGGATTCGGCCAGGATCATGGAGCTTACTGTCAGTGATGCTGCCAATTATCTCAATAATGCATTGAAAAATATGGCAGAATGCGTAGACGAAGGTTCTTTATATGCCTCAACAAATCTTATAAACATAGACAGCTTTAAAGATGCATACTACAGGGAGAGTTACCTTCAGGAGATGCGGAATGTATTGAATTTCCTGGTAGATAATGATAAATGGATCTACAGTTACTATCTGCAGCTGGATCCTGAAATCTGCAGTGGTGAAAATGCCTTTTGTTACCGGAAATCAGTTGCCGGCGGAACCTTCACGCTTGTGGATCCGGTTAATATTTCGGATTATAACGAGGATGATCCCAAGGTCAACTGGTATTATCTTGCAAAAGAACAAAAAGTTGGTGTCTGGACAAATGTAAAATATGATCCTGAACTGGAAATAAATAAGATTTCATATATTGAGCCTCTGTTTAAAGGGGGAACATTTATAGGCGCCATAGGAATGGACATAGATTTTTCCGACATTATTGAGTATATAGACAATATACAGCCCTACGAAGGAAGTGCCACTTTCCTTTTGAGCAATAAAGGAACTATCATTTATCATAAGTTCCTGGAGACAGGAACGAATCTGGGCTCTATCAACAGTGACTTTACAAAGATTTCCCAGCAGATAAGAACCGAGAATAAGAATGATCATTTTATCACTTATGAGTACAGAGGTGAAACAAGAAAGCTTAACTGGAGAACCCTGAACAATAATATGAAGCTGGTTCTCACTACTCCCCTTAAGTCGATTCTTGCAGCAAGAAGCAAGCTTACCACACGTATCGTGGCTGCTGCCCTGCTTATAAGTATGCTGTTTTTTGTGCTGACCATGAATCTGGTTTACCGGATCATCAAACCTATTCAAAAGCTAAGGGTATCAGCCTCAAGGATCGCAGAGGGAGATCTGGAGGTTGATCTGCATCCCGAGTCCAATGATGAGATAGGTGATCTGACCGTCAGCTTTTCGAAAAACGTAAAGGTTTTGAAGAGCTATGTCGAACAGATAAAGGGAATAGCCTACATTGACCCTTTGACTGGCGTTAAAAGTAAGGCGGCTTATGAGGAGTATGTAAAGAAAGTTGAAGATGTGATAAAAAACAGAAAAAAGGCATTATCGATTATCGTGATCGATATCAATAATCTGAAGATCATAAATGATGCTTACGGTCATGCCATGGGGGATAAATATATCATAAACTGCTGCGGATGTTTTTCGGGAAAGTTTATCAACAGTCCAATGTTCCGTATAGGAGGGGATGAGTTCGCGGTATTTCTTTCGGAATCAAGAGACTATAACGAAAGGTATAATATACTTGAATATCTTGAACATGAAATGAACTATAGAGCTAAAGCCGATATACCTCCGGAAGTTAAGGTTTCTGCTGCTTTTGGCATGGCAGATTTCGATCCCGAAACTTCACCTTCCGGCATGACCTATGATCAGCTTTTCAATATGGCTGACGAAAATATGTATAAAAAGAAAAAAGAAATGAAAGCTGAAAGGGCATAACTAAAAGGCATATAAGCGTTTGCTTATATGCCTTTGCTATATCTATTGATTATAGCATCGGGGTCCTTCTTGACGCATATGCAGTCGGATGATACGCTAATCGGGCAAATAAATATACGTAGAAGTTATTAGAAAAGTGGTTGTTATAATTTCCTGTTTTGCTTAAACAGCATCCCGGAGATAGACATTGAATTGTTTGATATGATAACCTGCCGAAGGAGTAAAACTCTCAGGAGTCTGTAACGGACGGAGACTAATAACGGAGTGGACTCTGGAGAAGCTCTTTTAGAGTGCCGAAGGTGCAAAGGCTCAGGATTTTTCATTGATCCTGCCCCAATCTCTCAGGCAAAAGGACAGAGGGTTAATTAGAAATATTCGTGAACATGAATGCTTTCCGGATACATCCTGAATACAGTAATCGGATGCACGTAAGTTCATAAAAGCGGAAGTAAAGTATATTTACGAGTATTTTCATTTTCTTTGTACTCAGTACATTTTTTATGTCGAACTGTGTTGGTTTCGACGGGTTTATTCCTGTTACGTTTCTGTAATTGTTGTTTCCGTAGATTTTTGGTTTTACTAACCCGCATTGCCGGCTTTTCGGTTTTTGCTGTTTGACCGGTATTTTGTCATGGGTTTTATCTTCCGCTTATCTAAAGCTTCTTACAGCTCTAAGGGGGAGTATCACAGTGGATAACTTAAACAACATTATCGTTCTTTTGGATGACAAAATCTGGTTTGTTCTTTTGTTCCTTTTGATAGGAAACGGATTGTTTTTCTCTATAAAGACAGGCTTTGTTCAGATCCGAAGATTTCCAAGTGCATGGCATCGTGTATTCGGAAACTTTTCACTTAAGGGTAATGCCAGTGAAAACGACGGAATGAGTTCCTTTCAGGCCCTGGCAACAGCAATTGCTGCCCAGGTAGGAACCGGTAATATCGCAGGCTGCGCTACTGCCCTTGTGGGCGGAGGCCCCGGTGCAATCTTCTGGATGTGGCTGGCTGCCTTCTTTGGTATGGCTACCATATACGGAGAAGCGGTTCTTGCCCAGAAAACAAAAACAAGAGATGAAAACGGCGAAGTTATCGGAGGTCCGGTTTACTACATTCAGGAAGCCTTCAAGGGAAGCTTCGGAAAGATGCTTGCAGTATTTTTCGCAGTTATGACTATCCTGTCCCTGGGAATCATGGGAAATATGGTTCAGTCAAACTCCATAAGCGACGCTTTCTATACAGCCTTCGGAATGCCAAAGTGGGTGGTAGGTATCTTTGTAGCCATCATCTCAGCCTTTATCTTTGTCGGCGGAATCAGCCGTATCGCTTCCTTTACTGAAAAGGTTGTTCCTTTCATGGCCGGTCTCTATGTAGTAGCTGCAGTGATAATGCTTATCATAAATCATGCCAATGTTATCCCGGCCATCGTATCTATCTTCAGAGGTGCTTTCCAGCCTCAGGCTGTAGTCGGAGCCGGAGCCGGAATCGCTGTTCGTCAGGTTATGCGTCTCGGCGTTGCCCGCGGACTTTTCTCAAACGAAGCAGGTATGGGTTCAACTCCTCATGCACATGCCCTTGCAATAGTAAATAAACCCCAGGAGCAGGGTGAAGTTGCCATGGTTGGCGTATTCATCGACACATTCATCGTTCTTACACTTACAGCCCTTGTTATCCTTTCCTCAGGAGTTCTCGGAACTGAAGTACTTTATGCCGGTGATATCACCGGAACCCCTGTGGCACAGCTTGCCTTCACAACAGGTTTTGGCGGCTTCGGCCCGATGTTCGTCGCTATATGTCTTCTGTTCTTCGCCTTTTCGACCATCATCGGATGGTTCTTCTTTGCAAGACAGAACATCACTTTCCTTTTCGGCAAGAAGGCCATCATTCCTTTTGCTATTATCGATGTAGTGTTTATTTTCGCAGGTTCCCTTCTGAAGGTTGACCTTGTATGGAACATGCAGGATCTTTTCAACGGAGTTATGGTTATTCCCAACATCATAGGCCTCATCGCCCTTTCTGGCGAGGTGGCCAAGATGTCAAGGATGAATTCAGATGACAAAAAAGAAGCAAAAAAATAGCATAACAGATATACAGTAAGGGGGCTGTCGCTTTAGATGATTATCATCTAAGCGATAGCTCCCTTTTTATGTCACAATCCAAGCATGTTTTGACGTTCATTTTTAATCAGGATAGATATGAAGCGTACTTTAAATAAGCCAACTGTATGGTTGGCCTGCTTCAAGGGGCTTTGATTTTAAATTTCTAAATTTATGATGCCTTTTTCAGTTCGAACAGGTGTGTTCCGGTTCGTTCAGACATGATCTTGTGATGAAGTTTGTTGATATCAAACGCCATTGCTAAAAGAGTGCTCTGCGCAAGAACGTTTTCGTTCCCTCTGTAAAGGTAACGTCTAAAGTTCATGTCTTCTTTCACGTTTGCGAAAGAACCTTCAGCCTGTATGCTTCTATTCATTCTGAGCTGTGTACCAAACTCGCTGGTTATTCTTTCAAGACACTCAATCCGTTTTTCTTCCATCTTTCTTGACACAGAAAGACGCTTGTTCCTGTCCTCAAAAGGAGTTTTGCAGTTATTACCTTTTATGCATTCTTTTTTGAACGGGCAGCCATTGCAGCTTCCACACTCATAGGTTGTTACCTCTCGCTTGTATCCGCTCGCTGTTTTTTCGTTCCTTTTATTCACAGCTAAGAGTTTTTTTCCGTTTCTGCACGTATAACTATCGGTCTCCGGATCATAGTCCATATTTTCGCGTCTGCTTATGTCATTTCTGAACTTTCTGGTTTTTGATAATTCATAATTCTGCGGTTTTATATAGCCTGTCTGCCCGTTGGACTCTATGAAAACATAATTCTCTTCGCTTTCATATCCGGCATCTGCAACGATGTTTTTATACTTGAACGGCAGGTATTCTTCCATGTCTTTCAGAAAAGGTATAAGAGTAAGAGTATCTGTTGGATTGGAAAAGATTTCAAGCCAGGTTACATACTCTGCATCAACACCATGCTGAAGGTTATACCCGGGCTTTAATTGACCGTTAAGCATTGCATCTTCTTTCATTCTCATAAAAGTAGCATCAGTATCTGTTTTGGAATAGCTGTTTCGGTTGCCGCATTTATAAAGCTTGTTAACGTATTCTTTCAGCTTATCAATGTATTCCTCAAGTGTTTCGATTGAGCGCTGAAGAACAGTCTTTCTCTTGCCGATACCATGTACAAACTCGATATTTTCATCTTCTTTGATCTTGTACAGTTTCTTTCTTAAGCGCTTCAAGGTGTGAAGAGATATCTGGTCTTCATATACAACTTTAATGCCATAGAATTCTTCGCATTCTGCGCAGAACAGGCAGATTTTCTCGGTAAGCTTATTCATGTTTTTTGACACAGACTTCTTCCAGACAAAAGTATATTTGTTGGCAACAGACTCAATCTTTGTTCCATCAATAAATATGTTTTCACCTGAAATTTCGCCGAGCTCAAGCAGGATAGTTCCAACCTGTGCCATTATAGGCTTTGAACACCGCGATAGATGTAGAGAAATAAACCTTGCTATAGTGGAATGATCAGGTGCAGGTGCACCATCGAGAAGATACATGAAATTGATATCCCTTTTGCAGGATGATTCAATGTCACGACTGGAATAGATTCTGTTCATGGCTGCATAGGTTGCAATCTTAAGCATCTGACGCGGTGAAGCCTGATTTTTTCTGATCCTGTCATAGGTAGCATAGAGATCAGAAAGATTCATTCCCTCCACAAATGCACTTAAAAGGCGCACCGGATCGTCTGATGGAATAGAAATTTCTATGTCGAGCGGAAGTTTAATTTGATGATAGAAGGAAGAAACGGTATAATCTCCCTGTAATAATTTGTTTAGTGGCATAAACATATTTTACAGCAAAAGCCAGGCTTTTCGAAGCCTGGCTTTTGTGTTGTCCGCATTATTAAAGAACTACTTTTTTGTGTGAGCTGGGGCGGGGCCGTAACCTGTCGGTAGCCAAAAAAGTCGATTGGGGTGGGCGAACACAAAAAAGGGATGCCGCACCATTTTAGTGCGACAGCCCCCTTGTTATTTACTGTATAGACTTGTGCCATTCCTGAAGTGACATGATGCCGTCATCGCCGTTGTCCCGGACAAACTTGATGCCTTCGGCTGCGGCCTTTGCTGCGGCAACAGTGGTGATGTATGGAACCTTTGCCTTGATGGCGGTCTTACGGAGGTAGCTGTCATCATGGACGCTGTCCTTGCCGATAGGTGAATTGATCACCAGGTCAATGTTTCCATTGGTGATAAGGTCCATGATATTCGGACGGCCCTCGTAAAGCTTCTTAACCTTTTCTGCAGGGATACCTGCTTCGGTAATAATCTTATGAGTGTTTTCGGTTGCAACGATGTTGAAGCCTGCTTCTGAGTAAAGCTCTGCAAGTTCCGCTGCGTAAGCGTGATCCTTGGTGTTAAGGGAAATAAGAACTGTGCCCTCGGAAGGGAGCTCTGCCTTGGCAGCTTCCTCCGCCTTTACGAAGGCTTCACCTGTGGTCTTCGCAAGTCCCAGCACCTCTCCCGTTGAACGCATCTCAGGTCCGAGGATAGGATCAACTTCGGGGAACATGTTGAATGGGAACACAGCCTCCTTCACACCGTAATATGGAATAGTTTTGTCGGTTAATGCAGGTACCGGTGAAGGTCTTCCGGTTAACTCTCCGGTGATGATATCCACGGCGATAGGAACCATGCTTATTCCGCAGACCTTTGAAACCAGAGGTACGGTTCTTGAAGCTCTCGGGTTTGCCTCGATAACATATACCTTTCCGTTTTCAATAGCGTACTGCATGTTCATAAGTCCCACAACATGCATCTCTTCCGCAATCTTTCTTGTGTATTCCTTTATGGTCTCCAGATTATCCTCCGGAATGTGCTTTGAAGGCACGATGCAGGCTGAGTCACCTGAATGTATACCTGCAAGCTCGATGTGCTCCATAACAGCCGGAACATAAGCATTAACACCATCACTGATGGCATCGGCCTCACACTCCATGGCGTTGTTAAGGAAACGGTCAATGAGTATAGGCCTGTCCGGTGTAACACCGATGGCAGCATTCATATAGTCACGGAGACTTTCATCGTCGTAAACCACTTCCATGCCGCGGCCGCCAAGTACGAAGGAAGGACGAACCATAACCGGGTATCCGATCTTGTGTGCGTTGTCCAATGCTTCCTCCACGGTTGTAGCCATTCCTGCTTCAGGCATCGGAATGCCAAGCTTATCCATCATTGCGCGGAAAAGATCGCGGTCCTCTGCAAGGTCGATGACTTCCGGAGTTGTTCCCAGTATCTTTACGCCGTTCTTCTTCAGGCTGTCTGCAAGATTAAGCGGTGTCTGTCCTCCGAACTGGGCAATGACACCAACAGGATTTTCCTTTCTGTAAATGCTGAGAACGTCCTCAAGGGTGAGGGGCTCGAAGTAAAGCTTGTCGGAGGTGTCATAGTCAGTGGAAACAGTCTCCGGGTTACAGTTTACTATGATGGTTTCAAAACCGAGCTTCTTAAGTGACTGTGCAGCGTGTACACAGCAGTAGTCGAACTCGATGCCCTGTCCGATACGGTTAGGTCCGCCGCCAAGGATCATAACCTTAGGACGATCGGAATTAACCTGGTCGTTATCCTGTCCGATGTAGGTGCTGTAGTAGTAAGAGCTGTCTTCTGTTCCGCTTACATGAACGGAATCCCAGTTTTCCGTAACGCCGATTGCTTCACGGCGGTTTCTGATACCGTCTTCGGAAACCTCCAGGATCTTCGCAAGATACTTATCTGAGAAGCCATCCTTTTTAGCCTGAGTGAGTGCCTCGTCGGAAGGAACATTACCCTTGTTTTTAAGAAGCTCCTCTTCTTCATCCACGAGCTCTTTCATCTGTTCGATGAAGTATTTCTTGACCTTTGTGAGCTCGAAGATCTCATCTACGGTTGCGCCTTTACGAAGGGCTTCATACATGATGAAATGCCTTTCGCTTGAAGGTGTGATGAGGAGTTTCAGGAGTTCATCCTTTGAAAGGTCGTTAAAATTCTTTACAAAGCCGAGACCGAAACGGTCCTTCTCGAGAGAACGGATGGCCTTCTGGAAAGCTTCCTTGTAGTTCTTTCCGATGCTCATGACCTCACCTACGGCGCGCATCTGTGTGCCCAGCTTATCTTCAACACCCTTGAACTTTTCGAAAGCCCAGCGTGCAAACTTAACTACCACGTAATCTCCGTCGGGAACGTATTTGTCGAGAGTTCCATATTTTCCGCAGGGAAGCTCACTCAGCGTGAGTCCTGTAGCAAGCTTAGCTGAAACAAGGGCGATAGGGAAACCTGTGGCCTTTGAAGCAAGAGCTGAGGATCTGGAGGTTCTCGGATTGATCTCGATTACTACTATACGGTCTGAAACCGGATCATGGGCGAACTGAACATTGGTACCGCCGATAACTCCGATATGCTCGACAATCTTGTAAGCCTGTCTCTGGAGCTCATCCTGCAGATCCTTTGAAATGGTAAGGAAAGGTGCCGTACAGAAGGAGTCACCGGTGTGAATGCCTACGGGGTCAACATTTTCAATGAAGCAGATGGTGATCATGTTATTGTCCTTGTCACGGACAACCTCAAGCTCCAGTTCTTCCCATCCGAGGATTGACTCCTCTACCAGAACCTGGTGGATGAGACTGGCCTGAAGACCTCTTGCACAAACTGTCTTAAGCTCATCACGGTTGTAAACGAGACCGCCGCCTGCGCCGCCCATGGTATAGGCAGGACGAAGTACAACGGGGTAACCGAGCTCGTCAGCTATCTTCAGTGCTTCCTCTACGCTGTAAGCAACTTCACTTCTGGCCATTTCCACACCAAGCTTATTCATTGTCTCCTTGAACTCGATACGGTCCTCTCCGCGCTCGATGGCATCCACCTGTACGCCGATTACCTTAACGCCGTACTTATCCAAAATGCCTTCCTTATAAAGCTCTGAGCAGAGGTTGAGACCTGACTGACCGCCAAGATTCGGGAGCAATGCATCCGGGCGCTCCTTTGCGATGATCTGCTCCACTCTCTTTACATTCAGTGGCTCGATATATGTGATATCTGCCATCTCAGGGTCTGTCATGATGGTGGCAGGATTTGAGTTTACAAGAACGATTTCATATCCAAGGCTTCTAAGTGCTTTGCAGGCCTGGGTTCCTGAGTAGTCGAACTCACAGGCCTGTCCGATGACGATGGGGCCTGAGCCTATGATAAGGATCTTGTGTATGTCTGTTCTCTGTGGCATGTATATTCCTCCGTATAAATAAACATTTAGGAATGATTATAGCACTTTTTATGCATAAATATACCATAAAATCGTATTTTATTTTCAATACACAAAAAGTCCCTGCAGAAAAGTGTAGAATCCTCTTCTCTGCAGAGACTTAATGATCATCAGATTTCGAAGTCGAGACAGTCTCTGAGCTTTACTCTCGGAACTATGAGATTTTTAGCAACAGCCACATGATCAGGATGTGCTGCATATGCCTTGAGGGCATCCTCATTTTCAAAACTTGAATCCAGCATAAAGTCAGCACTGGAGGAAGCGAGTCCATTGATATAAACCCTGATATCTATGGTTCCGGGGATCTTGCCCTTGAGGGATTCAAGTCCTTCCTTTATCTCCTTTTTGGCTTGTGCCTTTTCTTCTGCTGACAGCTCATCTTTGAATGTCCATAAAATAACGTGTTTAACCATGATTGCTCCTTTTTGAGATAATCTATATAGTGAAATGATATAGAATCGTAACGCGCTTCGCGCTATAACGATTCTCCCATATTCCGCACTCCCAGGCCGATAAATCGTCCTTGCGTGCTCCATATGGGGCGTGTCATGAAGTATCTATCCCACTTTTTGTGCGAGCACAAGTGGGATAGACACTTATATCATTATATATAAAAACAAAAATAATGTGTAAAAAAATCAACATATGCTTTCTACACATTTTATATCTTTTCCGGACATGGTATAATTATACTTAATTACGTAAAGAAGCAAGTGGTAACCGCTGTCGTCGGCAGGATCTGCTGTCGATGATCTGCATCATTTTCTAAATGTATGGGTAAGAGACCTCAATGAGCGAAAATTCATGAGTTATTTTGTTGAGATTGATGAAAACCTGAATATTCTGGACTGCAGCAAGAGTTTTATTATGTACATAGGTCAGGGGAGCGTAAAGAATCTTGATATGATCGTTCCATCCACGGATCTTAGTATTCTCAGAGATGCTGTACATGGCATAGTGCCGGGACGGTCGGTACTATCATGCTTTAGAGTGCGGAATAATAACGGAGATCTTTCATGGGTTGCAGCAACTATAGAAAAATCTGTGAAACCCGATGACAACATCAAGATGGATATTTCTGATATACAATCCATGAAGGCCGATGTCGAGAAAGAGAGTTATGACAAGATGACAGGTGTCTACACCAAGAGTGCCATCATTGAGTATGCCCAGAACCTTATGCAGAAGACTTCTCCTAAACATTTTTATTTTTTCCTGATGGATATCGACAATTTCAAATCGGTCAACGATTCCTTCGGGCACATGATGGGAGATGATGTGATCAAAGAAGTGGCAAAGGCTACAAAGAAACACGTAGGTGACAGGGGCGTTGTCGGCAGGATCGGCGGTGACGAGTTCATGCTTGTTTTGGAAAAGGTCAACACAGAACCTGAACTTCGTGAGATCCTAAGGGGGATAAGATACGAGATCCGTGAGAAATACATGGATGAAAAAGAGAACAAGACCGTTACGATCTCGATGGGCGGAGCACTTTTTCCCGATAATGCAAAAGATTATGACAGTATGTTCCAGCTTTCGGACAAGATGCTGTATCTTGCCAAGACAAAGGGTAAGGATCGCTACATTATCTATACACCTCCTATCCACGGAAACATCCTGTATGACGGCAAGGTTATGACCATTGCTCAACATATGCTCATCAATAACCAAAAGAGTGAGCTTATCATGGGTCTTATGGATAAGTTCATGATGAAAAGGAACCTTTCGTTAAATGCTGCACTTGAAAAGATGTTGATCACCTATAACCTGGATGAGATATTCTTCCTTGGTGATGAAAGTCTTTCGACTACTTTTGGTCTTAAAAAGATCACAGATGATGATGGAGGGCATAGCTTTGAAAATGTCTGCCTGGATTTTTCATCTACTGTTCCTGAGGATTTTCACCCTATGTTTGATACCTATCCCCTTAAAGTAGTCAACATGTTTGATCTGCAAAGGGAGAACTATCCGAGGTTTGCCTCGTTTATGGTGGAAAATAACCTGCGTGTTCTGGTGGTGTATCATATGACTCTGGCGCAAAAGGGTGGGTATATCATTTTTGCCAGCAATACAAGCAGTTCCTGCAGACTTTCCGAGACTGACTTCGCAGACCTTGCTTATTTTTCAAGAATGGTAGAATTAAGCGGCCGGTGCCCATGAGCACCGACCGCTTTTTCTTGACTTTAAATAGTGTTTTAGTTTATTTACACATGAAAAACCGCATTTCTATGACCCAAAATCAGGTATATTGCAATATGAGTCAAAGATAATCGTGCTCTTCATTGACCTATAATCCGATATTTGCAATATGGGTCATAGAAAACCCGCATTTCTATGACTCAAAATCAGGTATATTGCGATATGAGTCAAAGATAATCGTGCTCTTCATTGACCTATAAATCGATATTTGCGATATAGGTCATAGAGATACCCGCACTTCCATGACTCAAAATCAGGTATATTGTGATATGGTTCTAAATGAATAGTCCTTTTTCCTACCTCACCATTTCATGGCATCAACAGCTGCTTTTTCAACTGAGATACCGTCTTTGTAATGCTGTGTGAAGGTTTCAAAGCCTTCTACATCGGCAGGGTCCGGTGAAACTGTGGTTCCGGACTGGTCTGCGAATATTTCCTTTGCAAGGAAATCACCCAGGCTTCCGGCATCCTTGCCGCGGAGCATATAAAGAGCCAGTAGCGCTTCACCCCATGGGCCGCCCTCGCTTGCGGTATCCATAACGGTTACCGGAGCATTGACAGCCGCAGCAAGATAATCCTGGGCAACGCCCTTTGTCTTGAAGAGACCACCGTGACCGGTAATGCTCTTGACCGGTACCTTCTCATCCTTCAAAAGGATATCGAGACCAAGCTTTACAGCTCCAAGTGATGTATAGAGATGGGCTCTCATGAAGTTTGCCAGATTAAACTTACTGTCAGGTGTGCGGGCAAATAAAGGTCTTCCTTCATTTAAATGTGTAATGCCTTCTCCCGAGAAATATCCATATGGCAGAAGTCCGCCGCAATCCTTGTCTCCATTCAAAGAATTGGTATAGAGCTTTCCGTATAAATCGCCCATGTCAACGCTGAACCCCATAAGCTCTGAAAACTCCTTAAAGAGATTTACCCAGGCATTGAGATCCGAAGTTCCGTTATTGGCATGTGACATCGCTACAGGATAGCCATCGGGAGTTGTTACCATGTCGATCTCGCGATAGAGCTTTGAGAGCTTCTTGTCCTGCTGAAGTACCAGCATTGCAAAGGTACTTGTGCCTGCGGATACGTTGCCGGTGCCCGGTGCTACAGAATTGGTAGCCACCATGCCGGTTCCTGCGTCTCCCTCGGGAGGACACATGGGAACGCCTGCCTTCAGTGTGCCGGTTTCGTCCAAAAGCTTTGCGCCTTTTTCGGTTAATGTTCCGGCCTGCTCTCCAGCCACAAGAACTTTAGGAAGAATATCCCGAAGCGTCCAAGGATAACCTTTGTCCTTGATGAGAATATCGAACTTTGACATCATCTCTTCATCGTAGTCAAGCTTCTCTGAATCAATCGGGAAGATTCCTGCAGCATCGCCTATACCTGTAACCTTCTCTCCTGTCAGCTCCCAGTGAATAAATGAATCAAGCGTAGTTACAAAGGAGAAATCCTTCACGAAGCTTCTGTCCTCCAGTACCATCTGGTAGATGTGTGAGATGGTCCAGCGAAGAGGGATGTTGAACTGAAACTCATTTGTAAGTGCATCGGCTGCCTGCTCAGTGTTGCTGTTTCTCCAAGTCTCAAAGGGGCTGAGAAGCGTGCCGTCCTTGTCGAAAGCCAGGATTCCATGCATCATGGCACTGATGCCGAGAGCACCGTAAGTCTCGGGAATCAGGTCATACTGTTCTTTCACGCTCTTTACAAGGGAACTGTAGCATCCTCTGAGTCCGTTATGAATATCTTCCATGGTGTAGGTCCAGATATCATTCACCAGTCTGTTTTCCCAATCATGAAACCCGGTGGCGAGAACATGTCCTTTATCGTCAGTAAGAACTGCTTTGATTCTGGTAGAACCAAACTCTATTCCAAGAGCAGTTTTTCCCTCCAGTATTTTTTCTTTTGTACCCATAATTGATATATCTCCTCTATCCGCAGATTTGTTTAGACACGTAGATTGATTTTTTTGTTCTTCTGCGTGTCAAATTCTTCAAAAACAGATCAGTTTAGACACGCAAATTACCTTTATATCGTTTTTTGCGTGTCAAATTCTTCAAAAATAGACCGATTTAGACACGCAGACTACCTTCAACCATTATTCTGCGTGTCATATACCAGCCAACCCTTTTGATGACCAAGACCTTTACTGTTAATTTGTAACAGTCCGGATAGTGAAACACCACCTCTGTCCCCATGTATCATCGGATAAACTGTTACGGTTAAATTTTACATACAGATGCAGATTTACCTGGCTCCCAAACGAAGAAGATCTGCCTCTCTTGTATCCTCACCTATAGTCACAAGCTCTGTACCTGTAAGCTTTGCAAAAAGCGCGATGTCCGCTCTTGTCAATGCTGTGGAAATAACGCTGTGATGAGCTCCGCCTGCGTAGCACCAGCCCTCGGTACCGATCTCGAAGTTTGGCTTATGACGGAACATGATACGGGCAACCGGAAGCTTAGGCATGGGCTCTGCCTGCTTTACAAGCTCGATATCTGCGCAGATGATACGGAAACGGTCTCCCATATCCACCATGGTTACCTGAATTGCGTCGCCGGTTACTCCGTCAAATACAAGACGTGCCGGATCTTCCTTTCCGCCGATGCCCAGAGGATGAACCTGGATCTCAGGCTTTGTTGCCGCAAATGCAGGCGGTACCTCCAGCATGTGGGAAGCAAGCTCCACCTCCTGACCCTCTGTAAGGTCATAGGTGTAATCCTCGATGAAGCCGGTAGCACCCTTTCTTGATTCTGCCATCTTCATGAGAACAGCGGATAATGCTGAGATCTTGTAGTCTCCCTCAGGTCCGAAACCAACGCCCTTTGCCATGAGGTTCTGTGCTGCGATGCCGGGAAGCTGCTTAAGATTGTGAAGATCCTGGAAGGTATCTGCGAATGCACCGATATGATTCTTTTCAAGGAACTTATCGAGAGCCACTTCCATCTTTGCCTGTTCACGAACGGAGTCTACATTATCGGTCTTCATGGTGTATTTTGACTCATACTCTGCCATTTTTGCATCTACTTCACTTTCGGAGACAGTAGCCATGATCTTAACCAGATCGCCGATACCGAAATAATTACACTCCCAGCCGTAACGGATCTGAGACTCAACACGATCGCCGTCTGTAACAGCAACTTCACGCATGTTGTTTCCGAAGGATGCAACCTTTAAATGATGTGAATAGTCGATAGCCTTTGCAACCTCTGCAAACTGACGGATCTTTTTGAGGACACTCTCGTTCTTATAGTAGCCTGCCACTACCTCGTGCGGGATTCCGAGACGTGCTACGATGAAGCCGTACTCGCGGTCGCCGTGAGCTGACTGGTTAAGGTTCATAAAGTCCATGTCAATGCTGTCATAGGGAAGCTTCTCATTATGCTGTGTGTGAAGGTGTAAAAGAGGCTTACGAAGCTCCTGAAGTCCCTTGATCCACATCTTGGCCGGTGAGAAGGTGTGCATCCAGGTGATGACACCTACACAGTCATCATCAACGGATGCCTTACGGAGATCCTCAATGCAGGTCTCTGAATCAACAACTGTAGGCAGGAGCTCTACAGATACGATCTCCTGCAGTTTTTCGTTTAAAAATGATGCCATGTCGGCAGCATCCGCTGCAACCTGACGGAGGCATTCGTCTCCGTAGAGATCCTGACTGCCGACTACAAAATATAATTTCTTCATAATTCTTCCTTCTTTCTGTCTTGCAACATCAGTCTATTGAAGGGCTGCTTTCCGGGAGTTTCATCCCTGAGGTTTCACTTCTCAATGGTTTGATGTTACTTGCTGAGTTTAAAAAAAACGTTTTAACAACTTAGAGTCCTTAACATTTATAGTGACTCTTATATAGGATTCAAATCAGAAAAATGTGAGCTATACACTTTGAGCAGCGTTTCATTAACGCTCTCTTATATCCCTGACTGAATTACCCTGATTAAATGAAACAGGGAACTGATAAGAGTAGTCATGATGAGTCCAGTTTTGATCCTTCATCATGCGGAGGAGATTTTGAGCAGTGAGTTTTCCCATTTCGAATTTCGGGTGTACTGCCGATAAAATCGTCAGCTCTCCTGACTCCTGCATTTTCGCATCATCAAAGGAAACAATGGAAACATCCTCCGGCACCTTCACGCCTCGTTCGTTAAGAAAATCTATATATCGATATGCGATCTCGTCATTGTAGAAAACAAGGGCTGTGCACTCCTTTGTTCTGCGATAGAATGACATCAGACTTTTCTTGCTGAATTTATCCTCCATGTCCTTTGTGGTGTACCAGCGTACCCAGTCGTCGTCAAAGCGAAGCCCCAATTCGGACAGACACTCTGTATAGCCGCGATAGCGTTCCATTCCCTGCATATCATCCGACTTAAACATTCCCCCGATCTTTCTGTGACCATTTTCAATCAAATGCTTAGTCAGTTCATAGCTGCTTTTTGCATCAGACATTTCAACACTGTCGAAATGGATGTTTGAATAATGATTATGGAGAAAGATGGTTGGAATATTCTTCCTTTTGATTTCTTTATACAATCTCTGATTGGGATTCGGGAAGCTCGTACGTGTACCTTCTATGATCAGACCCTGAACGCCTGCCTTCAGGAAATTCTCAAGGAACATGGTTTCTTCATTGAGATGATTTTTGGTAATGGCTACATCGATCTGAAGCCCCTGTTCCTTCATAACTGATTCTATTCCGGCATAGACCTCCGGAAACAGATAATCTGCAAAATAGCTCAGAATCAAACCTATATGCGGTTTTTTATCCCCCTCAGGTTCCACATCAGTATGGTAGGAAACGTAGGTTCCGCTGCCGCGGACCCTTTGGATGAGCCCTTCCTGTTCCATTTTGTCAAGGGCCATACGAACAGTCTGCCTGGAGTAACCAAACTTCTTTTCCAGTACATGCTCAGACATGAACTTGTCGCCGTTTTTGATGACGCCACTCATGATAAGCGTACGGCCCCATTTATACAGTTTTTGATATTTTAAGCTTTCGTTGATATGCTTTTGGTTTTCTTTGCTCATTCTGTTTACTCTTCACTACTCATCTGTAAATGATGTTTTCCGGCTTTGATATCTGACACAGATGCAGATCCTGTTGGCTCGTAAAAAAGATATTTACAAGGGGTCACAGGTTTTGAGTTGGTTATTTGATGACCTGTAATGATTTCCTGTCTGCAAAAACTGCCACAAATACCAGGAATACGATTCCCTGTATAAGCTGCATCATCTGTGTTGAAAATCCCATCATGGTGAGTCCGCTGTTAAGTACGATATACAGAAGCGAACCTACGATGATATTTTCAAAACGAACCTTGGCTCCGCCTGAAATAGGCATTCCTCCGAGTACAAGAGCGATGAGAATCTGTGTTTCCAACTGGCTTCCGCCTGAAGATGTTACGGATCCAACCTTGATGACATTTATGAATGCCGCAAAACCTGTGATTGCTCCGGAAAGTACATAAACCCAGAATTTCATTTTGTCGGTTCTGATACCTGAGAACATTGCTGCTTTCTCGCCTGCTCCGATAGCTTTCAGATAAGTTCCGAACTTAGTGAATCTGAAAAGTACAAAACCTGTTACAAGAACAAGCAGTGTGAGAGCTACTTTCAGTTCTGTTTTATCGAAATTGATAAGAGCAGCTGATCCCGCAACCGGAGCATTGGTTGTCAGGTACTTGATGAAACCGCGGAACAGAAACATTGTACAGATGGTAACGATAAAGGACTTTATCTTACGGTATACATAGAAGTATCCGTTGAATGCACCGATCAGTGCTCCTGTGAGGATACCGCATATGATGCTCAGGGGAATGTTTACCCTGGACACCATACATACAACTATGGATGCTATTCCGAGGATTGATCCCTGTGAAAAATCAAGGCCTCCCATGGTCATGATGAAAAACACACCGGTTGTTGCGATCATGGTCACATAGACCTGGGAAAGAACCAGAGGCATATTTTTGACCATTCTGAAATTCGTCAGAACATTAAATACCAAAAATACTATGATCAGGCCAACGATAGGAAGATATGTCTTGACTGCGGAAATCATGGAGAGATTTCCTGTTTTCTTTTCTTTTGCTGCTGTCATCTCTGTTTTACTCACTGCCACCATAATTCCTCCTTAAACCATCATTGTGATCAGATTGTTTTCATCCAGTGTCTCGCTTCTTTCGATCTGTCCGTTGATCATTCCGTCCTTCATGATGATGATACGATCACACATTCCTATAAGTTCCATCAGCTCTTCGGAAATCATGATGATTGATTTTCCTGCTTTTCTCATTTTGTCCATGAGCTGATATATATCCTGCTTTACCTTGATATCGATACCTCTTGTCGGGCTGTCCAGTACGACGATATCCGAATCCTTGCCTATCCATCTGGCGAGAACTACCTTCTGCTTGTTTCCGCCGGAAAGATCAGATACAAACTGATCGACATTTACCATCTTTACCGACATGTCTTTTGCGAATTTATCTGCAAAGTCTCTAAGCTTTTTATCGCTTAACATATGTCTCTTGTCTGCAAGCTCATCCAGAGAAGGAAGGCAGATATTGTCCATGATGCTCTGATTAAGTACAACAGATTCATTATCTCTGTCCTTTGAAGTATATGCGATGCTGTGCTGAATAGCTGTGGGGATATCATTGATCTCGGTGCCGTCTGAAAGCTTTACTGAACCGGTTCTGTCATAGGAAGCACCGAAGATGGCCTTGCCTACTTCGTGCATTCCGGATTCCGAAAGGCCGCCGAAGCCTAAAATCTCTCCTTTGTGAAGCTCGAAATCAAGCTTGTTCAGGAGTCCCGGTACCGACACATCTTTCACTGAAAGAACGACCTCGTCGGATACCTTGCTGCCGTAATCTGAACGGTAGTAATCTCCTGTTACTTCGCGGCCTACCATGAGACGCTTCAGATCCTCTTCGGAAACGTCTTTGCTCTTTACAGTATCGATATAAACTCCGTCACGAAGAATCGTGATGGTATCTGAACGATCGAGTATTTCCTGAAGGTCATGGGATATAAAGATAATGGTATTGCCCTTCTCTCTTATCTTATCCATAACCTTGTAAAGCTCATTTCTTCCCTCCTGGGAAAGAGCTGTTGTGGTCTCATCTATAACAACGATCTTTGGGTCAAAATAAGTTGCCTTTACGATCTCAACCAGCTTTCTATCCTCGAAGTTGTAGTCATCGATCATTCGCTGGGCTTTGATGCGGTCGAAACCGTAACTATGGAGAAGCTCATTGGCCTCCTTGATCATCTGCTTTGTGTTTTTGATTCCGCACTTCACGAATTTTTCTTCGTGTCCCAGGAATATATTTTCGGCAACAGTAAGACCTGAAAGGGTTCCGAGCTCCTGGACTATGATGGAAACGCCGTGGTTGTTGGCATCCACCTGATTCTTCGGATGGATCTCCTCTCCGTCCAGTACGAAGATACCGCTGTCGATGCTGTAAATTCCGGTCAGCATGTTTGTTAATGTTGACTTTCCGGAGCCGTTCTCGCCGATCAGGGCGTGAACCTCTCCTTTGTTGATGTTAAAAGAAACATTCTTAACTGCCTTCGTGATACCGAAGGACTTACAAAGATTTTTTACCTCTAAACGAACCTCGCTCATTGTACCCTCCTGTATCACTTTACAATTTCGCCCTTATTGATCTTTGTGGTTACTGTGATGATGATCAGAAGCGCAAAGCCTGTGATTACATCCTGAATTGCAGTAGGGGCACCTAATGCAATAAAGCCGAAAAAGATGATGTTGATGATAAATTCTCCGATGATGATGGCCTGTAAAGGAATGCCGTATTTCTTGAAGGCAACTCCGAAGAAGCAGCCCATGGTGGGGATGAAGTTACGGCTCATGGAGGCCATGCCGGTTACAGCGACCATTGAGGAACCATAGCTTATGGTCAGAACTGCCATGATGCCTAAAAAGCCACCGCTTAAGATGAATGCCAGAACTTTATATTTATTGACATTGATACCCATGTTCTTTGCTACAAATTCGTTGCTGCCGATGGCATAGGTATATGTACCGATTTTTGTATAGTTAAGGAATACATAAGCCACGATAAAAGCAACCAGTGCAAGGATGATATCTCCGGGCATCTGTCCGAACATTCTGAGATCAGCTGATAATGTCTGCTCAACTCCGCCTGCAATGTAGTTTGCAACTGCTTCATAAATGAGAGCAAGACCTGTGGTTACGATCATGGACGGGATATGAAGCTTTACATAAAAGCTTCCGTTGAAAAGTCCTACCAGGCATCCGCAGAGCAAAGCTCCTATGATGAGACCTGCATACCCGAGGCCAAGTTTTGTTGCGAAAACGCAGCCGACGATGGCGGAAAGCATTATGTTTGCGCCGATTGAGAAGTCAAACATGCCCATGACCATTACAAAATAGAAACCTACAGCACCGACGCTTGCGATGAGGCTGGCCTGAAAATAGCTGAGCATATTGTTGAATGATCCAAAATTGTGTGGTGTAAGTATTTTAAAGATTCCCCAGGAAAGCACAACCAGTAAGAGTAAAATCAAATAACCGCGAAGGCTTCCTTCGATCTTTCTTTGATCCATTGTTACAGCGGAAGAATTCATTTTATTACCTCATTTATATATCTGTGGGAAGCCCGGCTGTATGATTCTCTACGGTAAAAGCCTGGGCTGTATTTTGGAAACATCAGCCCGGAGAAAAATCGTTTAGCGAATGGCTGATGCTGCATGGCAGGTCTTCTTCGAAAACCTGACAGATGTTTTTAAAACTCGAGCCGATATCTGTGCCTAAGCTCGATACCGGCTCCTATGATGTTTCTTAATAGATTTGATATTTATTTTCCTGCACGAGCAGCTGCATCTTCGATGGAGATCTTTGATGCTGCTTCCTTGAGTCCGTCGAAGGAAAGCTCTGACATAGCAACGAGCTCTTCGTCTGTATATGGAAGCTGGTCTACGAAGTACTTCTCATAAGCCTTGTAGTCATCAGCTGATGAAACATAAAGGTATGGGAACGGAACGTCGTTGAACTGTCCTTCAAATCCTGTGTAGTTGCCCTTGATAGCGTTGTAAACCATCATGAATGCGATAAGCGGATCGCAGTAATGTCCGCCGGACTCACCTGCCATTGAACCGTTTTCAAGTCTCTCTCCGAGATCAGGAAGGAAGTCTGTTGATACGATGTCGATATCCTGTGTCTTTCCTGCACGCTCAACAGCTGCGATAGCTCCCTGAAGAGGATCTCCGCCGCCGCCGGCAGGGATAAGTGCATCGAGAGACGGATCTGCAGACATCAGAGCTTCTGCAGCCTTTGAACCGCCCTCTGAAGTTGTACCTGCATACTGGGGCTCGGAAAGCTTAGCCTGATCATCAGGATGCTCTGCATTCCACTTTTCAACACCTGCCTTATAGCCTTCCCATCTTCCGAGCCAGGTTGCATCACCCTGCTCCCATCCGATGAGACCGATGTTACGATCGCCCTTGTCGAGAAGGATGTTTACAAGCTTCTCGCCGTTCTCGGGTTCATTTTCGTGAACAGCACCTACATAGTAAGGTGAATCTGTAGCAGCTTTATAGATGTCTGCGCTGTTGTCCTTTGAGATTACACGGAAGAACTGTGCGAGATAAACCTTGTTGTCATTACATGTCTTGATGGCTGAAGTCATCTCTGTATCTGATGAGTTACAGATCACGATTCCCTGGCAGCCGGCTGCCGCAAGCTGCTCAACAGATGCAGTTACCTTCTCGGATACATGTCCCTGATCAACATACTGAACCTGAACGCCCAGAGACTTTGCGGCCTCATCAAGGATCTGCTTGCACTGAGATCCGAGGACGTCTGTTGAAGACCAGATAGATACACCGATCTTTATGTCCTTGTTATCGATAGCGGCTGCCTGTCCGCTTCCTGCTGCAGGTGCAGTGGGTGCACTGTTACTACCGCAAGCTGTAAGTCCGGTTACCATAGCTACGGACGCCGCAACGGCCGCAACTTTTCTCAGAATTTTTCTCATTACTAAACCTCCATTTAATGATTGATCACTGTATTTGTTGTTTTTCACAACTCGTTGAACGTAGTTTATCAGTGGCTTTGTCTATTTGCAATACAATACAAGGTATTTATATCACGAAGTTGTATTGAAAACATACATAAAATAACACATAAAAGGTGCAAAATACAGCAAAAATATATCAAAATCACAATACGCCTTGAATTGGCGAGGTTTTTATGAGTGAAAAATATTTCCTTTTCAGCATGAAACTAACATTTGAAGGCTACCATTTCAAAATACAATACAACTTGGTATTTGTACGGTTTATGTATTTTTGCTGACATATAAAAACGGCTGACCATATGGTCAGCCGCCGGGAAATCATTATAGGACGTTTTGATAGTTTCTTATGCTTTTATAATTATTTGGTCAGAAATGATTCTGCTTCAGCTTTTATCATTTCCACCAGATCTCTGTATGCAGGAATGCTCTTGTAATATTTTTCCGAATAAACAAGGCTGATTTCTCCTTTTGTTGCGGGTTCATCAAAGGGTATACAGGTCATACCGCCACCTTCGACCTCGGTATAACGTTTGTTTGCCGGATAGAAGCTGACCGCAAAAACATCAGGCTGTTCGCTGGCCATTTTGATGACTGTCTGAACAGAATCCACGGTGATTACATTATTCACAGTGATCTCCTTTACGAGCTCGGGAACAAAGCCTGACAGCATGGAATATGCCCGAACTTCGGATACTTCTTCATCAAGCTTTGATGAATGACTTGGATATGCAAGACAATAGCCTTTGAGATCCGAAAAATTAACGGTTTTATATTTTGTAAGGGGACTCTCATTTTTAACGAGGCATCCGTAATAGCCTTCCATCAGGGTTATCTTTTTGATGCCTTTAGCATTAAATGCGGGATCATCGACATCTTTACGATTTAGGCAGATTGCAAGTGAAGGATGTGCAGTATTTAAGGATACCTGCTTTTCCGGAGCGGCATCCCCCTGATATTTCAAAAGAACATTGGAGTGGTTTCTCTGGAAAGGGATATGAAGCTTTGGGATAAGAAAGCCCACAAGAGAAATGTGTGCATAGGCATAAATGGTTAAGGCTTCCTTTTTTTGGGATAAATCTTTCCAGCCGTCATAGTAATCCAGAATTATCAGGGATTCCTTGTATATCTTCTCTCCTTCCGGAGTCAATTTGATGCCGGATTTGTTCCTTTCAAAAAGGGTGATGCCTAGTTCATTTTCCATCAGTTGGATAGATTTGGTAAGACTTGGCTGCGCCACATAAAGCTTTTTTGCAGCTTGATTAAAGGAACCGGTCTCTGCAATTGCCACAAAATACTTAAGAGTGCTTATCTTCATAGCGTTTCCCCGCATTTAAAAAAGTCGAGCAAGAGCGCCACAGTCAGGTGAAGTGATTTTGCCCATCATTGGTTCGGAACAGGATATAGCTTTTTTTCATAACTTTAAAATTTTTATATATTATACAAGAATTTAAGCGGATAGTATATTAAATCCGCAAGTAATTCAACTTTGTCTTTCATCTCCATACTTATTTGCTTTTAAAGAGTTCTATTCCCCTCTTTAAAATACACACACACACCACGGCCCCTTCCCCAAGGGGCATTTTTTTATCTCAAGTTTTTAGGCTAAAAAAGTCGCTTCGATTGATTGATTTTGCCAGCTATAGTGTAGGCACCTGGATGAGCTTTCGAAATTGACATCTATTAGAACATCGCGTCTATAATAATGGGAAGCATTAATTACACTTTCAAAGGAAATTGCACCGACGAGAAAACATCTTTCAGGTCTGTTATCTTGTATATTAACAGCGCTCATGTATTTCTTTGCATCATCATAATTCGTGAAAGCTATAAAGTATCCCTTGTCACATAAAATATGATCGATGATTTCCAATCGCAATGTATTTTCGGATGGTTCAATAGTTATAAGACTGTGATTAATTAAAAGTTCTTTAATAAAAGCCCAATCAGACTCCTTCCTATGGCTTTTTCCGAGCTTGATTTTTATGGCTGCGACATCTTTGTCATCCATAAGATTAGCTTCTTCATAAGATTTAAAAAATTTATCCTGACTATTCTCGTCGTTAATATTCATTTCGTTATTTCTCTTTTCTCGGGGGTTGCATAGTAATATCTATCATTTTACAGTTTGATTTTTATCACAGATTTAGGTGATTTGGCATTGCCGTCTCTATATACAATATCTTGCTCAATCATAGGATTTAAAACTTTTTTCAGAAATGAATTTCTACTATGATAGGAAGTGACACTTTGAAGTTCCTTTACGGTTTTTGGACCGCTGGTCTTCAGGTAATTAATAACACGTTCCCAATCGGATTCTTCTTCCATGGTTATTTCTGGGTCTTGAGTTTCATACATTGTGTCATATAACCGTAAATTTAAAAAACCGGGATAGATTGAAACAACCGGCTGTAATTGTTCTGCACATTCCTGATAGCATTCAATCATGGTCTGAAATCCTGTTCCTCCACGCTCCATCAGATTTGCAACATCAAGACATGCTGCAATTATAGTGTTCCTTCTTATTGATGGAATAGAACCCAGTGGATATTCTTCATAGCCTTTTGGAAGAAGCCATGAACCGGGAGATACAATTTCTATTCTGTCGGTGTAAATGTCTATATCTATTTGTGTTCCGGTTATCGAATAGTCCCTGTGTGCAATGGCATTAACCAGTGCTTCACGTATGGCTTCTTTTGGATAAGAACGTATCTCTTCTCTTCCGCCGTTTTCTGTTTTTCTCCAACCGGTCTTTGTATTACGCTCTACAAATGCAATAGAATTTTGGAAAACTTTTGCTAATGAACCTTTAAAACGACTGCTATCCAATGTTGCACCGGTCTTTTTTATTCCACTCCATAAACGGCAACAGATCAAAGTATCATCGCCTTCATATCCATCCTTGAACATTATAAGACCGGATTTTGCATAACCGTCCTTAGAAACTATTTCTTCGTTCTGAAGTTCTTTCAGTGTAGGAATCGTGGAATTCGTTCTATATTCCCTACAAAGATCAATATATTCCGTCCAGAACTTTTCATCATATAAAATGTCAGTTGTTTCATTGTCGATTCCAAATTTTCTTCTGGCAAGGGCAATGATTTCTTCCGGAGTGGCTGGTAATGCATTTCCATCGCCCTTTGTATAGACCTTTTCGTTATAATCGCCCTCACGATATCTTAAGATGGAATCAGCCGGAATAACATTTATACCCAAAACAAATCGTTCAGCTTTATCATCTACACTCCGCAAAGTATAATTAATTCTTGCATGGGGGAATATGTTCCTGTCGTTGATTCTTGAAACCAGATTTTTTGTTTTATCTATTTCATTTAACTCAAGTCCAAAAGCATCTCCGTCGTTTGATACGCCGACAAATATAATACCTCCTTTACCGTTAGCATATCCAACGATAGTCTTTGCCCAGGATATAGGATTGGCAGGATTCAATTCTGCTTTGTACTCGTAATCTAAGTCTTCAGTAATTACGTCAGGATAAATGTCTTGTATTTTCATCACTGTACCTCATATGTTCTTGCGTTCAATATATCAGACATTGCGCAACATTGCAATAACATTACTCGACATTGCGCAGACATTAATACGAGAGGAATGTATAAGCAATGTTGATCAGTGGAAGGTACATTTCGATGTAATGTGAAAAAAAGAGGGGTGTGATCTATGGTCACACTCCTCAAAAAAATAAATTCGATATTTAGTTTCGATTTTCGGTTGATTATCAAGCTCCTGATTAGATTATGAACATTTTACATAATGAGACTCTTCTGAAGCAATCATTATTGTAAGAGTACCGTTGGATTCTATGATGATATCGCCTTCACCAGACATATTATCATAAGTATTTTCATTTATTCTAATATATTCTATGGTTTCACCATAACGAGTAACCGTTATGGTTGATTCATCCTTTTTTTGTACATAGGCCCACATATTACGTTCATTGGGGGTTATTTTTTCTCCGGCGCTCTCTCCGGATTTAAATGAGTATACGCCTGAGATTGTATCCACATTATCTTCAGGGGAAATATGGAGAGTCATTACCATTCCATCATCGTTTAACATTGCTCCATTTTGGTCAACATCATGATTGTAGTGTTCTATACGGGTGTTTGTGACGAGATAACCCTCAGAATCAAAATAGTAACATTCAGCTACCCCGTCATTGTTACCATCAATCCAGTGCCATGATGATGTTAGGTAGGTTCCGTCTCCGTTGTCGTACCACCAGCCATTGGCATCACTATTCCATGTTCCCCCATAGCTGTAAAACCTGTTGCAATTGCGATAATTGCTGTTGATACTGCTAAATTTGCTTTTTTCATACTTACTTACTTTTTAGAATAGATTTGCATATATGTCTATTAAAAAGACAAAAATACCTCAAAAATTTTAAGTTATTCAAAAACATATATCAACTGTAAGTTATAAGGATAATATAAGGAATTGAACTGAAAAAATAAGTGGTTATATTGATTGAAGAAAATAAAGAATATTGGAGTTCTATTTGTCATTTCAGAATATGAAACGGATTATATCCGAAAAAGTGAGCCGGCGGGCATCCATCCAAAAACATTCAACTTCGTTTTTTAAATGTTTTGGCTCTGTCACAACAAATGGTTGGTTTTTGACGAGAAATAGCGTATAATAATAGTAAGAAACAGTACCACCGAAGGAGGTAATTGGATATGCCTACTATCAAAGACGCATTAGATATTATCGG
>Ga0256404_1003209_pt1 | contig 33965 bp, 27 predicted proteins | sample RumenRJG_01DNA_FD_185990 | JGI IMG/M metagenome (GOLD analysis project Ga0256404, IMG submission 185990) | Bovine rumen microbial communities from Lethbridge, Alberta, Canada - RJG_01 | ecosystem: Host-associated > Mammals > Digestive system > Stomach > Rumen | place: Canada: Alberta | collected... | reverse complement strand
CAGCCGCAGGCAGCACCGGTATTTGACGAGATCCCGGTACCGCAGCCAGCTAAACCGCAGGCAGCACCGGTATTTGACGAGATCCCAGTACCGCAGCCAGCTAAACCGCAGGTAGCACCGATGTTTGGTGGAATCCCGGCACCACAGCCTCAGCCGCAGGCAGCACCGGTATTCGACGAGATCCCTGTACCGCAGCCTCAGCCGCAGACAGCACCGATGTTTGGTGGAATCCCGACACCACAGCCTCAGCCGCAGGCAGCACCGGTATTTGACGAGATCCCGGTACCGCAGCCAGCTAAACCGCAGGCAGCACCGGTATTTGACGAGATCCCAGTACCGCAGCCAGCTAAACCGCAGGCAGCACCGGTATTTGACGAGATCCCGGTACCGCAGCCAGCTAAACCGCAGGCAGCGCCGGTATTTGATGAGATTCCAGTACCGCAGCCGCAGGCAGCACCGGTTATCGAAGATATTCCTATGCCAGCATTGAATGATATGCCAACCGAAAACAATATTGAGGAAAATGGGGAAGATGATATGAATAAGTATAGATACAGCACACCTGTATTTGCTGATGAGATCAGAAATACTCAGCCAGCACCCGTACAGCCTGCTAAAAATGATAAGAAGGCTGCACCTGAACAGCCACAGATAATCAGCGTGCCTCAGTTTGCCGGTTATGATGCAAACGGACAGCCGGTTTATACATATGTTCAGATGCAGATGGCAGGAGTAGACGCTAATGGTCAGCCGATATTTGCTCCTCTTCCGGGACAGAATATCATTCCGCCGATGAATGCACCTCAGCCACAGGCAGCTCCTAAGAAGAGTGCCGCAGCAGCTAAGGCACCTGCTGCCGCTGTTCCACAGCAGCCGGCTCCGGCACCGTCAATTGCACAGAAGAAGGCTGCTAAAGCTGCTGCCGCTGCTGCTCAGAACGGAACACCTTCTGCAAACATCTCGAAGATCGCTGTAAATCCACACAGCAAGTCTACATCACAGTCATTCATCAATGCTATTGCAAATTCTAAGAATTATGCTGAAAAGAGTCTTATCGATACACAGGGACTTAAAGCTAACGCTCCTCTCCTTACCTCTATCGAGGATGTTCTTTCACAGATGGGTGATGATTCACTTAAGAAGAAAAATGCCGCAGCAGCTGCTGCTCAGAAGAATGTTCCTGTATACGAAGAATACAAGTGCGCTTCAAAGTCTTCATCAAGATCTTCTGCACCTAAGAAGTCTGCATATGATGATGACATTCGCTTCATGACAAAGGCTGAACTCAAGGCTAAGAAAAAGCAGGATAAGATCGACGCTAAATTCAAGAAGGATATGGCTAAGAGAGGTCTCTGATCCTATATAAAATCAAGCGGAGCAATACCGGTTTCCGGCGGCGCTCCGCTTATCAGTATATTATAAAAAACGAAACGAGGAATACCCATGGCATCATACAACGAAATAATCGAAGAACTGAGAGGAAAGCTTGGTGATTCACCGGAAGAAAATGAGAAGATACTCCGCGAAGAAGCTGAAAAATTTGCTAAGGCAGGCAATAAAGAGGGCTTTGATGCTGCTGAGAGTCTTATTATGGAAAATATTCCGGAAGAAAGACGAAATGAGATCATACGTATCACTCATGTGGATGGCGTTCGTCTTGATAAAATGTACGCTCAGGTAGTTGAACTCATGAAGAATAAGGAGTATGTTGAAGCTAAAAAGGTAGCTGAGCGCCTTTACAAGAAGATCGTGGTAGAATTCAAAGAGGGTGAGAATAATAAGTTCGTATCACTGAGAAATCCTTTTGAAGAGAATTTTTATCAGATAATATTCAAGCCGGAAAAGGAACTCATCCGTGCACCTTTCGATTTTTCTGAGTATATCACAGCTTATGCTTACTTAATGATCGAGACAGGCTCTCCGCTGGATGCTATCCCGATACTTGAAAAGGCGATCGAGTTCAATCCTGTTGACTGCGGACCAAAGTTTGAACTTGCCGAGGTCTATAAGCTTCTGAAGAACCGCCGTCAGGTTGAGAACATTACCCGTGAGACGCTGAGAGTTGCTTCATCACCGGTCGCACTTGCCCGCTGCTATGCTAATATGGGCTATTCTCTTACGGATGCAGGCGAATTCGAGGATGCTGCCGCTTTCTATACAGCCAGCGTTATGTTTGAGCCTAATCCTGCCATTCCTTACGAAATGCAGCTTCTTGCTGACAGAAAGGGTACACCGATAGTACGTCCGACGCGCGACAGGATCGTTGAGGTGCTTGAAAAGTATGATATGCGCTTCGGTCCGAATCCTGAGATAGTGCAGATAGCTTCTCAGCTTGCAGCTTATTACCTGAATGAAAAGGATATTCCGAATGCACTCAAAGCTATGAAGCTTACCTATAATCTTACTCTTGATGAGAATATCAAGAAGCTTATTCTGAAATATGATCCGGATGCAGTCCAGTATTCTTCGAGAGAGCTTGAAGCTCAGAAAAAGGCTGCCGAAGGCAGAAATATAACTCAGAGTGTCAACGAAAATCCGGAAGCATAATGAAATTGATATGAAAACAGGAGACGCTTAGCGTCTCCTGTTTTGTTATATGTTGATTATTTGGGATCACGTTACAAAGTCCGTTACGATAGTGTATAACGCTTTACTTCCTTATCTTCATTGAAATATCGAAGCATTTAACGGAATGAGTGAGAGCACCGAGTGAGATTATATTTACACCTGTTTCGGCAACTGCTCTGATATTATCAGCGGTAATATTGCCGGAAGCTTCGAGAAGAGCTCTTCCGTCAGTTATCTCAACTGCCTCAGCCATTTCGTCGCAGTTCATATTATCGAGCATGATTATCTCAACTTTGTTATCAAGTGCTTCTTCAAGTTCAGCGAGCGTTCTTACCTCGACTTCGATCTTTACGGTGTGACCGATCTTCTCGCGGAGTGCAGCTACTGCCGCTGTAATACCGCCGTAAGCATCAATGTGGTTATCCTTGAGCATAGCGGCATCGGAGAGGTTATAGCGGTGATTTTTTCCGCCTCCGACTGTTACTGCATATTTCTGGAGCGCACGAAGTCCTGGGAGAGTTTTTCTTGTATCGGTAACAGAAGCATTTGTGCCCTTGACAAGCTCCACACACTTATTTGTAGCAGTAGCGATTCCGGACATATGCTGAAGAATATTCAGTGCAGTACGTTCGCCCTTGAGCAGAGTAAGAGTGCTGCCTTCGAGTTCGGCAATAATATCTCCTTTGTTCACTTTAGTACCGTCGCTGAGGAGGATCCTGAAGTCTACATTACCGCCTGCGAGTTCAAATACTCTTTTGGCGATTTCAATGCCGCATACGATACCTGTATCCTTAGCTACATAATATGCGGAACTTTTGTGATCTTCGGGAATGAGATTATCAGCAGCCGCGTCGATATAGTTTATATCCTCCATAAGGGCTGTTGTGATTATGTTATCAACATAGCATTGCAGAAGTTTCATAGTCAGCGTCCTTTCGTTATTCAGTTACTTCACTGAGGATTATCGAGGCTACTGTTACAATTGATTTTGCAAGAACGTAATCGGCATCAACGTAGTATCCGCCGTTTAGGAGGTCCTTACGCATTTCCTCAACACGTTTCAGACCTTCCGCCGCTGCAGCCTTATCTGGGATAACGAAATAGCTGTTCTGCATTATCTTTCTTGTTTCAGTACGTATGCCTTTAGGGATATGGTTGCTTCCGATATGGGGATCGAACTTGGCTTCCTCGAAATTTTTGGGGACTTTATCAAGCTTTGAAGCAATATGTCTTGCTGCATGGCGTGAAAAAACGAGTGCTTCGAGCAGGGAATTGCTTGCAAGACGATTGCTGCCGTGAACGCCTGTATGCGAGCATTCGCCGCAGGCATAGAGATTGGGCAGACTTGTCTCAGAGTTGTTATCAACATCAATGCCGCCCATGAGGTAGTGCTGACAGGGGTAGATCGGAACGGGTTCTTTAGTGAGATCATAGCCTTGTTCGAGAAGGTTCTTATAGATCATCGGGAAGCGCTTTTTGAGGAAATCGCTGTCCTTATAGCTTATGTCAAGGAAGAACTCGGTGGAGTTCTGCTTTTTAGCTTCGAGCACGATAGCGTGTGAAACTACGTCTCTCGGTGCGAGTTCGAGACGCTCATCGTAATTCTGCATGAAGCGTTCTTTTTTGCAGTTGAGAAGGTAAGCTCCTTCGCCGCGGACTGCTTCGGAAATGAGGAAGCACTCACGTGTTGCACGGTTATTGAAAGCAGTCGGGTGGAACTGAACATAGCTGAGGTTCTTGATCTTAGCGCCCATTTCATAGGCAAATGTGATACCGTCTCCGGTAGCGATAGCAGAATTTGTAGTGAACTGGTAAACGCGGCCGATACCGCCTGTTGCAAGAATCATGAAGTGGCAGTTGCAGGTCTGGTATGATCCGTCCTCATTTCTGAGGAAAGCAGAGTAGCCTGTTGATGTTTGTTTTACGCCGCACATGAGGGTATTTTCCTTGATCTCTACATTTTTGAGAGTTTGTACATAAGCGAGAAGCTTTGAAGCGATCTCTTTTCCTGTTGAATCGGCATGGTGGAAAATACGGTGGTGGCTGTGGCCGCCTTCGAGAGTACGGTGATATGAGCCGTCAGCGTTCTTATCGAAATCTACGCCGATATTGATTATATGCTCAATATCCTCGGCGGCTTCGCTTACGAGGGTATGAACGGCATCGACGTTATTTTTAAAGCTTCCTGCTATGAGAGTATCGTTCTGGTGATACTGGATGTTATCAGACGGAGAATTATAAACTCCGGCGATACCGCCCTGAGCGAGCGAGGAGTTGCACAGAGCAAGGTCTCTTTTGCAGAGTATGAGGATGTTAAGGTCGGATGGCAGGTTGATAGCTGCGTAAAGACCGGCAGCACCGCAGCCTGCAATTATGACATCGTAGTTATTAGACATACAACACACGTCCTTTGCGGATATAGTATATCATTATTATACCATAATTATTTGGATTTGTCACTACCATAACGCAAAACTTTTTTAAAATAATGCAGGTGGGAATATGGTTAAAACAAAAATAAAACAGAATACTATTGACTTTGAAGAAAATATGTTCTATAATAGTAATCACAAGGAATAGAACGTTAGTTCGATAGCTGCCTGACACATTTTTTCTCCCTATTTGACGTAAAAAAGGAGGTTTTGAAATTGAATCGCATGATAGCTGAATATATTGCCAGTCTTGAGCTTATTAAGAAAAGGAGCAAAGAACTGTGTGCATTAAGGAGAGGTCTTATCGAAAAAGGGCTTGATTACAAAGTACAGGAACTTGATCTCGAAAGACGTATCAATATGCTGAGTACGGAGTGTATTCAGACTAAGGAGATAATATCATATCTGACATCATATGCAAGGAGGATCGAGCAGCGTGTCGAGACGTAAAAGCTATTCCGATACCTTCACAGGCGCAGCTGATGAGGGTATAAGAGCCATAATCGAACAGAAAACAGACGATGATGGCAGGAGCAAGCTAAAAAATATACTGTTAAAAGTTATTAATAATGAACTTACTCCGAGACAAAAACAGATAATTGTGCTATACTATTTTCAGAAGAAGGACATCGTTGCTATCAGCCGTGAACTTGATGTTACTCCGCAGGCAGTATCTGCGGCAATGTCTCGGGCGCGTCTGAGGATGTTCAGAATACTGCAATACTATATCTGAGGTAAATAAATGGATACGCCGATAATAGATTTTCTTGAAAAATATAATGCTTCCGGAACGCTGAGATGTCATATGCCAGCGCATAAGGGAAATGTCGGTTTTGGATTTGGATTTTCTGACGACATTACCGAAATATCAGGTGCGGACAGCCTCTTTGAAGCAGAGGGCATCATTGCTCGGAGCGAACGGAATATGTCTTTGCTTTATGGCACAGCCGCTACTGTCTATTCTGCCGCAGGCTCAACTCTTTGCATACAGGCTATGCTTGCAATTATGAAACGCGAGGGCAGACGAGTATTCGCCGCGAGGAACGCTCATAGAGCGTTCCTTAACGCCGCCGCGCTCCTTGACCTTAAAGTCAATTGGATAATGCCGGAGTACAGCAGCAGTCTGCTTTCCGGAGAAGTAAGTGCGGCGGCAGCAGCAGCCGCATTGAGCGGCTGCCGCGGCGAAAAATGCTGCATATATCTCACATCTCCGGACTATACCGGAAAAGTTGCTGATATAGCAGCGATAGCGGAAGTATGCCGCGAATATGATGCAAGGCTCATTGTAGATAACGCGCATGGAGCACATCTGGCTTATATGCCTGAAAATATGCATCCGATAGCACTTGGAGCGGATATGTGCTGCGATTCTGCGCACAAAATGCTTCCTGCACTGACGGGAGCTGCTATGCTGCATACAGTGCGTAAAGAATACGTTCCTATGCTAAAACCTGCTATGGGACTTTTCGGTTCTACAAGCCCTTCGTATCTTATAATGGCTTCGCTCGACTACTGCAATAAATACATAAGTGAGCGTATACGCGAGGACATTGCTGCCGGTATCGAACAGATAAGTTTGCTGCGAAGCCGTTTTTCGGGCAGACTTCTCTTCACTGACGGTGATCCGTTCCATATTACGGTACGTGCTTCTGAAAGCGGTATAAGCGGGATTCGTCTTGCCGGACTTCTTCGTGAAAACGGCTGCGAGTGCGAATATTCAGACAGCGATCTTGTAGTGCTGCTGATGTCCCCTGTGAACACTGTTGCCGATTATACGCGGCTAAGCGATGCTCTTGAGAAGTCGCTCAGAGGGGTTGAACTGATCCCGCGGCAGGCTGAGCCTTTTTCGCTGTCGCTCCCGGAATGCGCTATGTCGGTGCGTGAGGCTGTATTTGCACCAAACGAGACTATATCTGTTGACGAAGCGGTCGGACGTATATGCGGAGCCGTTGAGGTACCTTGTCCGCCTGCGATACCAATAGCAGTAAGCGGCGAGGTGATAAGCCGTGAATGTGTGAATATTTTCAAAAGGTATGGTATTTCTGAAGTAAATGTGGTAAAATGATTATATGTTGTTCTCGCAGAGGACATATTCTTTGCAGAAAGATAAATTGTTATGAAAAAGATATATGGAAATGATAATATCCGTTCAACGCTGATAAGTATGGTAAAGAGCGGAAGGACTGCTCACTCTCTGCTGTTTTACGGCGAGAAGGGCAGCGGTAAAAAACTCATGGCGGATCTCTACACAAAGCTTTTGCTGTGTGAATCACCGACGGATGAAGGTCCATGCGGAAAATGCCGTTCATGCAGAAATTCTGATTCTGGGATACATCCGGACGTAACTTATGTCGAGCACAGCGGTAAGCTCGGAGGCTTTTCAGTAGAGACAGCAAGAGCGGTAATAAGCGATGCTTACATTAAACCGAATAACAGCAGCGGCAGGAAAATATATATTTTTGCTGACTGTCATAATATGGATCAGAGAACGCAGAATACGCTCCTGAAGCTTATTGAAGAACCGCCGGATTACGCTTTCTTTATATTCACAGCTGAATCAAAAGCTGAATTCCTTCCGACTATCATATCAAGATGCGTTTGCCTCGGAACTTCCGTATGCTCTTCTGAGGAAGCACTGAACGCACTCTCGGAAAACGGATTCTCGCCGGATGAGGCAAAACAGGCTGTAAGCTGCTTCCACGGCAACATAGGTATGTGTACAAGCTATCTCATTGATGAGAACCTCAGGAAACAGGTCGATTTGACAAAATCGCTTGCTGATAGTATAATAAGAAAAGATGAATATGCGCTCAATGTTTCGCTTTTTTCAGTCGGAAAGGAACGCGGCGATATAAAAGCTGTGCTTTCCATGCTCGATAAACTCATAAGGGACTGTGCTGTGCTCAGCAAGTGTAAGGACGCTGAGACGATAAGCTGCTTCCGCGAGGGGGCTGAACGTCTTTCGTCTATGCTGACAGCAAGTCAGTCGATAAAGATACACCGCTGTATCGAAAGGGCATGGAGCGCTGTTGAATCCAATGTCAGCGCACCGCTTGTGCTGACATCTCTCTGTGCTGAGATCGCAGGGATAGTAAGATAACCGGGAGTTCTCCCGTTTGGAACGGAGTATAAAATGAAAGAGATAGTAGGAGTACGCTTCAAGAGCGTAGGAAAGATATATTACTTCTCACCGGGCGATATTAAGGCTCAGGTCGGCGATCACGCTATCGTTGAGACAGTAAGGGGAGTAGAATGCGGAGAGGTCGTTATTGCTAACAGACAGATCGGCGATGATCAGCTGGCTTCACCGCTCAAGCCTATAATCAGACTTGCAACACAGGCTGATATGAAGATCGTTGAAAAGAACAAGATACGTGAAAAGGAAGCCTTCAAGATATGCGAGGAGAAAATTGCTGCACGTAAGCTGAAAATGAACCTTGTAGAGGTCGAGTGTACATTCGACAATAATAAGCTGCTGTTCTACTTTACAGCTGAGAACCGTGTGGATTTCCGCGAACTTGTAAAAGACCTTGCTGCGGTATTCAGAACACGTATCGAGCTGCGCCAGATAGGTGTGCGCGATGAGGCTAAGATACTCGGAGGACTCGGCATCTGCGGAAGAGAATTCTGCTGTAAGGGTTATATGGGCGATTTTCAGCCGGTTTCGATAAAAATGGCTAAGGAACAGGGACTTTCCCTCAATCCTACCAAGATCTCAGGAACTTGCGGCAGACTTATGTGCTGTCTGAAAAATGAACAGAATGCTTATGAGGCTCTGCTGAAAATTACTCCGAAGATCGGTGCGATAGTAGTTACTCCGGACGGCGACCGAGGTCGTGTTGAGGATGCTAACCTCATTACAGGAAAGCTCCGCGTAAAGACAGATAAATCGGAAGTGCCGGTAACACTTGACAGAAGTGAGGTAAAACTTCTCAAGGACGCTGAGATAAAGGTCAATCGTGATGAGCTCAAGGCACTTAAAAACCTTGAGGATAAATAATGCAGAAGGTAAACTACGGCAGGCTGCTGGATGATAAGCTTGCGGAACTTGCCGGAAGCGGTAAAAAGCCGTCTCTGCTGCTTCATGCCTGCTGTGCGCCGTGCAGCAGTCATACGCTGGAATTTCTCAGCGGTCACTTCGATATAACTCTGTATTTCTGCAATCCGAATATCTCGCCGGAGGGGGAATTCGATTTCCGTCTTAGCGAGCTTAAACGGCTTGTTAAGGAAATGAAGCTGGATATAAGCATCATCGAAGAGCCTTATGATCCGAAGCCGTTTTTTGAACTCGCAAAGGGACTCGAAGAACTTCCGGAACGTGGTGAGCGCTGCCGGAAATGTATTGGTTTCCGTCTTGAAATGGCAGGAAACAAAGCAGCTGAACTTGGCTTTGATTATTTCACGACTACTCTCACGATAAGTCCTCACAAGGACTGCGCTTTCATCAACGAATGCGGTGCTGAGGTGTCAAAGAGATGCGGTGTCGATTATCTTTTCTCGGACTTCAAAAAGCATGACGGCTATAAACGTTCGATAGAGCTTTCACGGGAATATGACCTTTACCGCCAGAATTACTGCGGCTGCGTTTACAGCAGACGAAATGCTGATAAATAATGAAAGAGGCTGTATATGGCTAAGGAAACCAAAACAAACGCTATGCGTTTTCTTGAGAAAAGCAAGATAAACTATACCGTTCAGAACTATGAATGTGATGAATTTATTGACGGCATACATACTGCTCAGCAGCTTGGTCAGCCGCTCGATGAGACCTTCAAAACTCTCGTTGCCCACGGTAAAAGCGGCAGCTATTACTGCTTTCTGATACCGGTAGCGCTGGAACTTGATCTGAAAAAAGCTGCAAAAAGCGTTGGTGAGAAATCGGTAGAACTGCTTCATGTCAAGGACATCACAGGTGTTACCGGATATGTCCGCGGCGGCTGCACTCCTATCGGAATGAAGAAGCAGTTCATGACTGTGATACACAGTACCGCCGAAAATATGTCTCTTTTTTACATAAGCGGCGGCAGGATAGGTACGCAGATAAGGCTTTGTCCTGCTGAACTTGTAAAGGCTATCCGCGGAAAATTCGCGGACATAGTTCTCGGCAGCGAAGAATAAGGCTGTATAAAAAATCATGCGGACGACTGATCTGTTATCAGTCGTCCGCATTTTTACTGCGTTAAGCTGTTATGTCAGAAATACATTCTCACGAAGTCCAGCAGCGGACTGCTGAAAATAAGTGAAAGAGTGTAAAGCACCTGGATCACAAGTGCTGCTGCAACGAGCGGAGATACTATCGCAAGTGAAAAACCGCGGCGTGTCTGAGCGGGAGTAGTTGCCGGAAGCTTATGCTCTATACGGAAGACGATAAGCATTGCACATCCCATTATTGCGAGGAATATGAATATCTCGTTGAAAAGTATCAGTGCCCTGCCAGAGAGGTTGAGCTCCGAGGAGATCGAACTGTAAGTATTCAGGAATGCGTGTACAATTATCGCCGGAATTATCGAGCCGTGGATAAGTGTTATATGTGCGAGGAATATTCCGAGAGTGAATGCAAGCAGGAACTGAGGGATATTAGCGTGAGAGAGCCCGAAGAAAAGTGCGGATATGAATATCGCAAATCTCTGGTTGGCTTTTGAGAAGGTTTTCAGGAGCATTCCGCGGAAGAATACTTCTTCTGTAACGGGCGCGATAATGCAGGTGTAGACCATCATTATGATCTTGCCCATATTCGTTACAGCCATGCCCTCGGTATTCATGACATCGGTGGTGTAGCCGTAGCGAGAGAAAATGCTCTCGAAGAATATCGAAGCGATAGTTGCAAGAAACAGCAGAAATATTCCTATCGAGCAATACTGCAAGCCCTTCCCGACGCTGTAATTCCGTGTTCTCACAAGGTCAAGCTTGTTGTCACCGGAAAGCTTTATTCCAAGCGAGGCAAAACCGAGGTTTGTAAGAGTATAGACTATCAGCGTCAGACCTGCGATTATCGAGGATGTTCTCAGATACTCCTTTATCACAGAGACCTCTATATCCGGATTCATTCCCTGTATAACCGAGAATATTATTGCCATTATCGCAGAAGCGAGGTAATCAGAGACTATAAAATGTGCGAGCATACAGCCGCCTGCTATCGCATAGAACTTCTTGATACGCTTGCGTTCTTCTTTGCGAGGTTCAAGAGGAATTTCAAAGCTGCCGTCTGCGGACTGAGGTAATATTTTTGAATAATCGCCGGCGTATTCGTGGTACTCTGTCGGATTATTGAAAGGATCGTGCCGGTTTGCAGAATACTCAGAAATACCGCGTTCATCGAGTCTGCGCCTGAGAGTATATATTTCATGATTAAGAGAAGCGATCTCGCTCCTGTGCTGTTCAGGACTGATATTATCTGACATATTTCGCCGCCTTCCGGAGAATAACTTGATACCGGAGAGATTCCGGAGATCGTACTATACTATTTTATCACATTTTTGTATTCTTGTAAAGACTTCTGCAAACACAAAATGCCGTAAGGCGGCTGCACATTATTTTTCAATGAAATTAGTGCAGGGGTATGGACAAGACTGTAATTTTATGATATAATATTTATGACACTTACAGGCTGCTATTGGCATCCTGATACTATGCCTTCCGGCAAGAAAGGAATTAATATGCTTCACGAGAAATCATGCGGTGCTATCGTTTACCGCAAATTTCACGGGAATACCGAAATACTGCTGATAAAGCATATCAACAGCGGTCATTGGTCGTTCCCTAAAGGACACGTTGAAGCCGGTGAAACAGAAGTTGAGACCGCCCGCCGCGAAATAATGGAAGAAACCTCTATTGATGTTATTATAGATCCTACATTTCGTGAAACGGTAACGTATTCGCCAAAAAAGGATACTGTAAAGGTAGTGGTCTATTTTCTTGCAAAAGCCAGGAATGTGGATTTCGTTCCGCAGGAGGATGAGATCGCTGACATAAGATGGGTGGATATTTCTTATGCCTCTAATATATTGTCTTATGAAAACGACAGAACTATCGTATCAAAGGCAAAAAACGCAATTAAAGAATCCTATTGAAGCTTGACATCACCGGAACTTTGAAAAAACCGAATAGGGTAAGCACGATTAGCACTCTCATGTTTAGAGTGCTAATTTTCATTATAGCGTCACAATTCTATGATATTTCTGTCATATTCCGGCGTTAACATATAGTCAACATAAGGAATACGAAAGGAAGCGATACCAATGGAAAGTGTATATGCAACGGATTTTCGCATAGAATAACTTTGTAAATCAACTTTTTGGAGGTATGAATTATGTATGGACTTACACCTTTTGGAAGAAACAAGTATGATCTCTTCAACATTTTTAATGACTTCGACAAGGATTTCTTCAGTGACAATATGCCTATGAACACTTGCCGTACAGACATCAAGGATGAGGGCGACAAATATGTCATGGAAGCGGAACTCCCCGGTTTCGACAAAGAGGACATCACTCTCGACATCAATGGTTCTTACCTTGTCATCTCCGCTGAGCATAAGTCGGAAAACGAACAGAAAGACGATAAGGGACACTACATCCGCCGCGAACGTACTATCGGCTCTTACAAGAGAAGCTTTGATATTTCGGATGTGAGTGCTGAGAGTATCAGTGCCGAATACAAAAACGGTATCCTAATGATAGATCTGCCAAAGAAAAAAGCAGAAGAACCGGTAACAAAACGACTTGAGATAAAGTGATATACGAAAAGGGTGAACGGTGGTTCGCCCTTTTGTTTTTAGGTTTGCACTGAAATATAACAATATCTCTGTTCATCAAATTATGCCTTTTGTTTCCGGAAACTATCACCGCTTTCACATATTTGCCGGTTATAATATCATCATAGAAAGAAACGAGATACACACGGGATTGGGTACTGAAGAAAGCGGTGATTCTATGGCAAAACTTAACGTATACAAAAAATCTTTAGGATTCCTTACTGCGGCATTTACCTTTGCTGCTGTTGCAACAGGATGTGCAGGCAGTGACCAGAGTAGTTCAGAAAGTGCAAGCAAGTCCAAAACTACGGGGACTTCTGTAACAGAAAGTACGCTTAGTGCCTCTCCTATGTCGAATATTGAGTTTGATTACAGTGAGATATTCTCTGAACGCGATCTTTCGGGTTCTTATGATAGTATCGACGCTGAGATAAAGCTTTCCGGCGACTCAATTGACTGTGACGGCAGCGGAGTTTCTGTTCAGGGCTCTTCTGTTACCATTACTGAAAAGGGTGTTTACCGCATAACAGGTACACTTGATGAAGGTCAGATAGTAGTTGACGCGAAAGGTGAAAAGGTACAGCTTGTACTTGACGACGCTTCAATAACGAGCAAAAGCAATGCTCCGATAAGTGTTGTGAATGCGGATAAGGTGTTCATTACGCTTGCAGAAGGCTCTGAGAATACTGTTACCGACAACAGGAAAACTTCTTCAGATGAGGAGCAGGATTCAGCAATATTCAGCAAGGACAGCCTTACTATCAACGGCAGCGGCTCATTGACTGTAAATTCCTCCGATATGGACGGCATCCGCTCAAAGGACGACATTGTTATCACCGGAGGAAAGATCACTGTAAAGTCCGGAAATAACGGTATAAAGGCAAAGGACTATATCGCTGCGGTCGGTTGTGATATTAAAGTGGACGCGGGAAATGACGGATTGAAGGCTTCAAATACCGAGGACGCCTCTCTTGGATTCATTTACATTGAAAGCGGCGATTATGATATAACTGCTATCGGCGACGGTATCTCGGCTGAGACCGTATTTTACGCTGAAAACGGCGATTTCAATATTGTTTCCGGCGGCGGAAGCACCAATTCCACGAAAACTCACACTGATGATTTCGGCGGATTCGGCGGCGGCAGAGACTTCGGCGGTATTGAGATGCCTACCGATGAAAACGGCGAATTTACTATGCCGGAGGGTATGATTCCTCCTGATGATTTTGACCCGTCAGAATTCGGCGGACGCAGTTTCGGCGGAAAACAAAGGTCTGACGCTCAGAGCGGCGCAACTCCTGAGACAAATGCTTCTGACGGCAACGCTAAAGTTCTTGCTAATATTCGATTCAGCAATGATACTGATGACGATGTGACTTCAAGCACTATAAGTCAGAAGGGAATAAAAGGCTCTGAAATAATAATCAAAAACGGCGATTTCACCATAGATTCGTCAGACGATGCGATACATTCCAACGGAAATGTGGACATTTCCGGCGGCAATATCACAGTCAGTGCAGGCGATGACGGTCTCCACGCTGACGAACAGATAGACATTTCTGCCGGTACTTATATCGTAAGCAAGTCCTATGAGGGCATCGAGGGCAAGGAGATAAATATAAGCGGCGGTACTGTTGAGGTAACAGCTTCCGATGACGGTTTCAACGGCAGTGACGGCACTTCGCAAGGCGGAATGGGTACTTACTCGGAAAGTGTAGTTGTGAATATCAGCGGCGGAACTGTTTATGTCAATGCAGACGGCGACGGTCTTGATTCCAACGGAGATATGACTATCAGCGGCGGTACTGTTATCGTGAACGGTTCTACAAACGGCGGAAACGGCGCTCTTGACAGTAACGGTGAAATAACTGTAACAGGCGGAACAGTCATAGCTGCCGGTAATTCAACAATGGCAGAAGCGCCCTCGGAGAAGTCGGAGCAGAATTCAGTCTCTGCTACCTTCGACAGCAATTTCAAGGGCGGTACACTCGTTACACTTACGGATTCTGACGGCAAAGAACTCCTTAGCTTTGCGCCGGAAAAGAGCTTTAACAATATCGTTATAAGCACTCCTGACCTCGTAAAGGGAGAGACATATAAATTCTATACCAACGGTACTTCATCCGCAGAGCAGAACTATGGTCTTTACAGGACCGGCGGCTATAAAGGTGACGGCGATGAATCCGGCAGCTTTACAGTTGAAAGTGCTGTATCCTATGTAGGAGAACGCTCAGGCTTTGGCGGCGGCTTCGGCGGCGGAAAGAACTTTGGCGGCCGGGAAATGCCGACTGGTGAAAACGGCGAATTTACCATGCCGGAGGGTATGACACCTCCGAACGGTAAGGAGCTTCCTACTGATGAAAACGGCAAATTCACTATGCCGGAGGGTATGACACCTCCGAATGGCATGACACCGCCTGATGGATTCAATGGCGGACGCGGCGGAAGACGTTCCGCAAATAATAACTGAGATCCGGATTTTTCATATAAACCACCTTCTTTGACAGCAGCGCACAGATTTCCCCTTCTGTGCGCTGTTGTCATTTTTATAATATTTGTAACATAGTGCGTTACTTCTGCATATAATATACCGTGAAAATTCGGCGTGCCGTATGCCGGAAAGCGGTGGAGCAGTTATATGTGCGGAATAGCAGGGGCAATAAGTTTTGCTGAGGATATGCGGGCGGATATGAAGATATACGAAAATATGCAGCGCGCCATACTTCGCCGCGGTCCGGATCAGCGCGGGATAATCATGACCAAAGAGGCAGCACTCATCCACACCCGTCTTGCTGTCATTGACATTGAGGGCGGCAGGCAGCCGATGACGTATTCGGGCGAAAACGGAAATTACATCATAGTATATAACGGGGAACTCTATAACACTGACGAGATACGTTCGGAACTGGAAAAGGATTTTTCGTTTGAAACCCGTTCTGATACTGAAGTCGTACTGAAAAGCTTCGTAAAATGGGGAGAAAATTGCGTTGAACGGTTCAATGGCATATACGCATTTGCAATATATGACGAGATGCAGCACAGGGTATTTCTTGCGCGAGACAGGATAGGCGTTAAACCGCTGTTTTACGCCGTTTGTCAAGACAAGCTGATATTTGCTTCTGAGATACCTGCATTGCTTGAACACCCGGATGTTCCGCATGAGATAGATAGTCAGGGCGTTGCCGAGCTGGTGCTTATGGCTCCCGGAAGAACTTCCGGCTGCGGAGTTATCAGAGGCATAGAGGAGGTGAAGCCTGCCTGCTGCGGATTCTATTCCGCGGATGGGCTCAAACTCCGGAAATACTGGAAACTAAGCGCTTATGAGCTGAACGAGACCTTTGAACAAACTGTGGAGCACGTCCGCGAATTGCTGCTTGATTCGATACGCCGTCAGCTTGTATCGGATGTGCCGGTATGCACGTTCCTTTCGGGTGGACTCGATTCGAGCATAATATCATCGGTTGCAGCGTCCGAAATGAAAAAGCAGGGGAAGACGCTCCATACATTTTCGGTCGACTATCGGGATAATGATAAATACTTCAAGAAAAGCCATTTCCAGCCGAACAGTGATCCTGAGTATATCCGCTGTATGGCGGAATATCTTGGCAGTGAACACCACTGGACTGTCATTGACACGCCGGAGCTCGTTTCTGCTCTTGATGATGCTGTCGAAGCAAGAGGACTTCCCGGAATGGTCGATGTAGATGCTTCGCTGCTGCTGTTCTGCCGCGAGATAAAAAAGCACGGAACGGTTGCACTTTCGGGCGAGTGTGCAGATGAGATATTCGGCGGTTATCCGTGGTACAGGGATAAGGATATACGTATGACAGACGGCTTTCCGTGGGCGCAAAGCACTGCATATCGCAGCAGATTTCTTGCCGATTGTTTTGCCGGAGATATAGACGCTGAGGAGTATGTTTACAATGCTTACAGAAATACTGCTGACAGTGCCGAGAAGCTTCCTTCCGACAGCTCAACAGACAGCCGTATGCGCGAGATGACACAGCTGAATTTTGACTGGTTCATGCAGACTCTTCTTGACCGCAAGGACAGGATGTCGATGTACAGCGGACTTGAAGTGAGAGTGCCGTTCTGCGACCATAGGATAGCGGAATATCTCTATAATGTGAAATGGGAATATAAGGACTGGCAGGGCAGGGAAAAGGGACTCTTGCGCGAGGCGATGAAGGAATGGCTGCCTGAAAAGGTGCTCTACCGCATGAAGAGTCCGTATCCAAAAACTCATAATCCTTCATTTCTTGCGGCGGTAACGGAAAAACTCAAAGGGATATTAAGCAACGATACTCCGATTACAGAAATGATAAAGCGTGAAGAGCTTGAGCGTCTGCTGCGCCATGAGGATAATATTCAGTGGTATGGGCAGCTGATGAATCTTCCACAGACAATAGCCTATTTTATACAGCTTGACTATTGGATGAAGAAATTCAATATAAAAATCATATGACTGGTATCCGGCGCAGAGCTTTACCTCTGCGCCTTTGTATATATTATAAATGTATAGGCTGAGGCTATAAGACGGAACAGTTACGGCAGAAATTGATAGTCAGAATTTCAGCTTGTATGGCGCAAATAACTTTTCAACAGTCAAATTGACTAAAATCAAGTTAAGGGCTTTGCCGTAGTTCACAATTCTATAAAAAAAGATTAATAATCAGTCGGTTTATGTTGCATTTGTGAAAATGGTGTGATATAATATTTGTATAAGTTTAACAATGTGCAGCGTTGAGTGTCAATGCTACATTTTGCGCTGTCTTTTTATTTGATTTTGTAGAATAATTGCCGTTTGGGTTATCTGATATTACACCTGGTATAATTGTTGGTGAATATTGATAAAAAACGGTCGATTATTTATGTCAAAAAAACGATTGAAAAGTAACTCTTAAAATGTTATAATTGTTATTATTAAGACAGTGAGAAACGCTTAGAAAAGCAATATTTTATGGAGGTGGTTTCATGAAGAGTTTTTCCTATGTTGCTCAGGACGCTAGAAACAAACAGGTCAAAGGTGTGATCAGTGCGGAAAGCGAACAGGAATTCCTTAAGAAAATAAAGGAACAGGGCTTATACGTTAAGGATTACAGGGAAAGCGATTCAGACAATTCAAAATCCTTATACAAGTTTTCGATCAAAGAACTTGCATTCTGCTGCCGTCAGCTAAGTGCTATGCTGACTTCGGGTCTTACGCTTGTAAAGTCGATCGACATTCTTGTTAAAGAACAGGAAAGCGAAAAAGCCCGTGCTATATGGCAGGACATTTACGAGAACGTTCAGAAGGGTGAATCCTTCTCGAATTCACTCGAAGCACACGCTGGTTCATTCCCCGAATTTCTGATCTCAATGGTAGGCGCAGGTGAGAGCAGCGGTTCGCTCGATGTAATCATGCAGCGTATGTCTGACCACTACAACAAGGAAAATAAACTCAAGAATACTATCAAGGGTGCTATGATCTACCCGATCATACTTCTTGTACTCTGCGTAGTAATCGTTATCTTCCTCTTTACGTTTATCATGCCGACATTTATCGGAATGTATGATGACCCATCCAAGATGCCTGCTCTTACAAAGATCATGGCTGCGATCAGTGACTTCCTGAGATACAAATGGTATATACTCGTTATACTCGTTGTTGCTGCATTCTTTGGAATAAGATATGCTCTCAAGGTTCCGAATCTGAGACTTAAATTCGACAGATTCCTTATCAAGGGACCGGGCTTTGGCCCACTCGTTACAAAGATCTACACCGGCCGTTTCGCTCGTACTCTTTCATCACTTTATTCAAGTGGTATCCCGATGGTAGAATGTCTTGAAAGATCATCTGCTATCCTCGGCAACCGCTATATTGATGAAAAGTTTGTAGAAGTTGTAGATGAAGTTAAGCAGGGTGAAACTCTTTCAGCTGCTATAACAAGAACTGAGATATTTGAGCCGATGTTCTGCTCAGTTATCTTCGTTGGTGAAGAGTCCGGTGCGCTTGACTCGATCCTCGAAAAAACATCTGAATACTACGAAGAAGAATCAGAAGCCGCTGTACAGCGTCTCGTAGGTATGATCGAGCCTATACTCATCATCTTCATGGGCGTTATCATAGGTATGGTTGTTATGGGTATCTACCCGGCAATGTATGGTTCATTCGAAAGTATCGAGAACGAATAAAAACGGAAAGGTGGAAAGATAAATGCTTTCATTTGATATTACCGATAGAAATATACGAGTTGTTAAGGGAACAGAGAGCAACGGCAAGATCAGGATCAGCTCTGCTGCTAACCTTAACGTTGAAGAAGAACTCATTGTTAATGGTCATGTTAAGGACGTTCCGAACGTTGCAACACTTATCAACGGAGTTCTCAAAAGAAATAAGATGCCTGATAAAGAGGCTATCGTTTCAATTTCCTCAAACCTCACTATCTTTAAGGAAATGAACGTTGTCAAGGGCAAACCGCAGGAGCTCCAGAAAACTGTTAAGCAGCAGATGCAGGCTGAGCTTAACCTCGATGATTCTTATGCAGTATCCTATATCGTAGTAGGTGAGGCTGAGAGAACAGAAGAGAACAGCGAGCCGGCTTACAGGATCCTCGCTACTGCTTGTCCTAACGAGATCATCAACAGTTACAGAGAAGTATTCAAACTCCTCGGTATCTCACTTAAATCAGTAATGATCGGATGTAACTGTATCACAAAGGTACTTCTCGCTGATACAAAGATCAGATCAAAGATGCCTCTCCTTGCTGTACAGATAGATAACAACTTCATCTCACTCAACCTCTATGAGCAGGGACAGCTTTCATTCTCACGTTTCGCTTCTATCGATGCTGCTGACTACGGTTATTCCGACGACTACGTTTTTGAAGCCGTTAACGAGAATATCTTCCGTATGCTCCAGTTCCAGAGAAGCCGTAACACCGGTGAGGTAATTGAGAACGTAATTTTCTACGGTGATACTCACGATTATGTAAGACTTACTGACGAACTTGAAAAGCTCGACCTCAGAACAAGTCTTATCAATGTTCCTCCGCAGATCCACGGTCATGAAAACCTTGAATTCTCACTGTATGCAAACGCTATCGGTGCTATGTTCAAGAGAAACAAAGACACTGAAAAGATCAACCTCCTTGAAACTGATCTCGGTACTGCTGTTAAGAACAGGATCAAGGATGACAGCGCAGGAAACCTCATCTTTATCGGCGCTATCGGTCTTGCAGTTGTTGTAGCAGGCGGCTGGTACGCAGCTCGTGCTATCAAGGCAAAGCACGTTAAGGATGACGTAAAGTCTACTGAGAAGTTCATCAACAGTGAAGATACAAAGCAGAAGCTCACACTTCAGGCACAGCTTCTCACTGTTAAGGATCAGGTTCAGGGCTATTACGATCAGATGAACAATACATATGATGCTTACCTTTCACAGCCTGTAATCGACGGCCCTAAGTTTGAGTCACTTTTAGATGTTGCAAAGAGCACCGGAGAACAGTTCGGTATCGAGAGCGGCATTGTAGCTCATAAGGGCTTCAATAAAGGACAGATCGAACTCGACCTTACAGTTGATGCTGAAATGATCGAAGATAATCCGAAGATGGCTCAGGAGTTCCCGGCAGAATATGTCAAGAACCTTCTTGATGCTAAGGATGCTAACGGAAATACGATATTCGGCGCTGCTACATATTCAGGCTATAAGGTTGAACTGGTTGACGAAAAGGAAAAGGAAGAAAATCCTGACGCAAAGGATAAGGCTAAGTTCAGTGTTAAGGTAAAGATGAACAGCCGCCAGAGCGCTTATAATCCTGATGCTGAGACCGAAGATACAACAGAAGATAAGAAGTAATAGGGGAGAGTGATTAAGATGAAATTAAATTATAGAGACAAGGTTATTCTTGGTATAGTTCTTGCAATTGCTATTTTCCTCGCTGGATATTTCCTTCTTATCAAGCCGAAGAATCAGCAGATCAAAGACGACAATAAGAAACTCGACAAGCTTAAGGTAACTGAAACAGATTACAAGCAGAAGATCGCTCAGATCGATCCTCTCAAGACAAACATTGAAACAATCGTAAACGACACAAATGAGATCACAGCAAAGTTCGTTGCTAAGGACAATGTAAGCGATCCGGTTCGCCTCGATCAGTTCATGCAGCACTTTGCAAATGATAACGACATCAGAATCACAAGCCTTGCAGCTGGTGATATGAAGGAATCAAAGATCCCTTACTACTATGCAGCAGTTGCAAACGAGATCGGTTCAGGTCTTCGTACAGTAGCAGACATCAATGGTGACTACCAGTCGCAGCTTGATCAGGCAAATGCTGAAAAGAATCAGCTTTCTGAAAGAGAAGTCGGCGGTGTTATCCAGACACAGTATGGTATCGAAGCAATCGGTACAAGAGAGAATCTCTGGAAACTCATGGAAGAAATCGAGAACCGCAATGATACAATCATTATTGATTCTGTATCATATAAGCTTGAAAAGAAGGCTGAGGCTGAGGATCCCGATAATCTCACAGAAGAAGAAGAGAATAATATCGAAATGGAAGACGAAGTAAAGATTAATATGGTCATTTCAATCTATTCAGTTTACGATTTACCACAGCCAAATTACGAGCATCTTAATGTTGATACTACAAACTCTAAGAAGAAATAAGATGAGTATTCCCTTCGGTTATAAACAAACATAACTTGAAAGGCGGTAAAATGATGAAAACTGAAAAAAGAAAACTAAAAGGTTCAGTTCTCTTTACAGTAGTATCAGTACTTTCGATCATGATCATTTTCATGACCTGTACGCTTGCAATGGCAGCTGCTGCAAATAAGAGATCAAAGAAGACCTATTCATCATCGCAGTCGACTTATACTGCAAGAACTGCTATTGACAGTATGCTTGCAGCAGTTGGTACGAGCAAGGATTTCTCGAAGGCTATCCGCTCGCTCAATGCGAATGATGAAATGAGCATTGTTGTTGATCTCGGTGAGGGTTCACTCGGAAGAGTCAGCAATGCAAAGATCAAAAATATCGGTACAAAAACCGTTTACGATCCTGATGAGAAGGACTGGGTGGAGAGAAATCTCTACTCACTGTCCTGTGATGTTACAATCGGTGGCGAGACCACTACGATCACATCAAGAGTAATGCAGGATCCGCCGGTTTCAAACGGTACAGGCGGCGGTGCGGGCTTCCTTACATACGGAAGTGCTCACCTCGGTACATTCACTTCCATCTGGGGCGGTGCCTACGTTGGTATGGGTGAATGGGACGCTACTGCAGCTGACGGAACACCTGTAAAGAAGAACTGGAATACCGGTGACCTTCAGAACCTCTATGAGTGGCAGCCAAGCTGGATGCCAGACGGTGTGACCTGTGATATTGAACACAGTAATTTATACACACCACTGGATCATCGTCACTGGTCCGGTAAGAAGTACAATCTCCAGAATGATAACACAATTGAGACACCTATGATCTTCAATGGCTCTCTCAACTGCGAAAACATTCTTGAAGTTTACTTCACTCAGAAGGATAAGAGTGCTGTTGTATGGGGCGACCTCAATATCAATAACGGTGGTCTCGGATTCAATATGTCTGAAGCACTCAAAAATGATATCAATAGTAATAAGGTTAACAACCTTTATGAGCTTCCTTTCATGTATATTGATGGTAAGCTCAAGTGCAGCAATATGCTCACAATGAACAATGTTAAGGGTGCAGCTGTTCCGGCTGAGAATCATCCGATAAACATTTTCTGTGGTTCACTCGAACTTACAGATAAGTGTAACAAATTTGAGATCTGGTCTGACCTCTATTGTATGGATCAGGGCGTTGACTCAATTATCAAGTCAAAGGGTACTGCTCTTTATAACTGGAGCAACTCAGTTATGACCGGTACTTCAAGTATCAGCACAGTCGGCGGTTCACTTTATTCAAATGGTAACCTCAAGATAGATACAGCTGAGCAGGCTCTCGTTATCAAAGGTGACCTCAGAGTTGCCGGAGATCTTGAGATCAGCAACACTGATGTTACAGTTGATGGCTGCGTTGCAGTTGGCGGTTCTATTGTTCTTAATGGTGGTCAGAATGGCAAGGGTAAGCTCCATGTCAAGGATAAAAACAGCATGAGAACTGCTGCTGTTGACACAACTAAGAGCGGCGAAGCTTCCGGTATCTATACTGATATAGGAATTTCAGATGAAAAAAATGGACAGTTCAAGGGCATGAAACTGAAAGATGGCTATACAGTAGGCGGCATTGAAGCAGTTTATGTTCATAATCTTACTTGGAAGACTGATAACTGGAACTGGTCACCTGCATGGTGCTGGTGTGAAAAGAGTGCTTTTGAAAGCTATGTAAATTCACTTCCTGCTGCTAAGAAACCAACAGTAATGCATAATACTGATCACGCAGCTCATCCGTTTGATTACTATGAATTTGTTGGCGGTATGCATTACAGCGAAGATGTTGAAACACCAGACTTTGTTCTTGGAACAACATACGGCACATATGAATTTGCTGAACCAAAGTTAGTAAAGAAGCAGTATTATGATGCAGATGGACACGAGGTTGCAGCAGTTGATGCTTATGAGAGCGATGGCGATCTTAAGTTTGAAAACAAGCACGTTTACAGTGTTCAGATCTTCAATAACAAGAATCAGTCTATCTATCCTGATTACGCTACAAGAGAATCACTTCTCGGTATTTCATGGCCTGTTGAGGGTATGGAAAAGGGCGAATACATCAAGGAGATCCCGGCAGATGTAACTATGCCGGCACCTATTGACGGCAGTTCATACGGCGGAAACACAATTACAAATAATGCAGTTCTTACAGGTCTCTTTACAACACCTGTAAGTATTGAAGCAGACGGTAAGGTCATTTATGTTCAGCTTAAGGATTTCTCACTTGATGTAGGTGATCCTACACAGTCAAAGCTTAATGTTAAGACTAAAAACGGTGGTAAGGTTTACTTCTCACTCAGCGGCGACATTGAGAACAACTATGAGCTTGATGACGAGCGTAAGGCTAAGAAGAGACTCAAGACAGTTTACGAGTACATGAGCGAGTTCAAACTCGAAGACATCAAGGATACTCCATCAGCTACACTTCCGGAGTTCAAGGTATCTGATTATACATCAGATCCGGATAACTATAAGGCTCCTGGAGATGCTTTCGACCTGAGTACAAAGTATCCTGACGGTGTTGTTATCAAGAATGTTCCTGATGCTAAGCACTTTAACAGCGGAACACGTAAGTTCACTGTAACTCCAGGCGCAAGTGATTACTGGATCGTTCTTGACGGCGTTACACTTGAAAACACAAGCATTGATGTAGATGATTCAAATCCGAATGCCGGAATGGTTAAGATCTTCATCAAGGGCAATGTTGAAATGAAAGCAGATTCAAAGATCATCACAAAGAGTTATCGTGACTTTATTGAAAAGGCACCGGGTGCTCCGGATTACATCTATATGCAGAGTGATCCTGATGATGACAACCTCAAGCCGCCTACAATAAGCGGCAAGACAATGGTTCCGGCTTACATTCCGAATATTGAGATCTATTCAACAGATGCAAGAAATAATCCAAGCCAGAGAGCACATCTTTATCTTGATGATGATGTTCTTATCACAGCATACATCAGAGCTCCTTATCTTGATATGGAGACAGCTGCTATTTCTGAAAAGAAGGATCTCTTATCACGTATCTACTACGATGGAGTACGTCAGGATGCAACGATCGTTGGCGTATATCGTTTCGCAGTTCTCGGTTGTATGAACGTTGGTAATGCAGAAGGCGGAAGCCAGCCTATGCGTGTATTGTATATCAACCGTAATGGCAACAAGCCAGCACCTATTACAGACGCAGAAGGACGCCACCAGTATGAGTCAGTTGAATACATGGCTTATCAGCACTAAGGAGGAATGACGTATGAAGAAGCACCATACTAAACTCAGCGGCATGACTCTTGTTGAGATGATAGTAGCGCTTGCAGTTTTTGCAGCGCTCGCTCTCATCCTCGTTATGATGGGCAACTCTGTTGAAAAGCATTCGCGTGCAGCTACTAACCTCAATAAGAAGGTAGCTGTTGAAGGTCCTATTGCAGAGGGAAGAAATCAGGGAGCTTCTTATCTCGTTAACAACGATGTTGAGATAAAGGTCGCTGTCGGAAACGGCGAGCCTGAAACAATGACAGGTACTTATGTCCCGATCCACGGAACTATGTACTACATTGATCCTAACAGCCAGAACGAGACAGATCCGACTGATCATTCACCTATCCCTGACACAGCACCGAGTGAAAAGGACTTCACATTCAAATATGTTGTTGTTACTCAGCCAACAGGTTATTTAACAGCACCGTCTACTACTCAACCTGCAGCACCGTAAGGAGGGAGTCTTATGAAAAGTAACAATAAACTTAAAGGCTTTACCCTTGTTGAATTGATAGTTGTTATGGCTATCTTCGGTATTCTGATGACAGCTGTAATGCGTGTGTTAACACCGCTCAATAAGCTTTCAAAGCGTGCATCCGTTCAGGAAGCAAATGCTGCTGCGGTTGACAATATGAAGTCTTATCTTGAAAACTCACTAAGATATGCAGATTGCATTGAGACCTGCGTAGGCGGTCTCACAGATGATAAAGGCAGACCTTTTGCGGACTATAATGCGAATGATCTTACCAAAGAATTCGGTATCAGATCATACGATGGTTCTACAAAGGTAACTCCAACAGCTGAAGAGGCTGCGATCATCAACTTTATTGACGGCCACTTTACCAACAGAGCAAAGCCGGGCACAGATTCCGCTGAGCCTCTTGAGGGTACAGTAAGAATGCTCAAGATCGACAATAAGAACGGTGGAAAGATCACTGAATACGAATGGGATTTTGAGTCTGGTTATACTTTCACAAATTATTTTGACGCTGAAACTGAGGTCGGCGGTGTTACATACCCGAAGGGCGCAGTTAAAGTCAAGGTAGTTACAGATCCTATTTCAGGCCTTCCTGAAACAGATCCGAACACAGGTGATGTAATCGTTGAGAACGACATCGGAAGAGTTAACGCTACTATCAGCAATAAGAGAGTTACTGAGGACGTTATAAATCCGGCTTACTATGAGAATTATGCTTTCTATATAGCACCGGGATATAATGAACTCGATACTATCATGGATGAGGACAGTGTTTTAGGCTTCGGTGAAGTTGAAAACAATTCTGATGACTATTACGCAATGATAAAGCCTGTAACAAAGGAAGTTGACGATGGAGCAGGCAATATAACAAAGTTCCAGTATACTGATGAGTCCAAGTTCTTTAACAAGGATATGTTCTCACTCAGCGTTATCACTTTCAAAAATGATACTTTTGATGATGGTGCCGCAGGTGAGAGTTATGTGAACAAGGGTACTTGCACAGATGAAGACGGAAAGACAAGAGTTGCTTTCCATTCTCCATTCGCAGTAACCAACACTAATATGTCTCTCGTTAATATCAACTCAGTGTTCAGCGAGGGCAGAGCCGGTTCTTCCGGTATTGAGAACTGGGGACCTGTTAGATATAATGGACCAAAGGATAATCTGGGCAAGAATTATAAGCCTACTGATCTTGTAGACAGCGGAAGCGGTACATGGCTGTATCAGAAGATAACCGGTACAGAAGCTTACCAGCTTGGCAACAGATTATTTGCTCATCCGGCAGTTCCTGCTGACAAGAGCGATGAATGTATCTACTTTATCTATACACTTCCAGATTTTAAGTAATAAAAAAATACAGGCAGCAGTCAAATGCTGCTGCCTGTACTAATTTTTTTGATCATTGCTGGGCTGGTGCCTGAAGAAGCTTTATGTACCAATCAGCGATACGATTTCCCCAAAGAGCTCCGATCGCAATGCCGATCGAAAGGAATGGTCCGAATGCAAACTTTGAATTGCCGGTCACATACTTATTGATGAGACCTGCTAAAGCTGCAACAACTATTCCGATCAATGCTGAAACGATAATAGCTTTTGTTCCAAGGAGAGCACCTGCTGCAAACATCAGTATCGTGTCTCCGAGTTCAATAGCACGGTAGTCTTCACCGGTCTTTTTTCTGATGAAGCCTCTGCTGATCTCACCGATGATGTAAAACGGAAGGCTGATAGCAAATGCCCCGATGATTCTCGGTAAGAGTGAAGCGCGGTCTGTAAAGAAGAAAGATGGGATAGCAAGAAGGAAAATAAGAGCGACGATTATCATGTCGATCTCCATTGTGTCCCAGTCCATGAAGCCGACCACAATAAGAAGAGAAACCAGAACGCAGGTTATTATGGAGTCAGCATTAAAATCCAGAACAAAAAAAGTAAGGACATAGAGAAATCCGTTAAGACTCTCAACTATCGGATATCTCGGCGAGATCTTTTCTCCGCAGCTGTGACATTTTCCTCTCAGAAACAGCCAGCTGAATACAGGGATGAGATCACAGGCTCGTATCTTCGCGCCGCAGGTCATACAGTGCGATGAGCGCTTGATGAGCGATTCGTGACGCGGAAGCCTGAGAATAACAACATTCAGAAAGCTGCCGATGGATATACCAAATATGAAAGCGGCAAAATAGAATGTTATCAGAAAAACAGGATTTGCTTCGTCACTATGAAGCGTGTTAAAAAATTCTGACATGGGGTTTGACCCTCCTTACATTATTTAAAGTGCATATACTTATTATAGCATAATCCAAATAAATTTCAAGTATATTCTTCAATTAAAATTTATATAAGCGGAGGTTTGTTATGAGAAACGAGAGAATTGGTGACTACTTAGTCAGCCAGGGGCTTATCAACGATGATCAGCTCCAGAAGGTTCTTGCAGCCCAGAAGGAGTCTAACGGAACCAAAAAGTTCGGCGATGTTGTCGTTGAGCTCGGCTTTATGTCGGAAGTGAACTTTACTAAGGCACTTGCCGGAAAGCTGAGAGTTCAGTATGTTGACCTCGATAATACTGAGATCAACACAGAAGCAGTTCAGAAGGTTCCCGAAGCGCTTGCAAGAAAGCATACTGTAATCGCTATCAATGTTCAGGGTAAGCGACTGACTGTTGCTACCAATGATCCTGTTAACTTCATCGTTCTTGAAGATATCAAGGTATCGACCGGTATGGATACAGTTCCGGTACTTGCTACAACATCTGCGATCAACAAGGCTATCGGTAAGTGCTACTCAATGCAGAACGTTGACAGCGTTCTTGAAGGTGTAACTTCAATGGCTGGTGACCTCGGTGAAATGAGTGCTGAGGATGCAGAGGCTAAGGACAGAGTTGAAAATGCTCCTATCGTTAAGCTTGCTACAACTATCGTTGAAAACTCTTACAGAGCAGACGCTACCGATATTCATATCGAGCCGTTTGAAAAGTATACAAGAATCCGTATCCGTGTAAACGGCGACCTTGTAGAACTTATGAATATTTCAAGTGCTGTTCATAACGCACTTACAACACGTCTTAAGCTTATCAGCGGCATGAACATCGCTGAAAAGCGTATCCCTCAGGACGGCCGTTTCACTCAGGTAGTTGACGGAACAACTCTTGATGTCCGTGTATCATCGCTTCCTATGGTTAGTGGTGAAAAGATAGTTATCCGAATCCTTTCAACCGGTCAGATAGCTCTTCGTAAGATCACAGACCTCGGTATGTCTGACTATAACTATCAGCTCTTTGAATCAATGCTTCGAGTTCCTCAGGGTGTTATCCTTGTTACAGGACCTACCGGTTCAGGTAAAACAACAACTCTTTACGCTGCTCTTGGTGAGATCGCTAAGCCGAACGTAAACGTTGTAACAGTTGAGGACCCAGTCGAAAAGAATATTGATGGTATCAACCAGTGTCAGGTTAACCAGAAGGCAGGTATGACATTCGCAGCTGCCCTTCGTTCAATTCTCCGTCAGGACCCTGACGTAGTAATGGTCGGAGAGATGCGTGACTCGGAAACTGCCGATATCGGTATCCGTGCCGCTATCACCGGACACCTTGTTCTCTCCACACTTCATACAAACGATGCTGCTTCAACAGTTGTTCGTCTCGTTGATATGGGCGTTGCTCCTTACATGGTTGCAACATCACTCATCGGCGTTATCGCTCAGCGACTTGTTAAGGTTCTTTGTCCTGAGTGTAAGAAGCCAAGAATGTCTACTGATGAAGAAAACGAACTCATGGGAATCCCATCATCTATCCAGATATTTGAGCCATGCGGCTGCCCATCCTGCAACAATACAGGTTACAGAGGAAGAACCGCTATCCATGAGATCATTCACTGTTCCGCTAACGTTCGTACTATCATCGCTGCAAACGGAAGCAAGGAAGAGATCGAAGCAGCTGCTAAGGCAAACGGAACTAAGCTTCTTCGTGATAACGTTTCTGAACTCGTTCAGGCTGGTCAGACTTCGATCACTGAGCTTATCAGAACAACATATACAGTATAATTACAGCGGGAGGATAATACCATGTCAATAGAAATTAATAGAATTCTCGATGAAGTAAGACTTCTCGGCTGCTCAGACCTTCATTTCACTAACGGTATTGCTCCGGTAGTACGTCTTAACGGTACACTCAGAACAATGCGTTCACAGTATCCGGAAATGGATGAAGAGGAGATACTCAACATCGTAAACCAGATGACTAATGATGCTCAGCAGACAAGCGTAAACCAGCATCACGATACCGACTTCTCGTTCCAGACAAGAAGCGGCTACCGTCACCGTGTAAATGTATACTTCCAGAAGGGAAAGCCGGCTATCGCTATCCGTCTTCTCAGAAATGACATCCCGACACTTGAAGACCTCGGACTTCCTCCGATACTTCAGGATTTTTCAATGCGTCCGCGTGGACTCGTTCTCGTAACAGGTCCTACCGGTTCAGGTAAGTCAACAACTCTTGCAGCTATGATCGACTTCGTAAACCTGAACAGAAGCGCACACGTAATCACAGTTGAAGACCCTATCGAGTACGTTCACGAGCATAAGAGATGTATGGTAAACCAGAGAGAGATCGGCGATGACGTACCAAGCTTCGCACTCGCTCTCCGTGCTGCACTCCGTGAAGACCCGGATGTAATCCTCGTAGGAGAAATGCGTGACTTCGAGACCATTCAGGCTGCTGTAACCGCTGCCGAAACCGGACATCTCGTACTTTCAACACTTCATACAACATCAGCAGCAGATACTATCAACCGTATCATCGACGTTTACCCTGAGCATCAGCAGCAGCAGATCAGAACACAGCTCGCTAACAACCTCGTTGGCGTTATCGCTCAGACTCTTATTCCTAAGAAGGACGGTACAGGACGTATCGCTTGTATGGAAATCCTTAACTGTACTGACGCCGTTGCAGCTCAGATCCGTGATAACAAGATCCACCTTATCCAGTCTACTATCCAGACCGGTAAGCAGCAGGGCATGATGAGCCTTGATATGGAACTTGCAAAGTATGTTAAGAATAACATCATCTCTGAGGTCGATGCTATTGATAAGTGTCAGGATAAGCAGGAGTTCTATCGTTTCCTTGCACAGCTCGGATAACAGAAATACATATTATAATAGAAGCGCGGCGAAGAAATTTGCCGCGTTTTTTATAACGACAAAAAATGGCTGAAAACAGCATTATTTCGCTAATGTAAATAAGTAATAACATATAGCAATTCTGTCAAAATGACCAAGAAGTGTCGCTTCGTATAGTTTAAAATGACTGAAACCGGAAAAAACGGCTCAAAATAATGACGAATGGTCATTATTTAATTAAAGGATGACCCCGGATTCTGCCTTTCATTATATACTTTTCGTAGTCAGAGGTGATAGAGCTGTGATATACGGTCTATAAATATTACGATTTGTATATGAAAATGTGAATAATACAATATGCAGATTAAAACAATAAATTAATTCACAGAACGTTGTACATTTTGACGAAAAAAAGTCAAAAATGAACCGTTTTTGAACGGCGTATGTAAAAATTAAGGAAACTGTATCTAATTTTTTAGAAAAGTATTGACATTTTATGAATGAAGTGCTATACTATAATCACAGGGAAGGGAAAGGGAAACAAACTCAGAGACAACAATCTGAAGGACCTCCGAAAGGTGATGAGCCCTCGGAAGTGACACCCGGATGAGTCAGAGATGATCCCCAGACCTAAAAATCGTGTGACGGCAAAGCGCCGCACAAAATTATTATAAAAGGAGGGTTTTCGTTATGAAAACTACAAAGAAAGGTTTTACCCTTATCGAACTTATCGTTGTTATCGCAATCATCGGTGTTCTTGCAGCTATCCTCATTCCTTCAATGCTCGGATATGTAAGAAAGTCCAAGATCTCATCTGCTAACTCAGCAGCTTCTTCAATCCAGAAGGGCTTCGAGGCAGCTCTCACAGACGCAGACGCTAAGGGCATTAAGCTCACAATGAGCGGCTGGATCGATTTCGATGAAGGCTCATGGTCTGCTGACAAGAGTGCAGTTAAGGATGCTGATACAGCTAAAGAATTCCTCTCAGCTGGTATTGTTAACTACTTCGAGAAGTTCAACGATGCAACAGGTTCTGCATTTATCAAGAGATCTTCTTGCCCAGCTGTATGCTGCACAACAGACGGTACTTACTGGGGTTCAGCTCCTTCAGGCTACGTTGAAGCTAAGGACTACAAGTCAAGCGGTGATCTCAACGACAAGGGTGCAGCTGATTCAAGAAAAGTTATCTGTAATCGTATGCATGGTAGCGATGGCTACGATGCTATTGAAGGCGTTTTGGAATACGGCAAGAAAGAAACACCAAAAGAATAAGGCTGAAACTTTAGTTAAAGCATAATTATAAAACCTCTCTCTTCATGAGAGAGGTTTTTTTATGGGTGATATTATGGAATTAACAAACAAGATCATCAATTCTTTTCTTTGCCTGAGTGCGGCGGCGGCTATCGGCGCTGGCTGTACCTATTTATATAATAAGAAGAAAATTGAGGATTCAGAAAAATATAAACTGGTCAGCGAATGCAGGGATATTCTCGAAGATAACGATGTGAAACTTCCGGAAGGCGTTGATGAGGAGGTTGCTGTTCTTAACGGCTATCTGAACGCATATAACGATGATTACACTTTCTATTTGCCGCCGAAGTCCGCGGATGAAAGCTACATCAATGCGATAAATAATGTTTCGTGCCTTATTACCTGCGGCTATTCGATAGGTCTTTCGGATGATAATGAGGTGTATGTTGCGAATGTTACCGCAGGCAGTATTGCCGAGAAGCAGGGATTGAAAAAAGGCGATGTTATCCTTGCGGTAGACGGTGAATACTTTGCTGAAAAAGGTATCTCTCCGACTGCGCTGAGCCTTTCCGGTAAGGACGGTACTACAATGCAACTTGTACTGCGCCGTGAAGGCAAACTGATGGAACTCGATTTTCTGCGCTCCAATGATGAAGACCTTATGCGCGGAAATGTTGATTGTAAACTTGTGGGCAATATAGCTTACTCTCGTGTGTACAACTTTGGCAGGACTACTTCCGCTGAGTTTGGCGCTGAACCTATGGACACGATCAAGAATGCGAAAGGCGTTGTGCTCGATCTTCGTGATAATGGCGGAGGTCAGATGGGTGAGGCAGTTCAGTTTGCCGATTATTTTGTGGGCGAGGCAAGCCTGCAAAAGAATTACTACACTGGTAAAACGGAAACTCTGAAAACCTCGGATTCCTCCGGTGATATTGACAAGCCGGTCGTTGTACTTATAAACGAGAAGACTATGAGTGCTGCGGAGATAGCGGCTGCGTTCCTGAAACAGTATGGCAAGGATGTTAAGCTTGTCGGACAGAAAACGTTCGGAAAAGGTATTTTCCAGCTGGAGGAAGAGCTTAGCGACGGCGGAAAACTGCACTATACTGCCGGAACTTACACAGTCGGCGACTGGGAGTGCTATCAGGGTAAAGGCATTGAGCCCGATGTTGCTGTTGAAATGGATCCGTCCTATATCGGCACTGATAAGGACGTACAGCTGAAAAAAGCACTGGAGCTTCTCGGCTGATTGCACAATGAACAGCACATTTTTTTGGCGTTCTGAATGAAAACTTTTTATTGACAAATTATGAATAATTTGCTATAATAGGCTTATGAAGAACTATTAATGCGTGGGGGTGTGTTTTATGAAGAAGAGAAAGGGTTTTACCCTTATTGAAATGATCGTTGTTCTTGCGATTATAGGCATTCTTATGGCGGTGCTTATTCCAACTTGGAGATACTTCCTGATGAAATCAAATCTGAGATCACAGAACAGCTACTCGAAGGTTGTCTTCAACGCTGCGCAGACTCAGGCTACAAGATATAAGTTTGTGGAAAGAGACTCGTTGGGCATTATCAAAAATGCTGATGAGAAGCTCCTTACTGAGACAGACAGCGATAAGATAGCTGCTCTCGAAAGCATTAAAACTGCTGAGAGAAATAAGCTGTTCATGGGACAGGATGCAAGCGGCGAGTATTATCTCTATTGGGATGGCGAAAAGGGACATCAGTTGGCGCTCGATGGCTCGACTATTGATGCTGGTGCTAACCAGACGCTTGTAGATGAGTTCGCAAATTCAATTAATAAGGTATTCACTCATTCAAATGATACGGTCTATAAGGTTTACGTCAAGGACTATATCGTTGAGTCAGTTTGCTGCAGCCGTTCAGAGAGTTCGGATATTATCGGAAGTTATCCGATAGAACAGGACGGCAGAAGTGATGATGAGATACTTGATTTTAACCTCAAAAAGGTAAATCTTGATGATTCTGATGATAATGATGTTCCTGCAGCGACACCGTAAGTTATTGTATTTTTAAGGAGTCTTCGGACTCCTTTTTTTATTATAATAGTATCTGAGTAACTGAGCGAAGTTTTAAACATAATTATTTTTAGAATGTTGAAAAGTTTGTACTTGACAATTAATGGATTGCATGATATAATAAATAAGTCGCCTGAGGAAAGCGAAAATAAACTTGAACAGACGGCGCACAGCAACTTGAAAATTGAACAATGCTAAGAAGAAAAAAGTAACGACCCTTGAGATTCCTTTGCGAGAGCAAAGAAAGTCAAGTAAAGACTAAAAAATGCGCAGTAATAACGCAAGCGTTATTGAACAGGATTGATATTTTAGAATGGTAACATTCTGATATATACTATTTACTAAAGAGTTTGATCCTGGCTCAGGACGAACGCTGGCGGCACGCTTAACACATG
>Ga0256404_1003208_pt1 | contig 33974 bp, 38 predicted proteins | sample RumenRJG_01DNA_FD_185990 | JGI IMG/M metagenome (GOLD analysis project Ga0256404, IMG submission 185990) | Bovine rumen microbial communities from Lethbridge, Alberta, Canada - RJG_01 | ecosystem: Host-associated > Mammals > Digestive system > Stomach > Rumen | place: Canada: Alberta | collected... | reverse complement strand
TACAACTGGCAGCAGTTCTTGCACTTTTTCATATTTTCTTGGCATAGCAATACCCCCTATGTAGTTCTTTTATTTTCCTACATAGGGGGTGTTTTGTCTATTGTCCGTTTTTACTGGTTCGGTTCAGAATTCCGGTCCCTGTTTTTCGTTTTATATGAAATTCTGCGAAAAATATGCTAATTACACGATAAAACGTTTTTTCTGGGAGTATTATCGTGTAGAAATTCTTTGTTTTACACGATAAAAACGTTTAAGCGAGACATTTATCGTGCAGATGTTCTTTGTTTTACACGATAAAAGCTGCTGTACAACAAAATAATCGTGTAACAGGCCTTTGTTTTGCACGACAAAGCTGAAAAAACAAAGAGATTACCGTGTAATTATGGCCTTCTCTATTCTGTAGTATAATTTCTGATAGCCGATGCCCTGCGGATATAGTATAATAATATCAGCAAAGCGAAAACATCCAAGGAGGCAGACATGGACCTTAAAAAGAGACTTGAACAGAGATTTTTGAAATATTCCGCGATCCCCAGCCAGAGCGATGCGTCCAACGAGACCATTCCTTCGTCCATAGGACAGTGGGAGATGGCCAGGACCCTGGCGGATGACCTTAAAGAACTGGACGTGCAGGACATAGAGATAGGTGAGACCGGCGTGGTCTACGGCAGGCTGCCTGCCAGACTTGCTCCGGGACACAAGCCGGTGCCTGTGGTGGGTTGGTGCTGCCATATGGACACCGTTGACGTGCATCTTTCGCCGGAAGTGCACGCTCAGATCATAAGGAACTATCCGGGAGGCGACATTCTCCAGAACGAGGAGAAGCAGATATATATCCGCGAGGAAGATCATCCGGAACTCCGGGACTATATCGGTCAGGATATAATTATAAGCGACGGAACCTCGGTGCTGGGCGCTGATAACAAGGCTGCAGTTTCCAACGTCATGGTGGCTTTGGAGATCTTAAAAGAGGATCCTGAGATCGAGCATGGCGAGATCTTCATAGCTTTTGTACCGGACGAGGAAACAGGCCTCAGAGGGTCCAAAACAATGGATTTCAGCAAGTTTCCTGTGGATTTCGCATATACTATCGATTGCTGCGAAGAAGGCGAGGTAGTGTACCAGACCTTCAATGCAGGGGAGGCTGTTCTCACCATCAGAGGAGTTCCTGCGCACCCTATGTCATCTAAGAACAACCTGGTGAATCCCTGCATGGTGGCGGTGGATTACATCAATCTTTTTGACAGGGCAGAGATGCCGGAGCACACCGAAGACACCGAGGGATATCTCTGGGTCACTGACATATTCTCCGACAGCCTTGACGCCAAAGTCATGATAGACATCAGGGACCACGATCTGAAGAAGTATAACGCAAAAAAAGAGTTCCTGAAGAAGGCCATGGAGATCACTCAGCTGAAGCATCCCAAAGCACAGCTCAGCCTGGAGATGAAGGATATCTACGGCAATATCTTTGACGCTCTGAACGATGATAATAAGGTCTGCATAGACTATCTTTATGAAGCTCTCAGGGAGCTGGGCATCGAACCGAAGCCCAAAGCCATGCGTGGCGGCACCGACGGATCCTTTATTTCCACCAAAGGTATCCCTACGCCCAACTACTTCACAGGCGCTCTGAACTTCCATTCATCAGCGGAATTTCTGCCCATGGATGCCTTCGAAAATTCCTGCCTTGTGACCCTGAAGCTCATGGAACTCATAGCCAGAAACTGACTTGACCGGGCTTCACAAAACCTTCACGAAAAAATTTAAAAAATTGTAGTTTTCCGCACGTTTTGAGGTAGATTTACACATTATCTTGTGATATAATCCTTATGTGAAAATATGACAAAAGGGGGTGACCGGTGGAGAGGAGCCGGTCGGAGGTATTGATGAAGATTTGCTCGAAGTGCGGAAACATTCTTAAGGATGAAGACGTTTTCTGCTCCCGTTGCGGCGCGAAAACGTCCATTTTTGGTGTGACAAAAAAGCCTGCTGAGAAGACTTCCGCAGCTGACAAGAAAGCATCGCTTGGCTATGGTAAGCTGAGAGCAGATACTTTGCCCGGGGACAGATATACGGCTGCAGTGGAGCAGAACACGGTGGCTGTAACGGAGTATCTCAAGAGAGCTTCGGATCTGGAATGGCAGAAGTATGAGATCGAAGAGATCGGCAGACAGCTGGATGCTAAGCTGGCTGATGCAAATGAGCAGGTGCGCCGTGAGGAAGAAGCCATCGAGAGCTACGAGAAGAAGGCTGAGCGCACCAGGACACAGCTCAAGGACTACAAGAAGCTGGAGTATCGCAGGAAGGTTTTCAATTTCAAGTTCAGCTTTGATTTTAAGGTATTCGGAATTGCAGTTGTAGCGATGCTTGCTGGTAAAATGCCGCAACCCTTGCGTCCTTTACCGTAGGTTTACCTCGCAAGGTCGGTGACCTTAGGTTCATAGGGAACGGCTTTGATTTCGCCGTCGATTCTGTAGTACCGTTCCGGATTCCTGAACTGCTCGGTATAGCGTTTGATCTGATCCTGGCTGAGGGAACCGAAGTTCTCGCCACTGCAGTCGCAGATGAAGCACGGGCCGAAAATGATATCCATCATCTTGCCGTCTTCACCGTAAACCGCTCTGCAGGGACTCATGCCGTTCATTTTTCCCTCGTCGTTGCATACGATGCAGACCTCCTCCTCGAAGGGATAGAAGGCCTCGATGCATCCGCCAACCGCCTGCTGAAGCTCCTCAAGAGAGGAGCCGATCACAGCGGTTCGGGCAACCTTGCCGGGTTCAAGCATTACGACAGTGATGTTCTTCTCGCGCATCTCCTGAGCCAGCTCCGCATCGAAGGGGACGGCCTTAAAGCCGATGCTGTCGCAATAATAAAAGCCGGGCTTGATATCGTCCGACTTCACGATCTCGACTACATCGGATACGGAAAGGGATCTACCTTCATATCCTTCCGGCTTTTCCGCATTGAAAATGCGATAGATATCTTCAATGTCCTTTGCTTCGATCTCTCCCTTGAAGACTGTCTCGTACAGAGATGCGTTTACATCGGGAGAGTCCTGCCAGCGGGAAAGGCTGGCGTACGGCTCGAAGGCAACGCCGTCATGATCTTTGTCGAGATCGATCTGATAGATTCTGATATCTGTCACCGTTCGTATTCCTCCTTCTTTTTGATTCCAACACGCTGCATCAGCTGGTCGTTTACGTCCTTGCAGCCGGGCACCGGAGGCTCGTCAAATATCTCGTATTTGCCGGATAAGCCTCCCATGATGCCAGCTGCCGCGCCGCGCCCGACCTCATCGTTATCCAGATGAAGGTGCAGCGCTTTTATATTCGGATGATCTTTCAGATACTGGCTCAGGGCGATAGGCACGACATTCTCGCGCCTGGTCTGGAAGACTCCCGAAAGGGAAAGCAGCGCATCGTGTTTCCAGTCACGGCCTTCATACAGCTCAAGCGTGGCATAGCTCAAAAGATCGATTGCGGCCTCAAATAAATGGACGTGTTCCGCGTCAGCGGTTGCCGATATCGAAAATGAGAAGTGCTTGTCACTGCCAGTGACTTCGCCCTTATAAGCAGATCGCGTTCCGCGCATGGCGGCGTATCTTGCGATGCCCTGCGGGTCGTATCCGACAAAGACCGCGTTGTGGTAGTTTGCTGTCTCAAACAGCAGACTGTTTTCAATGCAGTAATCTATGATGACCGGATGGATACCACGGCTCTTAAGATACTTCTTCGCGTAGTACGGATATTTCTCCAGTTCGGGCATCAAGAGCTTTCTCGGTTCCTGCTTTTTCGGAGCATAGGAAAAGGCCGGAGTCTCCATAGCGCTCCGGCCCACGAGAAGCTCCACCGCCTCAGGAAGGGAGTAGTCCTTTACCTTAATGAGATAATCCAGGGCGGATACCCCGCCGATACCTCTGGAAAACCAGTGCCATTTCCCGTTGCTGATCTTCAGGGAATCATGCTCTCTGGTACAGTAATTGTTCCCGGATATCCGGACCAAATTTCCGGGTTCGTTCGTCTGCAGGTAGGAAAGAAGGTCGATCCTTCTGGCCTGCTGCAGAGCGTCAGCTGAAATATACGGCATGGGGTCACCTCGCTTCTCCGCGATCCGGATGTCTGGGTTTCAGATCATCGAACCGTAGGTCATTCAGGACTGCACAGTAGTCCGAACTCGGAAGATCAAAAGTATCGCGGGCTCTCATGGAATAGAATTGCCTGTCCGGTCCAATAATGATGTGATCCAGAACCTGAATGTCCAGCAGTCGGTACGCTTTTATCATCTTGTCCGTAGTCATGATGTCTTCTCTGGACGGCGTGAGATTTCCTGACGGATGATTATGAAAAAGCATGATGGCCGCTGCGTTGGACAGGATAGACGCCTTCAGCGCCTCTCTGGGACACGCGATAGACGCGTTGATCGTCCCGATGCTCATGATGTTCATATTGATGGGTTTTCCGTCATTGCGGAGATTGACCAGCACCATGAGCTCCCGGTCGAAATCGCCGAGATACTCGCCGATAATATCGACTGCGCTGTCGGGTCCGGTGATGGGTCTGTCAGATATGAGCGGCGGTTCCTTCACCATGCGGATCGATACCTGTTTCATTTCATACTGCATCGTCGTCGCCGTCCTTTGCGTCAACACACTCAATAATGGGGATCTCACGGATCTCTCCGTCCTCAAGATCATCAAGAAGTTCTTCGAAATACTTCTTCAGTCTGTTCTTATCGTTCTCAGTCATAAAAAGCTCCTTTCAACGAAAAAAGCCGCGGAGCTTTGACTTTCATCATCACTCCGCGGCTTCAGATACCGTATGGGTTTATTTGGTTAACATAAGGATCAGGTCATTGATGTCTTCCGTGGGCTTGCCCGCGTTCATCGCCTTGTTTCTGAAATTCATCAGAGCCTTCAGCATGAGACGGACCTCAGCGGGATTCAATTCCACGATCCTTTTCTGTTGTTTCTTTCGGAACATATCTGTCACCTGACCTTTTTTCTTTATCGTATCCGAAGGAAACAGCATCTGCAAATGTGCGATTAATCTTCATCATCGTCAGAAGACCAACCTGAAATGATATGAAGATCTCCGGAATCCATATCCATGACCATACTATCTGACATTCTCAATAGTAGATCTCCGTCAGAACTCATTGCCATGTTATTCGAAATGGAGCGGCATATTTCACCATCTTCAAAATCAAAAAAACGCTTGCTCATTAAAACCATCCTCCTTAGTCATCATACTCTGGATAATCTGGTGCCCAGTCTGGCACGAGATAAGCCTTGTTCCTGCGCCTGGAATTATGAATCTGTTGATGCGTCTTGTGATTCGGATTCATTTGATTGGAACTGTTATCAGCGTTAGCCTTATAAGCTTTGTTGTTAGGGTTATGCTGGTTAGCCCAATTATCCAGTTGCTCCTTAGTGTGAGTCTTGCCGGACACTTTTTTGTTGCTCATTCTTTACTCCTTTCCGAACCAAAAAGTCCACGCACTCTGTTCATGCGTGGACTACGATTCTTCGGGAATATCGCTTTACACACGCCAGAACAAAGCCAGTAAAAACTCACTGGTTCAAATTCTGTGGTGTAAAGCAACGAAACAACAGGGGGACAACTTCAGTCAACGCACAACTGCTTTCTCAATTCCATAATGAGAATTCGTCAGGAACTGATAGTTTCAATGATTTACTCATTTGTCTGCTAAACCATATTGCTTACCCATTCAATATGATTCGTACTCTCATTCTACGAATGCTTGAAGTTGTAAGCGTCTCTCAGATTCAGCATCGACATTTTAGCATAGAAACGCCGGAAAAACAATGGTTTTATCGTTCCATATCGCGTGTCTTTACCTTGACCTCTATAACGGATCCGCAGACCTTCTCATATTCCTTTTCAGTGATGAGACCAGCCTTGTAATCCATATAGTTGGCGGCAGCCTGAGCATCCTTGATAGCCTTCACCAGCGTTTCAGGCTTTTCGCGGATCGCCTGGATCCAGGACTGCACATAAGCCTTGTGGTTATCGATGTGCTGCGGCGTCGCCTCCGTCTGGAGCTCAGCGCCCATAAAGCAGGAACACATCTCTGCCACAAGCTCCTCATACGCATACTGCTCTGTACCGAAGAACGCTCCCTGCGGGCGGTTAAGTCTGGCGGGATGCCCCGTGCTATGAGATAGTTCGTGCAGCGCGGTGGCGTTGAAGGCATATTCGTTTTCAAAAGAGCCCGGAGTGGGCAGATGAATCTTGTCCTGCGTCGGAGAATAATATGCCTGGTCGCCGCCGTCAGTGAGGATCTCCACGCCCATACCGTCGGAGAGTCTTCTGATCAGTTCATCCTGAGAAACATCAGGATTATCCGCAATCTGCAGTTCCGGCATTCCTTCGATATCGTTGGCGTTAAAGACCGCAGTATATCTCGTGGAAAGCGTGAACTCCTTTTCGCTTCTGCCGTCGGCCAGTTCCTGACGGTACTGTTCCCAGGTGAGAGCCTTCTTTTCGGCGTTGTCGTACGGATACCAGTACTCGACATAGGTTGCCTTTGATCCTTTCTTCAGGTGCCATTTCTCATTGGGATGATACTTTCCGTCGTTGTCCATAATCTGGATCATCGTCACCCAGCGGGGATCGTCATAGCCCTTCATCATGGAAACCAGCGAAAGCCAGAAGGCGTTGCAGCCTCTGTAGTTGGCCTTGGTAATTCCGTTGTGCGGAGCACCGCCGCCCTGACCGCGCCATTCCTTTCTCCATTCCAGTCCTTTTTCCTCAAGAACATGAGCAAACGCGTCGGCGAGCTCAGCGCGGTATTCCTCTTTATTCATCGGTCTGCTCATCGTCGATCGCATCCCATTCTTCAGGTGTAAGGGTGTCTTCATCGATAAAAATGATTTCCTTTTTCATCGTGCGTCATTCCTTTCCTTGTTTTTCGGCGTACAGTCAAAAAGCTCCTCCGGATTCATGCAGTGCTTTTCGATCTCCGCCAGGTTGAATTCGTATTCCGGGTAGTTGCAGTATCCGCTGGCCCCGATATTTCCGGTGAGCCTTCCCAGCCTGTACTCGGAAATCAGCGACATAGCTGCGGGGAAGTTGTTTGTATCCACATAGGCGCGGTTCTTTCCGCATGAGTGATCCGGAAGATTCACGGTCAGAGTGGCGTACGGTTCCAGTTCACCGTCTCCGCATTTCTCGTACAGCTGAAGGAAAAGACCGTTGCCGCGTGAATAGTGTCCGGCTTCGATACAGAGCTCATGGGCATCGCCCCAAGCTTCAAACTGCATATATTCCAGGTCAGGTCTGTAGGGACCTGTTTGCTGAAACTGATCAATTACCCAGTCCGGAATTGCAACCATCTCATCAAAGTCCAGATACGGAAGCACGTTTTCTGTATAATCCCGCAGTGATTCCGCTCTGAGATTCGCGACGTTTTCACCGTCAAGCCATACCTCGGTTCGGAAGTCAACCAGATTGGCGTATACCTGGATCTCGTGCTTGTCATCCTCAGTAGTGGTATATGCGATCCCGACCTTTGCAGGATCGGAGAAGTCCGCAGGATCACCAAACTCACGGATGCTGTAGTCATTGATAAGCTCCTTGGCCTTGAACATCAGCTGCAGCTTATCGAGGGTAGTCTGAGTCAACGCAATAGCGAACGGCTCGGTCTGGAAAAGTATGATGTCGTCGCCGTATTCCGCCGAGCCAACATCACTGAGATACTGCCTGCAGTTCGATTCGATATAGTCGTAGACAGGATAGGCTTCATAACCGCTGTCAGGTCCGATGGGACATTTTTCAATCGCTTCTTTCAGAAGGTCAATTCCAAACCGGTTCCTGACGAACTGATCTCCGCTGAAAGCGTCCGGGTTGTGATACAACCAGATGATCTCGTCATTCTGAAGATCAACGTAGAAACGGTCCTGCTTATAAATGTCTTCCGGCATCAGAGCTCACCGCCGTTCATCATGACAGTGACTCTGACTGTCATAACCGGTTCCGGGAACCTCGAAAAGAGGAGACCGGTTCTTGCGTCCGATACGCCGGTCATAAGATCGTTCAGCCTTCCTACAGTGGAATTGATATCCTTCTGGTTCTCTGCGTAGTAGTAACCCATATCGCCGCTGCAGATCGGATATCCTTCCTTGCGCAGGGCGCTGATCTTGCGTCTCACGGCTCTGTCATCCAAAGAGAAAAGCCGTTCCAGTTCAGCACTGTGTACGGCATTCTTTTTCCCGATATGATGCTTTCTCAGATGGTCGAGAATAGCGCTTTTCTTATCCTTTGCATGGATCGTAGTTCTCTGGATCATACAATCACGGCACACTCTCTGTCCGTCAGGAATAGGTTCATTACAAAAAACACATCCGTACATTATCTTTCACCTCGATTCTTTTCGATTTTTCTTGCTTCAACTTCAATATCGCAGTCCTGCCATTCAACAGTACCTTCGTAGTACCTGGCGTATGCGATCTCTTCGGCTTGCTCCTTGGAATTGGCTTCGACCTCCACGGTCGCGTAGCTGGTATCTTTTATATCAACGAGATATTTCATCTGGCGTCACCTCTGTCTCTGGGAGCGATCTTGTGGAACGAATCCTCTCCGGGAACAAGGCCAAGCTGCCTTCCGTTATCGAAGGAGCAGTGTACGGTGCCGATGTCATCCACCTGGATCACGGTGCCTTTGGTGCCTGGATCAATGGGTCTCGGATCATCGCCCATTCGAGGTATTGCGGGAGTCAATGGAAACATCCCGGTTATCCCCCATGACAAAGATTTTTCCCTCCGGCACCTGATACGGCAGGCTGATGTTCGTGTTTCCATAAGATATATTATTTAAATAAGGCTCGTCTATCTGCGTATTATTCACATACACATGACCCGCTTCATCAATCTGCGTTTGATGCTTTTTACATAATCTCTGTCATTGAACATATTGTTTCCTCCTCGTGATAGTCAGGGGCGGCACCGCAGAGGATGCCGCCCGACCGTTTTTCCTTACTTCTTTCTCTTCTCGCGGATCTTGAGAAAGATGAGTCCCGCGATGATGAAAACCACGAGACAGATTCCGATGATCATCTTAGCGTTCATTCTTTCCGCCCTCCTTCTTCTTTCTGAAAGTGAAGAACGCTGCGGTTCCGGCTCCCAGGAGAGATACTCCCGCAAGCGCTGCCCACAGCGTCATATTTGTGCTGTCACCTGTTTTCGGGATGTCCGTCACCGGCTTGAGCTCGTTATAGAACTTGGCCACGACCGTCTTCTCAGCGTGTACCGTAACAGTCACGTCAGGAGGAAGGATATACGCCTCGTTCGCTTTGTTCGACACCTCGGAGATAACGTACTCGCCGACCCTGAGACCTTCGATTTTGATCTCTCCGTTCTCATCGGTCACATACTCCTGCGAGAACGCGTTGCCGGTGATGTCGGATCCTGTGACTCTAAAGGTGAATCCGGCAAGCACGCCGTCCTCAGAAGTCTTTTCGATCCGGATGCTGCCGGTCTGAGCCAGATTGATAAAGCCGTGTCCGGCCTCATTCTCAACGATAACAGTAACGCCATTCTCCTTGATGGAGAAGCTGTAGGTTTTCTCATCGAGATAGAAGCCTTCCGGAGCCTTTGTTTCCTTCAGCGTGTACTCGCCGTATTCAAGGTTGTCGAGCTGGTACACACCGTCAGAGAGCTCTTCCATAACGCCGATCAGCGTATCGCCGGAGTAAACCTCAAAGACTGCGCCGGTCAGATGATGGTCAGGATAATCCTTATCCACCTTCGTAAGCTGTACGTTGCCTCTGATGAGCGTGTCGGTGATCTCCACCTGAATAACATCGCCATCTGCGTCAATCTTGACCGTATAAGGAGTCTCGTCCAGCAGATAGCCTTCCGGAGCAACGATTTCGCGGACCACATATTCGCCGTAAGGAACATCCTTGAACGCGAAGCTGCCGTCATCCGCAGAAACAGTGGTCATAATCGGTTCCTGGCCGGTCGTAACAAAGAGACCGATTGTCGCACCGCCAAGCCCGGTTCCGTTCTCATCCTTTTTCAGGCCGGTGATCTCACCGTAGATAAGGTCATTGGCGATGCTGCCGTCATTGACCTGAAGGCTTACGACGCTGTTCTCCTGTCCCAGATAATCAAAGACTACCGGATACTTTTCATCGGAGAGGATATAGTGGCAGTCTGTGCTGATCTCCTGGACATAGTAGCTGCCGAAAGGAAGATCTGTTTTGAGAGTCGCTTTGCCGTTTGCATCAAGGGACATGATCTCAACCAGTCCGTTCGCCGGAATCACGGACCCGTCCGCAGCCGTAATGTCCTCCGCCGCATAGAATCCGAATGTGATAGCGGAGATCTCATCGTTCATGCCGATTCCGAACTGCTTGTTCTGCTCAAGGACCTTTGCAAGGCTGATCTCTGCCTTCTGTCGGTCATTCATGAAGCTGACAGCGGTGTCGGTGATCTCGATCTCCTGACCGGCATAGACAAGCTCTGCGGAATAGGCTTCCGTATTGATGACCATGCCGTACGGGGCTTCCGTTTCGCGGACTTCGTATTTTCCGAGATAGAGAGGCTTACTTTCCGCAATGCCGTCTTCACCGGTAACAACGGTGTCCACGACTTCACCGGCACTGTATCTGAGTGTGCCGTCCGGAGTGTAGATGTCTTCAGCCGCTGTGATCTCGTAAGCCGCGCCGGGAAGCCCCTGTACCTCGTAGACGGGCTGATAGATTCCGGAGCTTTCGGTTACCGTCGCGAAGACTTCTCCGGACTTGGAAACTCTGATCACACCCTTCTGGGGCATGTTGGAGAAACGTACCTCGACGATCCTCACGGCGTTTTCCTCGGTGGAATTATCTTCAGTGACATCAAAGGAGACTGCCTCGTTGCTGAGCACGTATCCATAAGGAGCGGAGACTTCAACCAGTTTGTATCCGGTGCCGTACTCAAGCTTTTCCGGAGTTATCAGCATGCCTTCATCGTTGGTATAGAAGGTGTTGATGGTCGTCACCGAAGGATAAGTGAATGTCATGGTGACCAGCGATCCGTCGGGACGGTAGATCTGGAATCCTGCTCCGGCATAAGGGATGGTACAGCCGGTCTCAGCGTCCACCTTGATGACTTTTATAACTACGGCCGTGCAGCGATAATCGAGAATAGCAGTCCGTTGTTTACTGGCGGAACGGCATCTGGAGAGAGTCAAATCCGAAGATGGTTCTTGGACAACGACTACATTGAGGCTATCATTCAGCTGCCTAACGACCTGTTTTACAACACAGGCATATCATACTTGTGGCGTTTGTCCCCATCGTCAAATATCTACTGGGTGTATCCAATATTACTGTACCTTGGGATACGTTAATTTTATCAGTCGTTTTATTTGTTGTGATACCACTTGCGGCAGGGCTAATAACAAGAAAAGTTGTTGTTAAAAACCATGGAAAGGAATACTTTGACAATACCTTCGTCAAGAAATTCAATGTGGTCACGACGATAGGACTGTTGCTCACACTTGTAATGATTTTTTCCATTCAGGGCGGAGTTATTCTTGAAAACCCGCTTCACATCGTATTAATTGCTGTGCCTCTGATAATACAGACATTCCTGATCTTTGCCATTGCATATATTGCGTGTCGAATCTGGAAACTACCGTATAAAATAGCAGCACCGGCAGGAATGATAGGCGCTTCCAATTTCTTTGAACTTGCCGTGGCTGTGGCAATCGCTTTATTTGGAGCATCATCTCCAGCGGCGCTGGCAACAACGGTTGGTGTACTGACAGAGGTGCCCATTATGCTTTGCCTTGTAAGAATAGCCAATAAAACGCAGGGATGGTTTCCTGCGGGATAATAAAAAAGGAGGATTATATCATGTCACTGTTCGGAAAGAAGAAAGAAGAACTCAAACAGCCGACCTGCTGCTGCGAAGGCAATTCCGGCAATGAACCCGCAGAAGTTAAATCGGTCAGTGAGTGCTGCGGGAAACCGGTTGAGGGCATTTGTTGCATTAAGGTGCTTGGCGCCGGGTGTAAATCCTGCCACCAGCTTTATGAGAATGTCAAAAAAGCTGTTTCCAATCTCGGGATCAACGTAGAGGTCGAGTATATCACCGACATGGAAAAGGTCATGTCCTATGGTGCTATGAGTATGCCCGCCCTCGTCGTAAATGAAAAGGTCGTTTCGGTGGGTAAGGTTTTGAAGGAATCAGAGGTGATGAAATTGATTGACGACCGTTGAAAACCATGCCAAGAAAGAGTATAATAGTTCCATGAAAAACACAGCGCCATTCGCCTCTGTTATCAACGCTGATAACAAAATGATAACAGGAGGGGTGATAGGCTGGATAATATGGATACATCAAATAATCAACGGAACCACGAACAGGACGAACAATATTTCCTAAACGGAATCAGTTAAGTCCTGTCGAATTTGAGTAAGTAAATTTTTCGCATTATTCGTGAGATAATTCCGGCCAGTGGTTTTTCAGCTGCTGGCCGTCATTTTATGCAGTTTTGGAATAACCACCGGGTGGTTAATACATTGTGTCAATATCCGCAGACGGAGATCCGGTGATGAAATTTTTGCGATTTTTCCGTACCGAACAGCCGCACCATCGAATTTCTTGTACCCGATTATCTTATCTGCCGTCCGGCTTTGCACTCTTTTAGCGCCCCTTGTTCCTGCTTCATGGCGGCCTACCTCAGATTCCGGCAAGTAAGCGGGTTCCGTAGCGCACAAGAAAACAGGATGAGCTTTTGCGTGCGGGGAACAGAAAACAGGCAATATTCGAATTATGCACAGACCGGATCCGGGCATGGAAACCTTTTGAAGGCGTGAGGTGTTTTGGGATATATAATCTCACAAAATGTTGATATAATCTCTTTCAAAGTTCACACAATAGCATACAATTTAGAAATAAGATAATAAAATGTATATAAATTGAAAACCGATTGACAATATTGCAAATAGCGGACTATTATTCTCACGTAGGAGGTGTGCCCATGATCGGAGAAAGGCTAAAGGAACTGCGAAAGCAAAACGGATATACGCAGATGACGCTGGCGGAAAAACTGAGTGTATCCAAGGGCACAGTCGCTATGTGGGAAACCGACAGGCGAATGCCGGACCTCCGGAAGCTGGACGAACTGTGCAGGCTGCTGCATGTCAGCCTCGATTACCTGGCGGGGCGATCGGAGATCCCATTTCCACGGAAAAGCACGCTAGCGGGTGCAAATTCGAACGGACGGTGGGCCGCTGCTTCCGAGCTAACGGAAATACTTCGGATGTATGCTTCTTTGGACAGCTATGGAAAGGCAGCTGTGGACGCCTTGATTCGATCGGAGCGGCTCCGCTGCCTTGATCAGGAAACTCTTGAGAAAATGGATAAATCGAAAATCCAGGTCCTAGTCGCCAAGTAGCGGAATTTCATGCCGGCGGCCGAACTTTGGGAAATAGCACGGTTCCGCTTTTTCGAATCTGCTCGGAAGGGATGATAACTCTATTGACGCGGAAGCGTCGACCGGATCGATACCGGGAAAAGCCGGGGAAGCGGAAGCCATAACGCGGCAGAAAGATTTTGCGCAATATCTGCGCTATAACGGTTTTATCTTTTCACAACAAATACCAGGAATAAACCCAGGGGAGATGAAGACCTGGGGGAACCGGCCGGAGGAAAAGAAGCCGGAAAGAAGAATGATGTGAGAGAATGCGGAGGATACAGCAAAATGATTGGATCCACTTTGACACCGGTCAAGAAAACGCCGGTCGTACAGCAGGTTATTAACAAGATTACCGATGAAATCATTGCCGGCCGGCTCAAACCGGGAGAGAAGGTCCCGACAGAACGGGAACTCATGGACGCTCTAGGCTGCAGCCGCAATACAGTACGGGAAGCCATGCGGACCCTGATTGCCTATGGCGTTGTGGAGATCCGCCGTCCGGAAGGAACTTTCGTCTGCGACAAGGCATCCCGGCAGATGCTTAGCCCGCAGATTTACCAAGCTCTTTTGGGCTCGGACGATGCGGCGGGGGACATTATCGGATTCCGGCGAATCGTAGAAACGGGCATCTATCAGCTGATCGCCCAGCGGAGTGCAAGCCCTGAGGAAATTTCCCATTTAAAAGATCTGAATGCGGATTTGGATCAGAAAATACGAAAGAAAAAATACGATATTGCGGAAATTGCGGATGCGGACATGCGCCTGCACACGGCGATTTCGGCGCTGACGGGAAACCAGCTCGTTGTCGCGGTGCACGATTTTCTCGCTGAACTGACAAGAGATTCCCGCTATCGAACGATTCAGAAGATTTTTAACTGCAGTGCGCAGAATTATCTGGTGGAAGTCCACGAAGAGGCAATCCGATTCATCGAGGGCAAGTCGGAAAAGACTCTGGGAGAACTTCTGGATTATACATTCCTCTACTGGAAAGACTCCTACCGCTGGTCGGAGCGCCCGGAGAAACGGCTTGCAGAGGAAAACCGCTAATTCGTCTCGGCGCGGCAATTGCTTTGCGCCGCGGTGCGGGGAACCGGCTTCGCGGTGCGTCCCGGGAAAAGGAAATATTCCGCTTGCGGAAGGCAAAATGCACATACAAGATGTATCGAAAGCTCTGCTCTGACAGGGGATGCTCCCTTGCACGAACGGAGCTTTTTCTTTCCCGCAGGGGGCTTTTTCGGAATGACCGGGCAAATCGAATGCGCAAAGAATAATGGAAGGACGAACGGTTTCAGCTCAGAAGACAGAGACCGAATTTCCTCTGGGAATCGATGCATTCCGAATGTCAATAGTTCATTTCCACACAATTTTTCAGGGAATTCGTAAAAATTGTACAAATCGTTTAAAATCGCCCCGTAACAACGCGAAAAACTCTTGACTCTCTGGGCAATTTCCATATATAAGATAATCATCCAACATCCAACGTTGGACTTTAAACTGCAAAATTTTTTCAACTGGAAAAAAGCCCTGGCAGGGTTTATTTCTCTGACGGTTCGGGATATGATAAAAGGACTGCAGGAGGCACAAGCCTCGCGTCGGCGTCAAAGCCGTACGAATGCAAGAAGGAGGAATAAAAGTGCAAGAAGATAAGGTTACTATGCTCAAGCGCCGCGCAAATCAGCTGCGCAGAACGGCAGTTACCATGATCTATGAGGCGCAGTCAGGGCATCCCGGCGGATCCCTCTCCGCGGCGGATATGGTGGCTGCTCTTTATTTTTCCGAGATGCGGATAGATCCGAAAAATCCGCAATGGGAAGATCGGGATCGATTTGTCCTGTCCAAGGGTCACGTATGCCCTGTTCAGTACGCTGCTTTGGCAATTCTGGGATATTTCCCGGAGGATGTGCTTCACACGCTGCGGAAGGAGGGCTCAATTCTGCAGGGACATCCGGACATGAAGAAATGCCCCGGCATAGATATCTCTACCGGTTCTCTCGGTCAGGGATTTGCCTGTGCCGCGGGAATGGCACTCGCAGGCAAGCGGGACGGCAAGGATTACCGGGTTTTTGCTATCCTGGGCGACGGCGAATGCGATGAAGGGGAGATCTGGGAGGCGGCCAACGTCTGCCAGAAGTACAAACTTGACAATATAATCGCTTTTGTAGACTACAACGGGCTGCAGCTTGACGGCACGACGGATGAAATCATGCCGGAGGCGAACCTGACGGAGCGCTTTGCGGCTTTCGGCTTTGATACCTACGACATTGACGGCAACGACATGGAACAGATTGTGCGGGTACTCGACGAAATCCGCGGCAGCAAAAACGGCAAGCCCAAAATGATTCTGGCGCGCACCGTAAAAGGCAAGGGTGTATCGTACATGGAAAATCAGTGCGACTGGCACGGCAAGGCTCCGAACGATGAGCAGTATGCACAGGCTATGAAGGAACTGGACGAGGAGGCAGCACGATGAAATTGATTGCCACACGCGACGGTTTCGGCGATGAGATTGTCGAACTTGGAAAAGAGAATAAAAACATCTACGTCATCGACGCGGATATAGGAAAATCCTGCAAAACCGGAAAATTTGTAAAAGCACTTCCGGAGCAGCATGTCAATGTAGGCATCGCCGAGCAGTGCGCCGGCGGCGTCGCGGCGGGGCTTGCCACCTGCGGCAAGATTCCGTTTGTCGTTACGTACGCGGCGTTCGGCTCCATGCGCATGTGTGAGATGATTCGGCAGGAAATCTGCTACCCCAACCTGAACGTAAAAGTTGCCTGTTCGCACGGTGGACTGACGCCGGCAAACGACGGGGCGTCGCACCAGTGCATCGAGGATTTGGGCATTCTGAGCTCAATTCCGAACCTTACGGTTATCCAGCCTGCGGACTACTATGCTGCCCGCAAGCTGGTTCGGGCGGCTGCAGAAGTCTACGGTCCGGTCTATCTGCGCTTTACCCGCGATGCAGTGCCCGTGATTTACTCGGAAGATCAGGAATTTATTATCGGGGAGGCTGTGCAGCTTCGGGAAGGCAGGGATGTAGCTCTTATCGCAATCGGAGATACAGTCCGGCTGGCGCTGGAAGCTGCTGAGGCGCTCGCTGCGGAAGGCATCGGGGCACGCGTTCTCGACATGCATACGCTGAAGCCTTTGGACACACAGAGCGTATGTGCGGCCGTGAACGATATCGGCAGGATTGTGACCATTGAAGATCATAACATCATCAACGGACTCGGCAGCGCCGTTTCCGCGGTGGTGGCGGAAATGGGGAAGGGAATTGTACGCCGCATCGGCGTACAGGATCAGTTCGGCCAGTCGGCGCCGTACGAACGGCTTCTGGCTATGAACGGAATTACAACGGAAAACATTATCGTGAAGGCGAAAGAGCTTCAGCGGTAATGAAATAGGTATGGGCTAAATAAAGGAAATGAAAAAGGAGACGATGAAATTGAAAAAGATTTTAGCCATCCTGCTGTCTGTATGCATGCTTCTGGCGCTGGCTGCCTGCGGCAGCAGCTCCTCAGACACGGCGAGCAGCGACAATGCCAATTCCGCGCAGTATGACAAAGTAGAACTGAAGCTCAGCTGCAACGGAACGGATCAGGGCAACGATACCCGCGGAGCGCAGAAGTTCAAGGAACTGATTGAGGAACAGTCCGGCGGGGCCATCACGGTCCAGATCTACAACAATGACCAGCTGGCAAGCGGAAATATGTCCAAGGGGCTGGAGCTTCTGCTCGACGGCACAGTGGATATTGACATTCATTCCACCAGCATTATCGCCAATCTTGACAGCTCCCTGATGGTCAGCACTCTGCCCTGGATCTTCAGCGACTACCAGGCGGCGGAGGATGCTTTCTTCGGAACCGGCGGCGATTACATTGCTTCCGTTCTGGAAGGAAAAGGCGTAACCTACCTCGGCGCACTGCACAACGGTTTTAAGCTTATGACCAATAACAAGGTTCTCATCAAGAGCCCGGAAGATCTGAATGGTCTGAAAATGCGCATTCCCGGCGGTGACTTCTTTGCGGCCTTCTATTCCGCCTACGGAGCCTCCCCCCAGGCAATGAGCTGGAGCGAAGTGTTCTCCGCACTGCAGCAGGGAACCATCGACGGTCAGGACAACTCCATCAGCACCTGCGTTTCCAACAATATTCAGGAAGTGCAGAAATACTTCACCATCAGCCGTCACACCTATGAAGCGTTTACCTGGATGGCCAATACGGCAAACTTTGAGAAACTCAGCGCGAGCACGCAAGAACTCATCCGATCCTGCGTCGAGCAGGCCTGCAAGGAAACCAACCAGGAAATCGTTTCGGAAGAAGACGAACTGATTCAGAAGTGCAAGGACGCGGGATGCGAGTTCTATGAGCTCACCGACGCCGACATTGAAAGCTTCCGTGCTGTGATTGCCGACCTCATCGAAGAATATAAGGCAAAATACGGCGAGGAAGCCTGCAAGGCATTCAACGTTCAGTAAATCGGGCAGCCGTTCCATCGACGAATAGAAAAATTCCAGCGGAAAGCTTCTCGGCGAGAGGAAGGAGATGTAATGAAGATCAACAAGACAGGTCCGGAAGACCACTTCTGTGCGGCCTTACTGGTCATCATGCTGATTCTGACATTTATTAATGTCGTAGCCCGCAAGATTTTCCTAAGCTCCATGCCCTTCGTAGAGGAGCTGACCTGCTGCGGACTGATGATATTGAGCATTATGGGCGCCGCAACCGCTGCAAAGCGGGGCGCCCATCTGGGCTTGAGTCTCGTGACCGACAAACTCAAGCCGAAATCCCAGCATATTATCGCCTTCATAGGCGATTTGATTGCAGTCATTTTCTGCGCGCTGCTGACATACTACGGCATTCTCATGACGCAGAATGAATATGTAAATGAACTGGAGACCTCCGGCATGCAGTGGCCGCAGTGGCTGTTCGGCATGTGGCTGCCGATAGGCGCTCTGGTCCTGGCCATCCGGTACATTCAGCTGGCAGTCCTTGAAATCAAGGCAGCCGCCGGAGGCAGTACGGCAGGCGAGGAGCTTCCGACCGGCGAACCGGCGGAAGCGGCTCCGGCTGCCGAAGCAGAAGCAAAGGGGGACGAGAGAAAATGACAGCGTTAATTCTTTTCGGCTCCTTCTTCGTTCTTCTGTTCATGAATGTTCCCATCGCTTTTGCTTTGGGCATCTCTAGCGTATTGACGCTGATGTTCGAGGGACTTCCCGTCTCCGCCGTAGCGCAGAACTTCTATGGTGCGAGTACGAAGTTCGTGCTGCTGGCAATTCCGTTCTTTATTCTGGGCGGAAACGTCATGGAGAAAAGCGGAATTTCCGGGAAGCTGATCGACCTGTTCCGGGCTCTTGTTGGACACAAGCGGAGCGGCATGGCGCTCGTAACGGTCATCGTGGCCTGTTTCTTCGCAGCGATCTCCGGATCCGGTCCGGCAACGGTTGCGGCGCTGGGTATGATTCTTATTCCGGCAATGACGGATGTCGGGTATGATACGTCGGATGCGGCAGCCCTGGTTTCTACGTCCGGGGCGATCGGCATCATCATACCGCCGTCAATTACTTTCGTTATCTACGGCTCCATCGCAAGCGTTTCCGTCGGCGCCCTGTTTGCCTCCGGCATTATTCCGGGCATTCTGATGGGCATTTCCCTGATCGTGGCGATGCAGCTTACCTATAAGAAGAAGGATTTGAAACTTCTGCCGAAAGCCACGGGCAAGCAGCGCTGGAAAGCGTTTAAGGACGCAATCTGGGGTCTTCTGATGCCGGTCATTATTCTCGGCGGCATTTACGGCGGGTTCTTTACTCCGACCGAAGCGGCGGCGGTCGCGGCGGTCTACGGCCTGATTGTCGGGCTCTGGATCTATAAGAGCATCTCCTGGAAGACTGTCTGGAAAATCATGATCGACACGGTTTCGCAGACCGCTGTTGTCATGCTGATTGTCGGTACGGCGAGTCTGTTCGCATACGTGCTGACGCTCACGGGCATTGCTTCCGACGCCAGCGCCGGCCTTATCAAGCTCAGCGGCGGCAACAAGATCGTTTTCCTGCTGCTGATGAACATCATCCTGCTCATCGCGGGCTGCTTCATCGACGCAAACTCCGCTATGTACATCATTCTCCCGATCCTGCTTCCGGTCGCGAAGCAGCTGGGCATTGACCTCGTGCATCTCGGATGCATCATGGTCTTCAACATGGCCATCGGCCTGGTTACACCGCCGGTCGGCGTGAATCTGTACGTAGGCTGCGGCATAGCAAACATCAAACTGAAACAGATCTGCAAGAGCGTGGTTCCGCTGATCATTGCGGCGATTATCGTGCTGCTTCTGGTGACCTATATCCCAGCCATCTCCACGTTCCTGCCAAGCATCCTGAACACGTCTACGGGCTGAGGAGGAGAATATACCATGAGAGGCGGATTTATTGAGGCGGTGGAAGTAGCCTATTTCCGCGACGATCTTCCCGAACCCCAGATTGAGAATGATACGGATGTAAAAATAAAAAATCACAACTGCGGCATCTGCGGATCGGAAGTGCACGCCTATCACGGGCTGCATCCGTTCCGGATTCCGCCGCTGGTCTCCGGTCATGAGCTGGCAGGGGAGGTTGTGGAAGTCGGAAAAGCCGTGCGGAAGGTTAAAGTCGGCGATCGTGTGACAGCGGAACCGCAGTATGGCTGCGGTGAGTGCTGGTACTGCAGGCACGGACTATACAATGTCTGCCCGTCAAAGCACGTTCTCGGGTCCGGCGGATGGAGCGGCGCTCTCGGCGAATATATCGTGACGCCGGAAAATACGGTAATCCATCTCGCGGACGCGCTCAGCTACGAGGAAGGCGCCCTGATTGAGCCGGTGGCGAACGGCATGTATGCCGTGCGCAATTCGGACATCACGGAGGAAACCGTAATCACGGTCATCGGGTGCGGGCCGATCGGAATCGGCGATTACCTTTGCGCCAGACTTTATCATCCGAAGAAGATTATTATGGCGGACGTGGCGGACTTCAATTTATGCAAAGCACGCGAATTCGGTGCCGAAATAACAGTCAACAGTGGTAAGGAAAGCCTTTACGACCGCGTCATGGACGAAACGGACGGGGTCGGTTCCGACCTGACATTCCTTGCATTCGGAAACGAGCCGGTTCTCCAGCAGGCAGCGGAGATTACCCGCCGCGGCGGACAGATGATCCAGCATGCCCTGATGGTCGACGGCATCGGATTTCCCTACCGGGTACACCAGCAGCATGAACTTGATTTCAAGGCGTACAACATGTATACCCGGGAAGATTTCGAGCTAATCTGCAAAGCACTGGAAGAAGGGAAAATGGATCTAAGCCACTTCGTAACGCAACGCTATCCTATTGAGAAGTTCAAAGAAGCCATTGAGATGGCGGACAAGCGGCCGGAACCGGTGCTGAAAGTAATGATGGAATTTTAATCTGGAGATTTATTCAAAACAAAGCTCTTTACATCTTCATATAGCTGGGAAAGGACTTTTTCACGGACGGAGCGAAAAAGTCCTTTTTCTTGCTCGCAGCGCAAATTGTACCTATTTTTTCGCCATATTCTTTCTCCTGCGGAAACTTTGCGCCGGGATTAAGGGACTCTCTTCCAGATGCGAAAATTCATCTTTCCGCCGCGGCAGCATCGGTTCAGATCAAGACCAGCATAAAGAGAAAGCCTTCCGTCATACTATTCATTTTGTGTATAGTGAATTCCGCATTTGCTATTGTACAAAAAGAATCCGGAGGGATACTATCAGAAGCGATGAAAGGCGGAAAAAACGCGTGGCAAAAAAGGAAAATTGCGGACATTCTGTGCGGATCGGAAGCAAAATAGACTGCGCCGGATGAAAGGATTTTACAGGAGGAAAAAACATGAATAAGGAAAAAGATAACGCGTACGGACTTGTCTATGACGGAGCACTGGAAAAAAATGAAGAAGGCAAGGTAAATATTCACCAGGTGAATTATTCGCTGCACGGACTTAAAATTGCGGCTAATGTATATACACCGGCGGGATATGAAGAAACAAAAAAGTATCCTGCGATTGTGGTCGCCCATCCGAACGGCGGCGTAAAGGAACAGGTCGCCGGGCTTTTCGCGCAGCGCCTTGCGGAGCTTGGCTATATCACAATGGCTTTTGACGCAGCGTACCAGGGACAGTCGGAAGGCATGCCCCGCAATACGGACCGCCCGCAGAACCGCGTAGAGGACATTCACGGAGCACTGGACTATATTGTCCGATGCCCGGGCGTGGATCGCACCCGCGTCGGTGCATTGGGCATCTGCGGGGGCGGCGGATACACACTCCGGGCGGCGCAGACGGATAAGAGGATCAAGGCAGTAGCCACGCTTTCAGCGTTCAATACGGGGATTGTCCGGAAAAATGGTTTTCTGGACACGCAGATCAATACGATTCCAGAACGGCTGGAAGAAGCGTATAAGGCAAGAGAATTGGAGCTCTCCGGCACTGAGGTGCGCTATACGCCGAACATGCTGGATACGCTCACGCCTGCACAGGCGGAAGAGCTTCCCTTTGACCTATACCGCGAGGGGTATGAATATTACGGAGACCTCTGCAAGCACACCGGCTCCAGCTTTTCCTACACGGTTTCCTCCAATATAGATCTTTTCGCTTTCGATGCCCGCATCGGAATGGAAATGATAAATCAGCCGCTGCTGATGATGGCAGGAAAACTGGCAGACACGCTGTACATGACGGAGGGGTGCTATGAGAAAGCAACCGGAACAAAGAATAAGGAATTGTTCCTGATTGACAAGGCACACCACATCCAGACCTACTATGTTCCCGAGTATGTGGACCAGGAAGTAAATAAGTTAAAGGAGTTTTTCGGAGCCAATCTGTAAAGAGCCGTTTCGCTCGGCAGGCTGCCGATGCTGATATCCGAACAATCCGCCGATGGCAGCGTGACGCAAGACCTCTTTTTCGATCAAATTTCGATTGAAAAGGAGGGTAATTTTCGCTTTGCTGAGCCATTTCCGGAAGACTTGCTTGGGCAGCACGCCGGGCATTTGCGCATTGAATCGGGGACAGTCTGCGGTGGAAATTCGTGCTCGGAGGAAAACAGACTGAAAGGAAAGGCAGGGAGGCAATGCAGAAGGAAAATATTCCCGTCAGGCCAAAAAGCAGCCGGAACACTCCCGGCAGCGGACTCAGCGACATATGCCTTGACGATCGTACTGTTTCAGATATAATACAGAGAAAGAGTGGACCGTAAGAATGGCTCAGTTCTTTACTATCTATCAACAGGTCTTATATCGGTTTTTATTGTTTACACAAACTTTGAAACACACTCGTTAACTGCGACTAAACTATTATCGCTATTCTTCTTGTTTTGTTTTTCCTTTGGTTTATAAAATTATTTGACGCGCCTTCTGCCTTGTCTGTCCGGCAAACTTCACAGGAACGCTCAGCCCTGACTAAATCATGCTATAAGCGCAGATATAGTATTCTATTTTACTCTCAGCCACGGGGAGAAAGTCTATTTGCACATATCCGTTTCCATACAAAGCGCATACAATCATTATTATTCCGTTATTAGAGAAATCGATTCTTGCTTATCGCATCAACAATCAGTTCAGCCGAACGCCCATCGCCAAAAGGTTTGTAATCACTATCTACGGACTGGGAATGGCTAAGCTTTTCCAAAATGTCATTCCGATCTGGACTAGCGAGTTCATTCCTACTACATACCATTGTCTCCGGCCAGCAGACAAAATTCAAAATTGTCACGCATTTCTTTCCAGCAAAAAATGCTTCTCTCTGAAGTCCTCCAGAGTCTGATACAAATTTCTTTGCATGGTTCACAAGGCAGATGCTTTCAATATAGCCTACCGGCTCCACTAGCAGAATATTTCTGTATAAATGCTCGTTCTGCAGACGAAGAGCTCTGGATTTATTACGCGGATGCATTGGGTATACCGTGGGCGCCTCCAGTGAGTTCATAGCCTCGAGGATTTCTGTCCGCGACCGATCGTCGCCGGTATTTTCTTCCCTGTGGCATGTCAAGTAATAGTACGCTTTCGGAGCAGAAATTTCATGGCCGTTCAATAATTTCAACTTCAGGTCCCGCATCTGAATTTTTCCGGAATCCTGAAGGAACGCATCATACATGGGCTCGCCTACGAAAAGTGTTCTGGAGCCAAGACCCTCCTCGGCAAGGGAGTTCTCTCCACTTTTTGTGCTGGCTAAAGAAGGCTTGAAACATGGTCGGCACAGATTCGGTTAATTTCCTCTGGATTGGTTCGGCTATACGTCCTTGCTCCCGCTTCCACGTGGCAGATGGAGATATGAAGTTTTGCCGCCGAAAGCGCAGCTGCAAGTGTAGAATTCGTGTCTCCTTAAATAAGAACCCAGTCCGGCCTTTCATCCATAAGGACTTTCTCAACAGCTATCATCATTCGACCGGTCATTTCCGCATGCGTTCCGCCGGAAATGCCCAAGTTATAATCGGGCTTAGGAATATTCAGCGCTTCAAAGAATTGCTCTGACATATTGTAATCATAGTGTTGTCCTGTGTGAAGCAGTATTTCTTTGTGTTTCTGCCGCAGTTCCCGGGATACGACCGCAGCCTTAATAAACTGTGGACGTGCACCAACGACCGTCAATACCTTCATATTTCTCTCAAACTTTCTTTATGCAAGATCTCGAGCAACCTGTCTGGCACGTGTTGTCCAGAGGTTCTCTTTCTTCGCCAGTCTACTTGCCATTTGCTTTTCCGTAAGCTGTGATGGGCTGCTCAGGATTCCTTCAATGGCTGTTCGGATAGCTTCTTCGCTGTTCGTGATGGACCAGCCGATTCCGAGCCTGCGCACAAGCTCTCCCCCTGCAGTTTCTTCTGTTGCGAGAATCGGCTTCTCATGGGCAAGGTACTCGAAGGTCTTGAACGGAATCGCCATGTTTCTATATTCACTTTTTTCGAACATTAGAGAGCAGATATCCGCTTTTTTGTATAACGGTTCCAGTTCATCTCCTGACTTGTGTACAACATGAATTCTGCTGCTCATGTTTGCCTTTAAGGCTGGTTCTGTTTTTTCCCACTCAGTTTTCCGGCAGCAGAGGACAAGCTCACATTCCTGGAGAGAAGCAACCGCTTTAACCAGTTCTGCAATCTGATATTGATTGCCAAGACCACCAACATAAAGAATCTGTAGAGGTTCTTTTTCAAAATTCCGGTTTGCATAGCATTTCATCGGGCACTTTAGATTATCTGCGCCTGGTAAGAGGTTCGAGTAGATTGCAGACAGTTTGTCGTTTTCAAGATACTGAAGGATACGTATATTGGGCCCGTAAAATTTGCTGAGATATTTATCATACTCTCTCAGATCGTACTGATAGCAGAGCAATGCCGCAGATCGCTTCCACCAGGGAAGTCTCGCACCGTAATCAGCAAATTTCCAATAAATATCTGCGTAAAATAATCCGATTGGAATTCCACAGGATTGTATATACTTAAAGAAGCTGAAATCCATAAAAGGGTGTCTTGGAAGATGGTCTGGATCGGTCAGAATTGTTGGCATTGTACTGCTCTCGCTGTACATAAACTCAAATTTCCAGCCGCTCCGAATCTGCTGCTCAAGGCTGCGAATTTGTATCTGGCGTTCTTCGGAGCATCCTTCAATAACAAAAACATCGTATCCAATATCTCTAAATGCCTGTATCATTTTTCGAGGCCGCACCATTCTTGCCCCGGTTCCATTCTTAGATATCTTGTATGGGATGTGAAAAATGCAGTTTCTCATAACCTTTTCATTTACCACCTTATAATAAATATTTACCATTATTTTCCTGCGCCCAGATTTGAAAGTAATGTTCAGGAATTTGAAAACATGTATCTAAATTATACCTTTGCAAAGCAAATTCCCTGCCAGCCCTGCCCATGGATTCTCTTTTTTCTCTGTCATAATATAAATCCAGAACTGCATCAGCAATTTTCCCAACATTCCTTCGATCAACAACAAGGCTGGTGACCCCGGGTTCTGTTGCTTCCTGAAGTCCGGGAACATCAGATATTACAACCGGAATACCGCTTGCCTCGGCTTCTACCGCTGAAACGCCGAAGGATTCCAGTTCAGATGGTATAACCGCACAATCCATGTTAGCCCATTCTAGAGACGCTGCTTCCTGCGAAATATAACCAAGCCAGGTAACATGAGCCTCAAGTTTCAGCCTGCGGGAAAGTTCTTTCAGTTCCGCTTCTAAAGGGCCCGAGCCGGCAATGCGCACTTCAAGCGGGAGAGCCGGTACCCGGCGGAGGATTTCCGATGCCGCTAAGAGGATTTTATCGATGCCGTATTTTGGATAAAGTGATTTTACAGTTCCTATCACAAAGCGGCCATCATGTCGTATTCTCTTGTCTGGAGAAAAAAGAGCCGTATCGACACCGAATGGCGTAATGATGATCTCCTTTTTTGTATATTTTTCCGTCTCTTTCGCCATTGCTCTGCTCGTTGAAAACAGATATTTTGCCTTTCGCAAGCTGAACTCCAGAAGCTGCCTGTGTACCGGACTTTTCCGGGGAAAGTCATAAATATCCGAACCCCAGACAGAAAGCACATAGTTTCTCAAGCCCGACGCAGCGGCAGCAGCCCCATAGCTCGTTGCGTAGTGTACATTTATTATGTCCGGCTGTATTTTGCGTATAGTGTTGCGAATTTCCATGCGATGGGTCAGATAGTTCAGCTTTGCCAGATCGCCTCCGTCAGTGTTTATTTTTGTTTTGATTGGAAACACCTTTGTATTTTCAATCGCGTCATTATGAAATGTAAGAACTGCAACCTCATGTCCCTGCTCCGTAAACCAGCGACACCATTTTTTGGTATGAATGCTTTTTGCCGAGGCAAAAAAGAGAATCTTCATCCGCTTCCTCCATCCGTCAGCAATCCTGCAAACCGCGTGTTTTTTTTCTGCAATAACAGCAGTCGTGGTTCTTATAATTTGGTTTCTTTACCTTGATATTTTTAAATGAAACTATTACAAATATATTTTTTCATATAATATAAAATATAAATTTCTATCTGTATTTTTATAAGCTCTGCAGCCTTCGCGGCAGGGCTATTGCAGGTTTTTATTTCTTGTTCCATTCCTGCGCAGAGGGTTTTCTGCGGAAAAACAGTTTCCTAATCAACGCGATAATTTTATCATGATAATGAACAAAAATCCTATAACCTCAACTATCAAAGAGGAACTATCAACAAAATCTACGAATCCCCCTGCGATGTATTGCCTAGCGTCACAGTCATAACTGCTAAGAAAGCTATTGCGGCTGGTGTTATGTTTCTTTCAAAATCATAATATATGCGCTATAACAGCTGCCCCTCAAATGGCAGAAAGAAATACTTCCAGAAAGCCCCAGTGCACATAAGCTTCACTAATATAGTTGGCATTCACTACGCCCGCTGTACTTCCAAATACATGCCCGCTGCCATAAAATTCCATCACGATCCGCCCATTTCTCAAATGCGTTGCCAGATTTTAGCCTATAAGCTTCAAAATGGTTGGATAGAGGCTTCGTCCACTTAAATGATATATGTCAAGGAATGACCCTGAATAACCTTCCGTTCTTTAGAAAAGCATTAACAAGCATGCACATACTACCGCAAAGGCAATCATAATCCAGTCTTTGATGTCTTTTCGATAGAATACGACGATCAAAAAATATACCAGTAAATGAAACACTAGGGGGCTCTTTAAGAAATCTCGTGTTTCAATTTCTATGGAAATCATAGCCGTTATTACAGCAAGAGTAATCCATTTGGTGTCCTTTTTAGAAAGAGTGTAGGCTCGGGGCTAGGGAAATATATGAAGCCAGCGGCTATTCCAAATATAAGCCCAAGTTTAATAATCCCGTGTTTTCTATCGTAATTGAAGCAATGCGCTGCCTTTTAAGTTCGTAGTTTAAATATCCATCATGCGTAAACAATTTCAGCAGGGGAATATATCCGAACACTTCCAAGTATACGATGTACATTGTAAATTGGGTAGCCGTGACAGCAATCAAAAAGATATTGAAAACGTGGACAATTCCCGTACTGCATTTTGATTACTGAGGATTTCTTCTTGAATATTGCATGGATTTCTTCTGCCAAGGGGCTGTTTGCAAAAATAAGATTGAAATCCGTAACTACATTCCCTGAAATGTCAATTATTGCCAAATTGTTTTTATAATTATATAGAGCAGAAATATCGCTCCCGGAATTAGTACAAGCAAAAGTTTTTAATTCTCCCTGATATTGCAGCCCGGCGAAGCTGATCGCCGCAATATTTGAAGTCGTCCGGCTCTCCAGATTAGGCAAAGAGCGAAGAGTTTTTGCTGTTTACAAAAACTTTCAAACACACTCAACAAAAGTATCGCTTGTATACAGAAAGCACTGTCATGACAACTGTTTTGTCCAACAGACTTCCTTGTGCATAAACCGTCTTAGCAAAACTATATAGATTTCTATCAACCGATAATCTCTCAAGGTTGTCTTCAAAGTATTCTGTGACAAATTTGCGAAGCCCTGCATTTGTATTCCACCAATATTCAAAGGGGTTCATAGTTAAACGTGAATTTGTTTCGATCGGAAAGCCTATGTGATTAAGAACAGCATAAAGGTACTTATTCACGGCACGATACGGATATGTTTTTAATGCTACATGTAATTTGCTGCTTTCAGCATTGCACATCAATCGCGCATAGGGGATTTTTAATGCAGCAGGATGCTTATCTCTTAACCATTTTAGGTATATTTTTTCTTTCATTCTTTTTTGTAGCGGAATAGAAAAGTACAAGTTCAGCCAGTCAGTATCTTGAAAAGGGGAAAATGTTTCAAAGAACGGCCTTCTTATTAAAGAAGTAGTAGCACCAGCAAGCAATCCTCTGGTATAAAAGCCATATAGTTCATTTTCGGGAAAGTTTTGTAAAAATGAGGTATCAATATCCAGATTCCCGGTTTTACAAAATCGCCACCTAGAATCAATAAAAGGTTTTTCAAAGTAGGGGTGAAGAGCAAAACTCCCCTCGTAAACATCGCCCAAAATACCTGTGTGTTCTATACCAAACGTACTGTTATCTAGTGCCCCGAGTATTCTTATAACTCCTGTCGTTCCAGCATAATACGTTAAGCCATAATTTAAATCAGTAATCCTATCTATATCATAGATAAATTTGGCGGAATCCAATGAATAAAAGAAATATTCATTATTTAGATCTTTAGCAATCTGTTCCGCTATCTTCCGTTCGTAGGAATTGGATTGAGAATAAATGATATTCGTAATATTTTCAAACCCATTCGTTTTTGCAATATAGCAAACTGTTCGCGCATCCATACCGCCGCTTAAATCCACGAGGTGCCGACAATGGTGCTCTTCATCCTTCTCAAACTCAAGTTTTAAAGCTCGTTTGAAAGAATCCTCAATTTGTTCAATGATCTCTTCATCCGAACATGTTAAAGGCTTGGCATTTGAAAAACGGAAGTATGCGCTCTCTGCCATAGTAGAAATATCAAGGATGTTTCCAGGGAAAACTCTGGTTATTTCCTTGACATGTGTTTTACCATCAACCATATAGCCAAAAAGCAGAAAACGTTTTGTTCCTTCAATGTCTGGAGACAGTGAGTAGTTCTGTTCGTTCATCCATTCAACAATCCAATTAAAATCGGAAGAAATGACTCCATTAGAAGCGTAAAAAATAGGTCTATCTCCGATAGGGTCGACAAAGCCAATACACGTCTTTTTCTTTTTATCAATAAGGATTCCAGCAAAGCTTCCTTTAAATTTTAAAATAAATTCATTTCCGTATGAACGATAAAGACCAAACAATGTTTCCGGCCAAGAAAGAGCACTTCGTGCTAAAAGTAATGATTTATTTAATATGAAACCATCAAGGAGTAAAAACCAGTCGTTATTGTCGATTACGATACTGTCCTCTATAATAGAAGGCTTTCCTCTAAGCAGATAACCATATTCGGTATCAGAAATATGAATGCTTTCAGAGAGCTGGGTCGTTTTCCCGAAGAACCATCTTGTCATATGCTTTATATTCCTCATCACCATTTATTTTTCTTGTAAGTAGAATGTAAATTTTTATAGTATCATGATGTGGGTAGCTATAATGTTGATCAAACTGAATAAAAAAAGATTTAATTCGCTAGGAAATAAAAAGATCTTGCAAATCTCTGCAAAACTCTTTGGCTTTGTCCCGCGCGTTAAAATGTTGTTCCCAAGTAGTTCTGGCATTTAACGAAAATATGGCTCTTTCTTCTGGCGATTTTAGGGCATATTTCATCAAGGCAAGAGAAATTTCCGAAACGGCAGCATTTTTTCTTAGTAAAAAACCGTTATATCCATCTCTTATCGCTTCCGGGATGCCGCCAACGTCCGTTCCAATTGCTGGAATTCCCATGGAAAAAGCCTCCACAAGGCTTATTGGCACGCCGCCTTCAGTGGCAGAGGTTGTAATAAACAAATTCACATTTTCCGATTTAAAAATCCTTTCAACATCATCATGGGGCACAGCACCATAAAACTTATAACGAACCGGCTTTGTAGCGAGACGAACCGATGCTTCTTCTTGCAGTATCGGCAGAAGTTCACCACCACCAATATGGATCCAAGAAACTTCTACAGAGTCTGGTAGTTGCTCCAAAGCTTCGATAATTAAATGAACTCTTTTTAATGGTATGAGATTTGAACAACTTGCAATGTGAAGTGCGTTGCTCTTTGCAGTCTGGTCCTGCTGCATATCGGGGCAGCCGAGGTATGAAACCTTTGATTTGCTTTCAAAATTCCAATTTGAGTTAAAATAGTCTTTGCCAGCTTTACTCACAAAAAAGAGCTTATCACACAGACTTCCTATCTCATGTCGAAAGGGAAGCCAGCCTGTATCAGCCCTTTCATTATATAAATCATAGCCGTGAAATCGCGTAACAACTTTTATGGAAGATAACTGTTTTAACCTTACGGCTGCCAGCGTAGCCGGGGTACACCAATAAGTATAAATAAGGTCAATGCATTGTTTGCCGCAAATATCCAATATTATTTTTTGGTAAATATCAGCTCTGGCAGAGTAGGAAAGTACGGATCTAGCAATATGAAAATTCACCCCTTTTATGGAGCGTGCCCTTTGTAGTTCTGAAAGCACGTCTTTCTTTACGATTTGCCGTAAAGCAATGCTTATGGAAAGTTTTGGGGATATTAATGGATATGATTCTTTCCAGCATATATCTTCCCCTTGAATACCTTCATTAATTAGTTCTTTGTTTAATAAGCATAATATATGAATTTCAAAAAAATGGGAAAGCTCTTCAACTTCTGTAGTAATAAATCCTTTTTCACTATTACCATATGGAAAACCATTTGTAATCAATAACAATTTATACATTCAATCACCTCATGTTTCCGGTTCCTCTAAATTAGGGAGCTCCCGAATTGCTCGCACAAGATAAAGGAAAGAAAAAGCGGACGTTATCAGCACTACCAATACGGTCGCGTAAGCAGCACCAAGAGAACCCCATCTAGAAATAAAAACGATATCAAAAATAATATTGGAAATTCCCGCTATGGCACTCGCAAAAATGTTTGCCTTTACTTTTCGAAGCATAGCTAATATGTTACCGCATGGAACTCTTAATGTTCCTGAAATGACATAGTTAATCATAAGAATTCGAAAAACAGGCAATGCATCTTCATATTTTGTCCCCCAAAGAAGTTCAATAATAGAAGGGGCAAAAGTATAACCCAAAAGGCCTAACAGACAATTTACTATTAGCAAAATTAAAAGGACGCTCCGAATATTTTTTTTCAGCCAGTTCTTATCAAGGTGATGTTCTGCAAAATATGGGTAGATAAAAATAACGGCAGATGTAGGGATTATTAACAACGCTGTTGGAATTTGGGTCGCCACTTTATAGGAAGCAAGGATAGCCGAATCAGCTATGATAAGGCCAATCAGATACACATCCAATAAGTACAAGAGTTCAGAAAGTGCATTGCTGGTAAAGCAACCTATGGAATACTTTAATAATGGTTTTTTATCAGGACATGCATTTCCGTTACTTTTTAAGATGCGGGTCAAATCACCATCCATTTTTTTCCATATAAAGAAGAAACTAATAATATATGAAATATAGCGCCCAAAGATAATTCCTACGATGCCCCAAATCCAGCAACCCAGAACAGAAAAAACAAAATACAGAATCGTATTTAGATTTGTAATTCTGGAATATGCCTTATTCATCCTTTGAGCTCGAAAATATGTGAGGAAATAATCATATATCCATTGTATATATGGAAGAAAACACATGGCAATGACATATGGTTTTGCACCATCAATTGTTACAGGACCCAAAAAAGCATATGCAATAATTCCAACTGAAAGCACAAGGTTTATGCGATTCCCTACCGATAGACTGTATCGATATATTTGGTCTTTAATAGTAGTATCCCGTGCTTCAGACACAAATTGAATAATACCTGAGGAAAGGCCGAGACCTCTTGCTAACAAAAAGAAATTCACAATATTGTTAGCATACACATATACACCATAGCTCTCTTTAGGAATAATTCTGGCAATTAAAATATTCGAAATAAAAAGGACAATGTTATTGATGATGCTAGAGCCGAAAATATGAAAGAATCCTTTCTTCGCAATATTCACAATTTGAGCCTGTAATGTTTTACAAAGTTCACTACTCCGCATGAACCTTGCCTCCATCAAAAAGAACTGCATATGTTAAATAATATAAGAATTCCAGCAAATATATAAATGGAAGGGTCAGACTTGTAACTAATGACATCGTTAAAAAACTCGCGTGAACTATCAGGCAAAAACGATTTATAACGGATGTTTTTTTTAAAGACATAGACCGAGAAAGAAACGATATGAAGGAGGCTATTATCATTACTAAGAAAAGAATTCCAGAAATGATTCCATTATCATAAATCCTTTGAAGTACAGTATTGTGAGTGTTATTTCCAACATCACCATTTCGTCTTGTTATAATATGCTCTCTACTTGGATGCCCCAACCAATTTGATCGATGTATTGCTTCAATCCAAATTCCTGACCTTCCAGAACTGTAGTCTTCAAATTTTTCTGTCTGTTTATCTTTACCTACTATACGAATAAAAAATCTCTCGAGCGTTTTTGAACAGCTATATAGCATGTTTTCGCTTTCACTATTTTCTTTAAAACCGTTGCCTTCTTGTGAACTATCTGTTTCCATTTGAGAAAATGGTATATAATCATGGACCACGGAGTTCAGATACGGTGAAAGATGTTGATTGATTAGCCAGGAAGCAAAAACAACCAGAACACTGCATCCAACTACAAGAACAAAGCGTTTGAACCTTAATATTATTTTATGGTTACGAGCTTTTACGGTAGAAACAATACCAAATAGAGCCCCTATTGCGACAGTTAGCAGAGCAGTCCGTCCTCTAGCCATTATAATAAATAGACAAATCAAACCAAGCTCTGAGCAATAGAGAATTTGCCACCAAATATTCTGTTTGTTAGATGACTGAAATAATAACCAAATTAGCGGGAAGCCAAAAGCCATCCATTGACCAACACTATTAGGGTTTCCAGTAATCCCTGTGTATGCCGTGTCTTTGATTGGGGACAAGAAAATTGAAATAATCAAAAACAACAGGATACATATATTACCTGCTATTGCAACTTCGTAAAATAACGAGTCATAATCTTTTCTACTGTTCCATGAAAGAAATAATAAAGGAAATGCCACTAAAAAAATCAATGACATTGGGTAATATTCGACAGATACGAAAATTGCGCTGATTAATTCGGAAAAAGAGAAAAGATACCAAAGTGTCACAAAGAACTTAGAGAATCTTGGCGTTTCTAGATGTGACGGCAAAGTGAATACAATAATCAAGCCAATTAAAACGACGCCGATCAAACACTTGTAGAGTAAATGGACTGGAATTGGGATGCAGGCATAATACATTCCCGCTAAAAAAACAAGACAATATAAAAACACACGTACAGACGAACGTTTTTTCTCCCCAAGGTTACTTGTCCAATTTCCGATTTTACCTAATTCTTTTAGTACTATATTCATTTTACATTTGTCCTTTTACCGTGGTCCAAGCCATTATACTTTATTGTTATACGAAATTCAATTCAGCGACACCCCAGGACCGCGTCAAGTTGTTGCGGAGTTTTTTCTTGACAGAGATCAACTGGTAAGATTATTCCTACATGCCCCCAGACTGCGAATCCATCTCTGTGTCGCACTGCTGCCATCAAAGTTGAAGTTCTGCTTATCAAAGAATGTGACGTCAATCTTTTCTTCCATTTCGGAACGAAGAAGTTCCTTGTAATCGAATACTTCGCAATCAGGATTAAAGTCCGAAGCCTGAACTTTCCCGTTATTCCATTTGAGTACTCTCAGTCTGCCCATCTGGCCGAGACCTTTCTCACTCCATGCTATTGGGTCACGGCTGCAGCGTTCGCTCAGGACATGGCTTACCTGCGCTTCCGTGCAGCTGCCTGGAATTTCGAGCGTAAGTTCGT
>Ga0256404_1003207_pt1 | contig 33980 bp, 41 predicted proteins | sample RumenRJG_01DNA_FD_185990 | JGI IMG/M metagenome (GOLD analysis project Ga0256404, IMG submission 185990) | Bovine rumen microbial communities from Lethbridge, Alberta, Canada - RJG_01 | ecosystem: Host-associated > Mammals > Digestive system > Stomach > Rumen | place: Canada: Alberta | collected... | reverse complement strand
GGTTGGTCGCGTCGATGGCCGCCAGGATATGCGCGTTCAGCATATCCAGCGTCCCGCCGTTATCGCAGAACCGTTGGATGAAATCATAGGGATCCGCATCTTCCGGTTCCTTGTCCTGCAGCCCGTACCTGATGCCCAGCTGCGTGAACTGGATGGTACACAGCCGCAGGGTCAATGCCACGTTAGGCGTGAACAGCAGGTTCAGGGAATACCCCAGTTCCTGCTCCATCTCCTTCAGGCTGAGGATGGTGAAAAGCAACCGGCAGTTCCGGTCGCCGTTTTTGAATGTGATGGATTCTTTCATCGGTTAGTTCCCTCCCGAGGCGGCGGTAATTTCCGAGATTTCCCCCACGCCTTCCAGGGTCGACTTGATGGTGGCGATACCGTCATGGGGATTGTCCCGTGTGAATTCCGTGATATACGCCCAGCCGATCTGGTAGGACTGGTCGGGGTATACGAACTTCGCATGGACCTGCTTGCCTCCCCGGAAACAGTGTTCCATGATCTGTGCCCCTTCGTCGCTCATGATCTGCAGCCCGTCAAAGCTGGACTTCCAGCTCTTCAGCCCCGGCTTGTTGGCGCTCCATCCGCCAGAGCCTTTATGGGACGCGTCCAGGGAGTTGGCGGTCATCTCGATGGTGGAGTTGCGCTGCCCACCTACCAGGGCGAACACCTCCGATGTGCCGCTTCCGCTTTTTCCCAGATACAACAGGACGTCCTTGCCGGCTTCGGCGATCCCGGTATCCGGGTTTTCCGGCAAATTCTTCAATTCTGCTGCTGTCAGTTTGCTCATTGCTGTACCGTTCCTTTCTGTAATGTAAAGTTCACTGTCACCGTGCCGTGGTAGCCCACCGTCGTTTCCGGGTAGGTCTCCACCAGTTCCAGCTCCGTATCGATAATGTGATATCCCTCGATTTCCATATCACTGCCATAATAGGAAAGCAGGATGCAGATGTCGTTCAGGATATCGTTCAGCTCCCGTTTCTGATTCCCGTCCGCCCATACCTCGATGGAAGCGGTCGCCTGCCAGATGACTGAAGTCTTGTTCCCGACGGGACGGAAATTCATCGCCCCAAGGGTAATATACGGGAACGCGCCGTCTTCCGGCACATCCCCGTACACGTTATGTTCCTGCCCATCCTTGAGCAGTTTGAAAATCGCCGTCCGCAGGGGTACCTGCGGGATGTCTTTTACCAGTATCATTTCAGCGCGTCCTCCATGGATTTCACGATCTTCGGCCACACCTTATCCGCCGCCGGTTTCAAAAAAGGCTTCTTCAGCATCCGCCCCGTACCGACCGCGCCCCTCGCCCAGACGGTCTTTCCCTTCCAGGTAAACTTCAGAACTTTCTTCCGCCGGGGCAGCGTGACCCGCAGATTGGAGCCGTATTCTACCAGTGCGGAATGGGGCGCGGTCGAGGTGACGACGCCTTCCCGTTCCCCGTTCACCAGCGAACTTTTCACGCCCTTCCGCAGTCTGCCTGTCGGCCCCTTGGGCGCCAGTTCCACCGCCTTGTCCCGCACATCCCTCGTGCCGTCGGCGATGACCTTGCGAATTTTCTTCTGTTTCTCCGCATCGAACTTGTCGATATCCCGGACGGCCTTGGAGATAACAGACCCCATGTTGACTTTTATGGTAAAGGCCGTCATGGCTTTATCTCCTGGGTGGTCAGCACATATACCGCCGGGTCGGAGCGGTCCACATCGACGATTTCATAGGTGTGTTCCCCTTCCCGGATGCGCCATCCTTTCTCAATGACCCTGGGCCTTATGCGGATGCCCTGGGTGACGACCACCGCCGCCCCGTCATCCGCGACAGTCCCGGTGGAGACCCGCTGTTTCAAAAATTCCGCCCAGGCCTTTCCGTCTTCCGCAAAGGTGACCGGAGCGCCCAACCCAACATCCACGCCCAGTACTTTTTTCAGTATTGTCACCCGGTGGCTCAGATAGCCGATTATCATTTCTCAGAACGCCTCCTTCCTCACCCCGAACAACAGGGAACGTAAAGTCAGGGTCAGGGCGTGATGGTCGGCTTCCTCCCGGTGTTCATACAGGTACGCCACCGCATACAGGGCGGCTGTTTTGGCGGTCTCCCCCAGCGATGCAAATTCATCCGGGTCGTCGATGCGGGCCACATCCATGCAAAGTTTCTCCGCCGACTGGGACAGGCCCGTAATGAGCCCATCCTCCTCGTGGGTATCCACCCGCAGGTAGCCCTTCACTTCATCCAGTTCCAGAAGCATGACCATCACACTTTCCGTCAGGATGCCTTGACCTTCAGGAGCTGCACAGCTTCCGGCAGGATCAACAGGCCGTCCACACGTTCCTTCATCACATAACCCACCATGCCGTTCCCGGCGAACAGTTCTTTCAACACCTGCAGGGAACGCTGGCCCCGGTCACCGATGTTGTAATAGCTGAAATCACCGAAAGCCAGCGCAACTTTTCCCGCTGCCAGTTTCGGCGCATACTGGGAGGTACGGATCTCATAGCCAAGGATACGGTCCGGTTCCCCGCCCTGCAGGGAAGGCTGCCACAGGTAGTTCCCGTTCTCATCCTTCAGCTTGCGCAGCACTGCCAGTGTACTGTCGTTGGTGATGAAGGATGCCTTTTTACGGTACGGGCGTTTCAGCTTATAGACAAGGTCGATGACGTCATCTGCCGTGATATCTACGGTATCGATGGTCACCCCGACCTTCGCGTCTTTGAACAGCCCCGTAGGTTTCCCATCGCCATCACCGTTCAGGAACGCGTCTTCCTCCGCATTCGCGATAGCCTTGCCGAACTGGGCGATGATGTAGTCTTCCAGCTGGAAGGCATTATCGGCCAGAAGTTCCTCGGTAATCTTGATAGCCACATGCAGCTTGTGGGCGTCCAGCAGTTTCTGGTCAAAGGTCGCGTCGCCAAAGGTCAGTGCGCCGCCTTCCTCGACCCACAGCGCCGCCGGTTTGGTCGCGGCGATATTGATCTTGCGTTCCCCGCTGGTACGGATGGTCGTTGCCAGCCCGCGCAGTACGTTCTCCTCTTCCAAAACATCCACCAGGCGCTTGTCGTATTCGTCCGGCACCAGGTAGCCACCCGCTTCATCAATGCCTTCCTGCAGGACATTGGAAACTTCTCGGAATTTTGTACGGATCGCCGTAAATATCGCCTTACGGTATTCATCGGATGCGGTGCCTTTCTTTTCCGGTGCTCCCGGATTCCCTACCAGAGGCTTGCCGACAGGCATAGCCAGCTTTTTATCCAGCTCCGCCTGTTTTTCCAGCCGGTCGATGGTCTTGCCCATTTCGGCAATGTCCGTTTCCATCTTCTCATAGGCTTCCGCATCGGCAGCAGCCATCTTGCCGTCCTTGTCGGTATGTTCTGCCAGGAACTTTTTGGTTTCTTCCCACAGGGCAGCGCGTTTGGTTCTCAGTTCGTTAATGTTCATAGCCATAGTTTTTCCTCCTCAATGACTCAATAAAAAAAGCCGCTTCTGCAGCGGCGCAACGGCAACCCGCGTATCGGGTTCCGGTTCTGGCTTTTCGAATTTCCCTAAAAACGAGTTCAGCACGAGGGTCTTTGAGAACAGCATCGCTTCCGGCTCTTCCGGTTTTCCGGAGCCGTCCGCGTAAAGGATGTCATCCGCAAATCCCAGCTCCACTGCCTTTTTGGCATTGAACCAGGTCTCGGCATCCATCATGTGCGAAATCTTCGTCCGGGACTGGCCCGTCTTCAGTTCATAGGCGTTGATGATACTCTCCTTGATCTCCCCCAGCATATCCATGGCCTGCTGCAGGACCTTCTGGTCACCCATGGCCACGGTCATCGGGTTATGAATCATCATCATGGCCACCGGGGACATTGAGATCTTATTCCCTGCCATGGCGATGACCGAAGCAGCCGAAGCCGCCAGCCCGTCGATACGGACATCCACGTTGCCTGGGTATTCCATCAGCATGTTATAAATCTGGGCCGCGGCGAACACATCCCCGCCGGGAGAGTTGATCCATACGGTGATGTCCCCCTCACAGGACGAAAGCTCATCACAAAAAAGACCCGGTGTGACTTCATCGCCATACCAGGTCTCATCGGAAATCTGCCCATTCAATACCAGGATGCGGCCCCCCGTATCTTCATTCCGCACCCAGTTCCAAAATTTTCGTTTCATTGGTTGTTACCTCCGTTATTTTCTTTCACCTGCTGCCGATTGGCGAACAGCCCCGCGTCCTTTAGCTTGGTCATGTTCCCGTTGACCAGATACAGGTTGCCGCCCTCTTCTTCCGATATCGGGTTGAGGTTCTCCATCTCCCGGATATCGTTGGCGGAGAGCCAGCCATTTTGCCGTCCCACCGCATAGCCATTCATCCGGCTCTGGTAATCACCCCGGAGCAATCCGTCCACATTGAACTTGATAAAGTAATGGGCTTTCTCACCCGGAAGCAGGAGTGCTTTATGCAGTGCCTGTTCCCAGCGGATCACCCAGGGGTTCAGGGTGTACTTCACAAATTCCAGGGACTGCTGCTCAATATTGGAAAAACTGGATTTTTCCAAATCCCCCACCATGTGGGGCGGCACCCGGAATATCCGGGCGATCTCATCGATCTGGAACTTCCGCGTCTCCAGGAACTGTGCGTCATTGGGCGGCACCGACATGGGTTTGTAGGTCATGCCCTCTTCCAGCACCGCCACGTTGTGGCTGTTCTTCCCGGAGAACTGCGCATGCCAGCTCTGCCGTAGCTTTTCAGGGTCTTTCACCACGCCGGGATGTTCTAAAAGTCCGCTGGGCGTTGCCCCGTTAGCGAAGAAGGAAGAACCGAACTCCTCTGCCGCCATGGTCATGCCGATTGCGTTCTTTGCCATGGCAATCGGGCTATAGCCGATAAGACCGTCATACCCAAGGCCGGGGATATGCAGCACCTGGTCGGGCCGGAGCTTTACCTCCTCGTACCGCTGTTTCCCGCCAAACTCATCCAGGTAGCGGGTGTAGGTGTAGACAAGCTGTCCATCCTTGTCCCGGCTGACATCCATCCTGTCCGGCAACAGAGGATACAGCCATTTCACCCTGCCGAACCCGTCCCGGATGATCTGGGCATAGGCATTGCCGTATAAAAGCAAATGCCCCATGAGGGTCTCCCGGAAGATGAAGCTGGTCATCTCCGGGTTCGGCTCGTCATGGAGCAACGGGTATAACGGATGGTCTGCGGCCATCTCTTTTCCTTTGTCTTTATAGCGGTACACATGCAACGGCAGTCCCGCAATGGATTCCGCCAGAATCCTTACACAGGCATACACCGCTGTGACCTGCATAGCCGTGCGTTCGTTCACGGTCTGCCCTGCTGCGCTCCTGCCAAAAAAGTACTGCATGGAACCCATGAGGGTGTTTTGGGGTTTGTCGCGGGAATGGAAGAATTTCTCAAAGAATCTGTTAAAATTATTCATGTTTCCTCCAAAATACGGACGTAAAAAAAGCACTTACCTTTTAGGTAAGTGCAAAGATGTATTTTTCATAATATATGTTTTATAATACGTAAAAATAGTATATCAGTCATCAAAATCAAAATCAACAACAACGAAAGCACTTATTTCATCTATATGATCATGTCCCCCATTAAGGTCGTCTCCACCATCATAACCTCGAACACCATAAGATGTTGCAACAATATTTACTACCTTTCCATTCGATACTTTTAAAAATTTGTTAAGGTCATTAAGTTCTTCTGGTGTTTCAATCCAAAATACTTTTTGCATAATTTATTACCTCCTTAATTAGTTATCAGCAAGTATTAAATTCATATTGATTATATCAAATGCATTCATAAGTTGTAAACAACAACTAATACAACAGCAGTATCCCCCTGCCATCATATACGCTCTCACCGCTTTCGTTCCCGTACCGGATTGCCCGATTTCCATGACCTTTCCAGCAAGAACCAAAAATCACCTTACTTTTTTATTTCTAACGCCTGAGCTTTCAAAAAATCTTCAAGGCTCCATCCCTTTTCCAGCATTTTGAAGAGAACCTTGCCGGTATTGAATGCATCGTCATACGCAGTATGCCAAAGTCCTTCCGAATCAATCTCCAGTTCTTCCGCCGCAGCTTTAAGGCCCGTGGTATAATCGTCATCTTTCCACAACTTGTAAGCCCGTGCCAGGTCAAGGCAGTCCTCCTGGTGCACGGGGTTCTCAATGCCGTGGCGTTTACAACCGGTGTCAAGAACCCTGAAATCTTCGTCACCCCATGTAACGAAATAACATTGACCCGGTACGTATAAAGCTGAAATCTGCTTAACCATTTCTGGAAACTCTATTGCTTTTTTAATTTCCTTTTCCGTAATCATGCAGAAATCATAGGCGTCTTTAGCCTGTTTTGGATAGAAATGTGGCTTTACAAACACATGCATGTCGCCGGTTGAAACCCCCTGGGAATCAAGCAAAACAGCACCAGCCTCTATGATTTCATTGAAAAAGCCCCGAGGCCTTCCCACCGGCTTTTTGTAAAATGTGAACTCAAAATCAATTACAAAGTAATTCATTGCATTTTCCTCTTTGTATTCCGCATAGATATCATGTGATCAAACAAATATAAACCGATAAGTCCTGTATTGGATGCATATTAATTAAGTATAACAGAAAGCCCGAACTGTGTAAAACTAAAAAGAGAAATGACAAAAAGTTGTACGATTATCGACACAGTTTTGAACAATTATTACGTTATAGTATAACCAACAAAAATGAAGGAGGCTGATTGATATGCTGATTGATATGAAGAAAATGTTAGGATTATTAGCTGTTGTAACCGTAGCCGGCATCCTGGGTATCTCCAGCGCAGAAGCTGCCCCAAAACATAAAACCCTTCCACCGCATCCGGTTAAAATTGAGCATCACAAACCAGTGCATAAGTTCAGCCATCATCATGGTTATGCCCTTGTCAGGGAACACAGGTGGATTGACCATCGCGGCCACAGGCACTTAGATAAAATTTGGCGTGACCGCCATGGGCTCCGGCATGTTGAACACGTTTTCTAAATCAAAACCCGCAAACTTGAAGGATAAAAATGGACAATTATTCATTGCACAATTGGATTCAAAAGATGTTTCTGCTTGTTGGCATGCTGGGGTTTCTGTTACTACCCAATACAGTCGCAGCCGAGTATGTGGACGAGTATGTTGCAAAACATCCCCGACGAGTAAAAATAACTATCAGCCAAAATGCAAAAGGGCAATATTCTGGTGAAGCGCTATTCAAACTTTTTGAACACAATGTTGGCGGTTATCGTTTGAAACTGGAATTTCTGTGTGAAGCTAAAGGGCCTGATCTTGTTTTATTGCACTGTTCGACTTTTGGAGGGCGTTACACACCTGCCATTACGGAACTATCTTGCGGCGACGGAAAAAACAAACATGTACTTCACAAGTTTGTCGGCCTTCATTTTCCCATCGGACGACACGGCAATGGTACATTTCTAATTGCACATATCAACCCTTCCGAGTTATATGACGCCATTGTTGTCAGTGCCAATAATGTTGTCGTCATAAATAATCAGCATAAGCTTTGGCCAGAGTTTCAGCAAGCATTGAGAGATGCAGAAAAATTGTACAATGAACGACGCGAAATCTGGAAAAGGCTGAATGAAATGGCCGACAATACCAGTAAGAAAAAACTGAAAAAATGAGGATATTCTGTTTTATGAACCTATTATTTTTACTTTTTGTATGATATAATGCTTTCATAGGTTATCGGCTTTGCCGCTAACTTACCCCGGCCCTGCTGCATCTTTCCGACACTCATTGCGGCAGGGTTTTTCCTTTGTTTACAGAAATTCTCAGCTTATGCTATAATGAAGCATATTTTCCAAAGAAGGAGCAAGTGCCAATGAAAAATCCGAAGTATTTAAACCTGCACGACCCGGAAACATTAGAAACCATCGAATATGATATGGATACCGTGGATCGTGTCACCATTGCTCCTGCCCGTGAGCTGATGTCACCAACGACACGGAACCTGAAAAAGGTAGATGCGCTGGACTTGGTTTTGCGTGTTCAGTTTAAAGGCGAATCTTCAAAGGAATTTTCCCTGAAACAATATTCCATGGAATTCATATATCCTTGAAATTGCTGAAGCCGGAAGCATAAAGCTCCGGCTTTTTTGTTTTTACAACAGCAGTATCCCCCTGCCGTCATACACGCTCTCCCCGCTTTCATTCCCGCAGCGGATTGCCCGGTCAAGCGCCATGACCGTGGCCACCACGCCGTCAATCTTTTCTGTAGATTTTTCCTTGTCCGGCTTGATGTTCCCGGCAGGATCCTGCTTGATGAAGATGTTGTCCATCATCCAGCGCAGGACTGGCTGCCCGCCATGGGCGATCCGCTGTTCCAGCGTCAGCTTCATCAGTTCCTTGGTCGGAGGGCTCATATCTTTGAACCCCTGCCCGAACGGTACCACGGTAAAACCCATCCCTTCCAGGTTCTGCACCATCTGTACCGCACCCCAGCGGTCAAAGGCAATCTCCCGGATATGGAACCGTTCGCCGAGCTGTTCTATGAATTTTTCAATAAAACCATAATGGACGACATTCCCTTCCGTGGTCAGCAAAAATCCTTGTCTTTCCCACACATCATACGGCACATGGTCACGCCGTACCCTCAGTTCCAGATTCTCTTCCGGTATCCAGAAGTATGAAAGTACCTGGTATTTATCCTCCTCATCCAGCGGTGGAAAAACCAGCACGAAGGCCGTGATGTCGGTCGTACTGGAAAGGTCAAGTCCGCCATAGCAGATTCTTCCCTCCAGCTCTTCCTCACTGACCGGATAGGCGCAGGCATCCCATTTGTCCATGGGCATCCAGCGAATGCTCTGCTTCACCCACTGGTTCAGCCGGAGCTGCCGGAAGGCATTCTCCTCGCCAGGATTCTGCTTGGCAGAATTGAAGGCATCCTTTACCTTATCAATGGAAACCGTGATGCCCAGAGACGGGTTCGCCTTCTTCCACACTTTCGGGTCCGACCAGTCCTCGCTTTCCTCTGCACCGTAAATCACTGGATAAAATGTCGGGTCAATTTTCCGTCCCTCCAGAATATCCTTTGCTTTCTGGTGAGTCTCGTAACAGATACTGTGGGTATCGGTGCCTGCCGTCGTTATCAAAAAATATAACGGCTGTGTCCGCGCATCGCCGGAGCCTTTCGTCATAACATCGAACAGCTTCCGGTTCGGCTGGGTATGCAACTCATCGAAGATAACCCCGCTGACGTTGAACCCGTGCTTGGAATAGGCATCAGCAGACAGTACCTGGTAAAAACTGTTGGTCGGCAGATAGATCAGCCGCTTCTGTGATGCCAGTATCTTTACCCGTTTGTTCAGTGACGGGCACATCCGTACCATATCGGCGGCCACCTCGAACACGATGGAGGCCTGTTGGCGGTCTGCCGCACAGCCATACACCTCTGCCCTTTCTTCCCCGTCACCACAGCACAGGAGCAGTGCCACCGCTGCGGCCAGCTCGCTCTTGCCCTGTTTCTTGGGAATCTCGATATAGGCAGTCGTGAACTGGCGGTAGCCGTTTGGTTTCAATGTGCCGAACAGATCCCGGATGATCCTCTCCTGCCAGTCTATCAGTTCAAAGGGTTTCCCGGCCCATGTCCCCTTGGTATGTTTCAGGCACTGGATAAAGTTCACAGCGAAATCCGCGTGTTCCTTGCTGTATGTCGAGCCCTTCGCTTTGAACTTCGTCGGCTTGTACCCTCTCAGTTTTCGCATCTTCCTCACCTCCCCAACGAAAAAAGGCTCCCTTGGTGGAAGCCTTCTTTTTTTTATTTTTACAGCAAATCTACCAAAATCTCCAATTCATTTTCCAGCCGTTCCAGCTCCTGCCGGATGCATTTCATGCGGAACCCGTTCCGGCACTGGCGGCCTTCCCTCTGCAAGCCGGTGATTTCCTGCTTCCTCCGCAAGATAACTTCCTCGGCCTTCTCGCCTTCCATCACTGTGGCGTAGTCCTTTTCGAACCGGGTCTTCGCCACTTCCTGCCGGCTCTTTTCATCCCCGTGCAGGATGAAGTTCACATACTCGGTGCGATTCTCTTCGATGAAGATCACCATTTCGTAAAACCCCATCTTCAGGCCGATGCGCTGCACCATGTAGGTGTCGAACATGTTGGTCTTTCCTGTGTCCCGTACTTTCAGAATCTGTTCCCGTACCTTATCTGTCATCGCTGCACACCTCCCAGCCCATCAACAGTTTCATGTACACGTTGGTGTAGCGTTCTTTCTCGCTTCCGTCGCTTCCCATCATCGCGTCGAAGAAATAATCCAGCGCTTCCTTCCGGCTGTCCCAAACCTGCTCCTCGCCGTAGCAGACTGTCTTCACCGTCTTCAACTTCTGCACATAATCCTCGCCGTAGACCACGTTGAGGCCGGAACCATTGTCCCACCGCATCAGCAGGCTACCGGTGTCATCCACCCCGATGACCGTGCCCTTGGTACCCGGAGGCGGGGCCTGCCGATCATCCATGCTGACCAGCTCGACCCGTGTGCCTCTCGGGAATTCGTTTCGGATCTGCTTTACCGTCTCTCTGCTCGGGAACATCATCTCAGGCCTCCTTTTCTTCTTCCGTGGTGCGGAATGCGGAGGAACCTTCCAGCCGCTGTAAAAGCCGTCTGCGGGTCTCCTTGAATTCCGCCCCGATGAACCCCAGCCTCAGCAGGAAGCACCGGAAGGCGTATTTTTCGTTCGGCACTTCCTTCTCGGTCGCCGTGACCCGCTTGGCGTTCTTCGCCATCCGGCAAAGGGCTGTGATGAACTGCATGGTTGCCATGCTCTCCCCGCTCCCAAGGGGCCGGTTGTACCAAGGGAAAGCCACCCGGTCTTCCGTGAGGACCACCAGGGGATCTGCGCAATCCAGTGCCTTCTTAATCAGGTTCGCTTTGCTGGCGATCAGTTTTTCGAGGTTTTCAATCTGTCTATCGGTGAAATCCTCTCTCGGCATCGTCAGGGTCCAGGAGGTCGTTGTCATTTCTTCCTCCGGCTCTGCGATTTTGGTTTCTTCCGCCGGGGTTTCCGTTTCCGGCATCTCGATTTCAAATCCCCGTTCCAGGAGGACCGTGGCCAGGTTCTTCATCCCGGCTTCGTCCTCTGTGGTGATGCTGCCGTCCCGCTCCACCGTGTAGTTCCCTACCGTGTAGGTGAATCCCGGCGCCCCGTTGTATTTTGCTTCCTGCCCGGTTATCTCGGCGATGGCCTTTACTAAGTTTTTTCTGTCCTTGCCCTGTGCGTTTGTCTTTACGTTCATCTCTGTGAACCTCCTTGTTCTTTGGTTAGTGTATATATCACTCTAAACGCACATAAAGTCAAGTTATATTTTCAACTTTCAGATATATTTTTGGATGTCATTTCTTCATACCGGTAGGTCACGCCGTCCCGCACAACTTCTACATTTTCAGAACTGCCTACCTGTTCAATGAACCGATTGACAATGACATCGCAGAACTTTTCGTCCAGCTCGATGCTGTAACAGATGCGGTCTGTCTGTTCACAGGCGATGAGTGTCGAGCCGCTGCCACCAAACGGGTCAAGCACTATGCAGTTGGACATACTGGAATTCATAATCGGATATGCCAAAAGAGGCACCGGTTTCATCGTCGGATGATCCGCATTCTTTCTGGGTTTGTCGAATTCCCATATCGTAGATTCCTTGCGTCCCGTATACCATTCATGCTTTCCGTTTTTCTTCCAGCCAAACAGGATGGGCTCGTGCTGCCACTGATAAGGCGAGCGCCCCAGCACAAGGCTCTGCTTCTTCCAGATGCAGGTTCCGGACAAATAAAAACCCGCATCGCTAAAAGCTCTGCGGAAATTGAGTCCCTCGGTATCGGCATGGAAAACGTAGATGCTCGCATTGTCTGTCATCACCTGTTCCATGTTGGTAAAGGCTGCCAGAAGGAACTGGTAGAACGCATCGTTCGCCATGTTGTCATTTTTTATTTTCCCTGCGGTTCCTTCGTAATTTACATTGTACGGCGGATCCGTCACGACCAGGTTGGCCCTGTGGCCAGCCATGAGGATGTCGTAAGACTTCTCGTCCGTGCTATCCCCACAAAGCAGCCGGTGCCTGCCCAATTTCCACAGGTCTCCCTTTTTCGTCATGCACGGTTTCTTCAGTTCCGCATCGACATCAAAGTTGTCATCCTTGACCTTGTCCTTCACATCATCCCGGAACAGGTCATCCAACTCTGCGGCATCGAACCCGGTGATAGAAACATCGAAGTCTGCCGCCTGCAGGTCGTAAATCAAGGCCTGCAATTTTCCCTTATCCCATTCACCGGAAATTTTGTTCAAAGCGACATTGAGCGCCTTTTCCTTTTCCGGTGGGAAATCCACGACCACGCAGTCCAGTTCTGTAATGCCCAAGTCCCGCAGCACCTTCCAGCGCTGGTGACCGCCAACGATATTCCCGGTCTGCCGGTTCCAGATTACCGGTTCCACATAGCCAAATTCCTGGATAGACCGTTTCAGCTTTTCGTATTCCGGATCACCCGGCTGCAAATCTTTCCTGGGGTTATAGTCAGCCGGTATCAGCTCAGCCAACTGCTTTTTTACTATTTCCATCGTTCCTCCTCTGCAGCAGGCGCTGCAATCCTTTCTCCGCCCCGGCCACATCACCGTGGACAGCCTGTCCCTTTAAGGTTCGATACTGCTGCCGGGTCAAATAGGGTTTCCATACTTTCAGTTCATGTAACAGCTGGTATAGGTTCATGCCCGTCCCCTCCTTGCCGTCAGAAGTTTTTCCATCAGATCGTCCTGCGGGGACTCCCCGCTATACTCACGGGAACAGTTGTCCTTGACGATCAGGAAAATCTCCATCCACAGCCGGTTGGTCTGGCTCATATAGTTCTGTCCCATCGCCACATATGGGCTCTGCATGGCATTTCCCGTAGTCGGATGCTTTGCCAGGAACCCATATTCTGTAACGGCCTCCTCACACTGAATCCAACGGGCCGCACTCATGGCATACCGTTCCAACAATTGTGGTGAAATTAAAGAGGCGCAGCCCCTTTCATGGAGCCACGCCCAAGTTTCCTCATATATTTCCGCTGCCACCAGCGGTTTTCCGTCTTTCTGCACTGCCGACAGCATCTCGGAAGGTTTAGGCATCTCCTGCCCTTCCAGCTTTTCGGCGGCATCGTTAAAACTGATGACCGTGATTGGCCTCTTGCCCGGATTACCTTCCGCAATCTTGTCCGCCAGGGGCTTTTTCTTCGCCCCGGCGCCGAGCCGAGCGCCGCCCCGGTTCGTTCCGTCCTTCGCCATTTTTTCCATCTCCTGTTCCGGGGCCTATTACCCCGTTTGAATCCGCGTTTTTGTTTACGCGACCCCCCGCCCGGTCGTAAGAAAGGGGCCTGTAGAGATTTTAATGCCCCCTGGGGGCCGTTTTGACCTCCGACCTATACCCAGGTAAGGCCCCACCCTCAGCCGTGCCTTAACGATTGTGGTGCAAACCTGTCTCCATCCTCGATGCTGATCCGGGAGTGGCACGGCTTGCAGAGAGCCATCAGGTTCTCATCCGCATGGGTCCCGCCACGCCGCAACGGCAGGATGTGATGGACTTCGGTCGCCTTGGTCAGCCGTCCTTCTTTCCTGCACTGTTCACACAGTGGGTGCGCCGCAAGGTACCGGGCGCGTATCTTTTTCCATTCGTTGCTTCCGTAAATCTTCCTCGCAGCCTTATCACGGCTGTACCGGTCGTACTGCTGGTTCGCCAGCCGCTTATGCTCTTCGCAGTACCGTTCCTCCGTCAGCCTGGGACAGCCGGGGTACCGGCACGGGTGCTTCGGTTTTCTCGGCATCCCTTTCACCTCCGATAGTCTTGTTTACAACGTGGAATGTTGCCCGACGTTTTACCACAATCTGCCCATCTTATTTACAAGACAGCAGCTTGTCCAATGTTGTGCCACAATCTGCCCGTCTTATTTACAAGACTGCGTCTTATCCGATGTTGTGCCAAAATCTGTCCATAACATAAAAAAGATGCGGTGTCATCCCATCTCATGCCAAATACAGCCGTCTTATTTACAAGATTGCGTCTTGTCCGATGTTGTCACAAAAACCGCCCACCTTATCGACAACATCGCAGCTTAGGACGAAATCCCCAGCTTACCGTCAAAATTCCGAACTTAACCAGAAAAAGCCACCTTAGTCTGAAATTCTCACCTTAACAGGCTATTTCCCAACTTAGCCGGGAATTTGCATCTTACTGCCAAACATTCCAGCTTATCGCCAAATATTCCATCTTAGTCCGAAATCCCCAGCTTACCACCGTTTTCACACCTTAGTAGAGATTTTTCCATCTTAACCGGTATTTTCCAGCTCTACGATCAGCACCGGCATGTTGCTTTCAACGTGGAATGTTGCCAAATCTCGTGACAAAAATTCGGTATTGTCATTGACAACACGGCATGTTGCCCGATGTTATGCCATAATCTGCCTATCTTATCTGTAACATGGCATCTTGTCCGATGTTGTCCCAAAAGCCGCCCATCTTACCGGCAACTTGGCAGCTTAGAACGAAATCCCTATCTTACTACCGTTTTTTCCACCTTAGTCGGAAATTCCCAGCTTACTGCCATTTTTCCAACCTTAGTCTGGAATTCTTACCTTAGTACCGAATTTCACTGCTTAACCGGGAATTCCCAGCTTACTGCCGTTTTTCCGACCTTAGTCCGAAATTTCCAACTTAGTACCGATTTTTGCACCTTAACCGGTATTTATGCCTCAACCATCATGCCGGAATGTTATTTACAACATAGCAGCTTGCCGGTTGTTATGCCCAAATTCACCCATCTTATAAATAAGATGTCGACTCACCTCATCTCATGCCTGAATTCGGCAATCTTATTTACAAGACAGCGTCTTGTCCGATGTTATGGCATCTTATGCCCATCTTGTCGCAACATCGCCATCTTTTCCGGGCATAGAAAAGCCCCCGGAAGATCCGCTCCTCCGGGGGCCGCCCAGTATTTTCATTTTTTGCTATTATAACTATATCACAATCAAGTAGTGAAAAAACAGGAAAAAACGTGCAATGCTATCTTTAAATATTTATTACCACCGTCCTAAAACTTTTACAGCATTAGAAGGTAAAAATGCCCGTCTCCCATCATGTGTTAAAATGGTTTTCCAGTGTTGATTCCAACCAATTATGATAAATTCATCTCCTTTGTTAATATAACCATACTCTTTTTTCCCATTAGTATCTAAATATTGAATTCTTTGACGATTTCCATATATCGTTCCATAGGTATGAATATCTTTATTATCTTTTTTACTTTTTTCCTCAGAATTTTTGGTCTCAATTTTTTGTTGATTTTTTAATAAGGGATTTTGTACATTTTCTTTAATGTTTTTATTTGTAACCTCATGTGATGGATAAGTCACTGTCTCCGAAATATTTTTTTGTTTTGCGATAGTGTGATTATTCTTGTGGGAATCTTTGCCTGCATAAGAATATATTCCGACAACCACTGCTAATACAATAATTGAAAGCAAACAATACTGTGGCCATCCATTACTCTCCCTTACTATTCCCGCACTATTTACTCTCGTAACATTTCCTTTTGTAAATGCTATTCCTCCTATAATCCAAATTAAAATAAAAACAACCCACCAATACTCATAAATAAATCCAAGCACCAAAATCAAAATCAATAAATAGCGAATAATACTACCAACACCAATTTTTTCATAGTTTTGTCCACAAATCCCACATTGTTCCCGACCTTCAATCATTTTGCAGCCACAATTGGGACAGAATTTTATTGTTCCTCTATTACTGTTATTACTTTCCTCAAAAAAGTCAAAGAAATTTTGAGGCAATTTTTTTCCGCAATGATAGCAATGATTTCCTTTCAAAAAAATCTTATTATGACAGAACGGGCAAATTTTATAATTATTACCACTCATACACATCGCCGACCTAACTTCTTATGATTTTTATCATACCCAAATTTTCTTTGTATACATCGCTTTGTTCTGTTGTTTATTTCATTATAGCATAAGTTAATAATTATGTGGTCGCCTACAAATCGACATGCCCTATCGGAAAAAGAAAAGCCCAGGCCATGAGCACTGGGTTTTCTTGATGTATCTCAAAAATGTATGTACAGTTTGTATGCACTTATTCCTTTTCAGGTAATGTATTTGCTTCCAGATACTCGATTGCCCGGTCGTGGATATAACGCACATTGCGGAGGACGTAATGCATGGACACCGCAATCTCCTCCCATTTCCGGTAATTGATGTACCGCATCTCCAGAATGGTACGTCCATCCACGGACGGCACGGACTCAATCATTGCTCGCACTTCCCGCTTGATATCCACCAGCCGGTCGATATCGTCATTGATTTCATTTTGTAAATCAATGATTTTACAGATAACCGCTTCACGCCGATGCACATCGCGGGAACCGCTCACTGGCTCATTGCCAAATGTTGTGGTCGCCTTGGCGGCCAGTGAGTTCAGCGATTCCAACTGTTCCAGCTTACTATTAATCCGCAGGTCTATGTGGTATGCCTGCGACAAAAATTCAACTGTGCCCATCTTCTTTCCTCCTCCTTCTTCAATGCCTCAACCAGTGCCACCGGATCCAAATCCGTGATGGCGCTAAAGTACCCATGCAAAATCCAGTCGATGATTGCTTTCTTTTCTGGATTCGTTTCTGCCGTCCCGCCCATCCGACGATAGTCCTTAACGGCCTGGATGATTATGGCGTTCGCCAACAGTTCGTAAGGGTGAGCCATCTCACACCTCCAGTACTGCTTTTACAGCATCTATCAACGCAGTCTGTGTCTGGTCTTTCCTATGTAGCGCCCGCATTACCATCTCGTCCATAGTGCCTTCCGTAAGGATGTGGTGGATGACCACCGATTCCTTCTGTCCCTGCCGCCAGAGCCTTGCGTTAGTCTGCTGGTACAGCTCCAATGACCAGATCAGCCCAAACCAGATCAGGGTACAACCGCCGTACTGCAGGTTCAGCCCGTGCCCCGCCGAGGCGGGATGGATAATCCCAACGGGAATTTTGCCTGCGTTCCAGTCAGCAAAATCCTGTGAGGTTTTCAGCTCCCGGACATCGAACCGCTCACGGATCCGCACCAGGTCGTGCTTGAACCAGTACCCCACCAGCACCGGCTTGCCGTTCGCCGCTTCTACCAAATCTTCCAGCGCATCCAGCTTCCGGTCGTGGATGTGATGTATGGTATGCTCCTCATCGTAGACGGCGCCGTTCGCCATCTGGAGGAGCTTGTTGCTCAGTGCCGCCGCATTTTTGGCATCAATCTCCTGCCCTCCCAGGGAAACGACCATCTGCTCCTTTAACTCCTCATACAATGTCCGTTCCCGGTCAGACAGTTTCACCTTCACCTGTCTGTGAAGGCACTTAGGCATATCCAGATAGTCCTCTGCTTTCATGGAAATGGTTATATCCGAAATCGCCTCGTAGATTTGTTCCTCTGCACCGGGGCGCAGTTTGTAGGAAAATATCACCTGGGCGTTCCGCTTGTCCGGCAGAAAGTATTTGTCGCGGTAACGGGTAATGTACCACCCCAGCCGTTTCCCGTAGTCCAATACTTTGAACTCAGCAAACAGATCCATAAGCCCGTTACTGGAAGGAGTACCGGTCAGCCCGACGATCCGGCTAACCTTGTTGCGAACAGACATCAGGCTCTTGAACCGCTTCGCCGTATAATTTTTGAAAGAGGAAAGTTCATCGATAACGATCATGTCATAATCGAACGGCGCCCCGCTTTTTTCCACCAGCCACGGGACGTTTTCCCTGTTTATGACGTAGATGTCAGCTTTCTTCCGCAGGGCCGCCAGCCTCTCAGCTTGTGTGCCGATGGCCACGGAATACGTCAGACCTTTCAGGTGGTCCCATTTTTCGATTTCTGCGGGCCATGTGTCCCTGCCAACCCGCAACGGTGCTATGACCAGCACCTTGTTCACCTCGAACCTCTCATACAGCAGTTCCTTTATGGCGGTCAGCGTTATGACGGTCTTGCCAAGACCCATATCGAGGAACAGCGCCGCGAATGGGTTTTCAACGATATGCTTTTTTGCAAACTCCTGATATTTATGTGGTTTATACTTCATTCGTTCCTCCAATCGCCCGCAGCACGTCCGGTATCTGCTCCATGCCATCCATCACGAAAACCGGGAAGCCTAACTTCCGCAGCTGCCCGATGCGCCTCAACTGTAATGGCCTCGGCTTTTTCCCCGGTGCCTTCAGTTCCACAAAACCGGCTTTCCCGCCGGGGAACAGCACCAGGCGGTCAGGCACCCCATCGCATCCGGGAGATACAAATTTCAGTGCCACCCCACCGTTTGCCGCCACCATTCGTACCAGTCTTTGTTCTATCTGTTTTTCTTTCATAATTCCTCCGGGACGTGAGTACATGAGCCTCGCGCGCACGCGTATGCACATACACGCACTTGCATGCGCTACATGTACTATTTATTTAAAAATTAATAAATTTAGAATTTTTTTGTCACAACTGTCCCTGTACCGCCATCGGCTTAGGCAATGTGTGGCTTTCAGCCGATGACGGTATGGCGTGATAACCCCAGGACAGATGACAGGGAAAAAAGTTCCGTGACGTGACGCCCATCTCACTTACGGACGTAGATCCTCTGCTGTCCGTAAATTGGCATGCGTTTCCTGGTCTTGCTGCGAACCCAGCCGTCCACCTTCTCCATCAATGCCATGATGGCAAAAGAATCGGAGGGCCGCAGGTCTGACAGGGACTTGCCAAAGCACTCGCACCAGATCTCCACGTTGGACACGGTTTCCCGACGGACGGTACCTTTGCTGACGGTGGGGTCATCCCCCAGCAGGAAGTTCCTACGGGTATACAGGTCCATATTGTTCCAGTTGGCGGGCAACAGTTTTTCAAGATAAACTTCCACCATGCCCCGGCGCTCGTCTTCTTCCATGGCGCCTTTCTGGATTTCGATCGCCTCGCCTACCAGCTCTCCTTCCAGGTACAGTTTTTCCCCTTGCTGCCAGTAATGCTTGGCCTCCGCCCATATCTGGTCGCGTTCCTCCCGCGAAATATGGAACCCTTTTGCCTGCCGGGTCTGGTGCAGCTTCACGATCCAGAACCGCCGGTTCCCGGTGATGTCGCGCAGGTATCCCCTGTCGCCGTTGACGGTCGCCACCATGATTCCCTGCCGGGGATGGCTTTCCACAGCCCTTCCGTAACTGGGACGGAACTTATCATCGGAAGATGACAGGAACGATTTCACTTTTTCGATGTCGGCCTTCTTCATACCAGCCAGTTCCGCAATCTCACAGATCCAGAATCCCTGGATTTTTTCTGCGGCTGCCTTACTGTCCATATCACTTAACTGAAGGGAATCCGAAAAATACTCATCCCCTACCAGCTCTTTGAACAGGGTACTTTTACCGATGCCCTGATCGCCGTCCAGAACCAGCATGCAGTCATATTTCACGCCCGGCTCGTACACCCGCGCCACCGCTGCAGCCAAGGTCTTTTTGGTCACCGTTCGTACATACTCGGTATCGTCAGCCTTCATGTACCGGATCAGCATCGTGGGAACCCGGACGACGGCGTCCCATGCAGGCAGGCTGTCCAGATAGCGTCGGAGCGGGTTGAAACGGCGTTCCATCGCTACACGGGAAAATGCCACATCATGGTTCCGGGTAGAAAAGGAAAGATAATGGACATCCAGTTCCGATTTCAGGCCGTCGGTATCAGAATCCATCCAAAAACGAGCTCCTTCCGGGCGTTCCCAGGGAACGGGGCCGGTAACCTCCACCATCCGCGCCATCTCGTTAAAGCCGAAGTTGGCGTAGTCAGGGTCGTTGCGCAGGATGAGCAGCAGGTTCCAGACGCTGTTTTCCAGCTCCTTGTTCCTGCTATAGCGAAGCCGGGCCTGCCAGTTGTCATCCTCCGAAAAATCCATGCTGGCCTCTTCCGCCCGTTCCTTTGCGATGGCCATCTTCACCTCGTCCAGCGACATGGCAAAATCCGTCATCGCTTTAAAGGAGGCTTTCGTATCCTCATCCCGGAACCGGTGCGCTCGTACCAGGTCAAAGGAATTCAGGAGTTTTCCGTAGGCCGGGTCGGTAGCATGATGGCTGAAGGCAAATTTCTCGTCATAGATCACAACACCGGCAGAACCCTCGCCGGGGATGTAGTCGTACCGCCCTTCCATGACGCTGGGCCGGTACACATCTGTCAGGAACCGTTCGATGACATCCCGCGGGGAAAAGGTACGGCAGAACACCCCGACGACGCCCGGTTTGGTCAAAGGATCCGCCTGCCGTTTCACGTTCTGCTTCATAACGGTGGTCTGCCGGGAAGACGTAGGCCACGTGGAAATATCGTGCCAGTCATCGTACATAGCCAACATGGCATCCGCGTCCACGAGCCCGCCGTCCCAGGCTTCAAAGTAATATTCAATATTGGAAGGCGTGGACGGCCAGAACATCAGCCGGTTTGCCTCGTATGTGGAATCATCGAAATAGTCCATCCCCACCTGCTTTGCAACCATCCTGGCTACCGGCTCATACTCCTCTTCTGTGACATCCCGTGACAAAGGGTACAGCAGTCTCAGCCGGGGTTTGTCGGGCGAATATTTATGCGTCCCATACACACAACCTTTATAAGGAAGTTTTTCTTTCACGTGGGACATGATGCCGGGCGTGGCTAAGTCCATGTCCAACGTGACGCAACTGCGGCAGAGGACGGAACCGATACGGCGGTGCCCCTCCTTCAGGTGCCCCATGACATACCCGCCCACATCCTTGATATCATCCTGCTCGCCTTTCTTCATCGCCAGGAATTCTTCCAGGCTCTCGATTGTCTGCTGTGTGGTGGAAAGACGCTGGGTAAGCGTCTCCCACGAAATTTCCCGGTTGTTCCATACCTTCGCCATACGGGAATTGGCGATGGCAATCTTCAGGTTCCGCATAATGTTTCCTCCTCAGCCATCGGCTTCACAGCATTGGTCGGCCAGTACTTCCAGGCAGAAGCAGAGGGACTTCAGAACACTGTTCAGGGCGTCGTCCCCGCAGCCTGCGATGATGATGCCTTTGCACTTGTTTTCCTTATCCAATATGGGTTTGAACAAAAAATCCCCGCTGACTTTTTCAATCTGCAAGACAGTCCTGCCACCGCCACCCCGATTCCCGCTGCCCGAAAAGCCGGTGGTGCCGGCCTCTACATTCAGCCATGCATCCCCTTCCACAGCGTCCCTGCGGAAAGTTTTCATTTTTACACCATTTACGCGCCGCATTCCTTCATCAACTGCATACATGTCTTTTTCCTCCTTTATCTGATCTGCCGGGCCAGTTCGCCCGATCTACCTTCCTCTGTTCAGTTACGCAGATTTTTTATAGTAAATTTCATAAAAAAGTTTTCCTTCCTTATTTAAAAGAGCCGCTTCCGGGAACGAGTTCCGGGAGCGGCAAATATTTTTTTCAAAAAAAATTAAATTTCGCTATAAAAATCAGCCTTATGTGAACAGAGGAGTATGAGAACACAAGAAGGGAGGAAAAACCAATGACGAAAAAGGACAAAGTTCTCATCGACGGGCTTAAGAAGCTGTCCCAGGACATCGCGGACATCGCGGCGGCGCTGGAAGGCACGGAAGCCAAGGCAAAGAAGCAGGACGAACCCGTACCGGAACCCGCCCCCACCCCGGCTCCCGCGGAACCGGAACGGGTGGTCACCAAGGAAGAACTCCGGGCCTTCCTGGCGGAAAAGGCGCGGAACGGGTACCGGGCAGAAATCAAGGCGATGCTGGCGAAGTACGGTGTGGAGCGGCTCTCGGAAGTCGACGACCCGGCTACCCTGACCGTAATGATGACGGAAGCGGAGGAGATCCTCAATGGCTAAACACGCTTACCTATCAGCTTCATCCAGCCACCGCTGGTTAGCCTGCCCGCCCAGCGCAAAGTTCTGCGCCCAGGAAGCAGACCGCACCAGCGACTACGCCATCCAGGGAAGTTGTGCCCACGAGCTGGGACAGTACCTGGTGGAGAAAGCGCTGGGCCGAGAGTGCCGGGACCCCACCGAGGACCTTTCCTATTATGATGCGGAGATGCAGGAGGCTGCGGAAGCCTACCGGGACTTTGTAATGGAACAGGTAGAAGCGGCAAAGTCGCTGTGTACGGACCCGCTGGTCTGCGTCGAGCAGGTACTGGACTATTCCAAGTGGGTAGAACACGGCTACGGCACCGGCGACGCGGTCATCGTGGCGGACGGTGTGCTTCATATAATTGACCTGAAGTTTGGGGTCGGTATCGTGGTCAAGGCAGAGCAGAATTCCCAGCTCATGTGTTACGCGCTGGGGGCGCTGGATACCTTCGGTGACCTGTACGACTTCGACCGCATCCGGCTGAGCATCTTCCAGCCCCGGCGTGACAACGTGGACACATGGGAGACCACCAAGACGGAACTGCTCCGCTGGGCGGATGAGGTCCTTTCCCCCATCGCCAGACTGGCCTACCGTGGAGAAGGCGAATTCCATGCCGGCGACCACTGCCAGTTCTGCAAGGTCAAGGCCACCTGCCGGAAACGCGCAGAATACGCCATGGAGCTGGCAAAGTACGATTTCACCGAGCCCGCCACCCTGGATGAGGACGAGATTGCGGCCATCCTGCCGCAGATCGATACCCTGGTCTCCTGGGCGGAGGACGTGAAAGCATGGGCGCTGCAGCAGGCGCTCTCCGGCACCCGGTATCCCGGCTTCAAATTGGTAGAAGGCCGGAGCGTCCGGAAGTACAGTGATGAGGCGGCAGTAGCCGAGGCCGTCACCAAAGCGGGCTATGACCCGTATGAAAAAAAGCTGCTTGGCATTACGGCGATGCAGAGGCAGCTGGGCAAAAAGAAATTCGATGAACTGTTGAACGGGCTTGTGATAAAGCCCCAGGGCAAGCCGGTACTGGTACCGGCCTCAGACAAACGTGCGGAATTGAATACCGCAGCGGACGATTTTAAGGAGGAATAAACTATGGCAATGAAAAATCCGTGCAAAGTGATCACCGGCAAAAAGACTGTATTTAGCTATTTAACCGTCAACGAACCGAAAGCCCCGATGGGCGGCGGCACCCCGAAATTCAGCGTCAGCCTGATCATCCCGAAAAGTGACAAGGCGACCTATGAGAAGATCCAGGCTGCGACCCAGGCCGCATACGAGGAAGGCCAGGGCAAACTCCGCGGTACCGGCAAGACCGTACCCAAGCTAGAAGACCTGAAACTGCCGCTGCGTGACGGCGACAAGAAAGACGATCCCAACTATAAGGGATGCTGGTACATCAATGCCAACAGCACCACCAAACCCGGTGTGGTCGATGCCGACTGTAATCCCATCCTGGATACGAGCGAACTGTATTCCGGCATTGTAGGCCGCGCCAGCATCACCCTGTATGCTTTTAATAGCTCAGGGAATCGCGGCATCGCCTGCGGTTTGAACAACTTGCAGAAGCTGGCCGACGGCACTCCCCTCGGTGGCCATACCCGCGCAGAAGATGATTTTGCAGGTCTGGACGATGACGACGACTTCCTGGACTAAAAGTAAAAACAGCGGCAGGCTCTATGCCTGCCGCATGAAAGGAAAACATGAAAACTCTGTTCATAGATATTGAGACCCGGAGCAGTGTGGACCTTTCCAAAGGAGGCGTTTACAAATACGCCTCCTCTTCTGATTTTGAGGTGTTGCTGTTCGGGTATGCCGCAGATGACGGCAATGTAAAAGTCATAGACCTGGCGTCCGGGGAGACCCTGCCGGACGAGATTCTACAGGCATTGGTAGATGCCAGCGTGACCAAGTGGGCGCATAACTGTACCTTTGAACGGGTCTGCCTCTCCTGCTGGCTGCGGAAGCACCACCCTGACCTGTTCTCCGAGGACTACCTCAATCCGAAGGCATGGCGCTGTACCATGGTACTGGCGGCATACAACGGACTGCCGTTAAGCCTGGAGAAAGTTGGTGCGGTCCTTGGTCTGCAGGAGCAGAAGCTGAAGGAAGGCAGAGACCTTGTCCGCTACTTCTGCACTCCCAGCCGGACGGAAGGGCGACAATGGAATCTCCCGGAACAAGCCCCCGCTCGCTGGGACACCTTTAAGGCTTACAACATTCGGGACGTGGAAGTGGAGATACAGATTTTCCAGCGGCTCCGCAAGTATGGTGTGCCGGACAGCGTCTGGGAGGAATACCGCCTCGACCAGGAAATCAACGACCGGGGCATCCTGATCGACCGCCAGCTGGTGGAACAGGCCATCCGCATGGACGAACTGTCAAAAGCCGGACTGATAACCCGGATGCAGCAGATGACCCGGATGGAAAATCCCAACAGCGTGGCGCAACTGAAAGCCTACCTCATAAAAAAAGGCATGGACGTGGACGCCCTCGGCAAAAAGGAAATAGCAGCGCTGCTGAAAACTGCGCCGCCCGATATCGCAGAAGTGTTATCCCTGCGGTTACAGCTTGCCAAAAGCAGTGTAAAAAAGTACGCGGCAATGCAGACTGCCGCCTGTGAAGATAATCGCTGTCGGGGGATGTTCCAGTTTTACGGAGCCAATCGCACAGGCCGGTTTGCAGGACGCATTGTGCAATTGCAAAATTTACCGCAGAACCACCTTCCCGACCTGGAACAGGCACGGGAACTGGTATGCCAGGGCGATTACGAGATACTGAGTCTCTTGTATGACTCTATGCCGAACGTGCTGTCCGAGCTGATTCGCACTGCTTTCATCCCTGCTCCTGGTTATAAATTTATCGTCAGCGATTTCTCGGCCATCGAGGCCAGAGTCCTCAGCTACCTTGCCGGAGAACAGTGGCGCATGGACGTGTTCCACAATGGTCGGGATATTTACTGCGAGACTGCCAGCAGGATGTTCGGCTGCGTAGTAGAAAAGCACGGGCAGAACGCCCATCTCCGGCAAAAAGGGAAAATCAGCGAGTTGGCCCTTGGTTACGGCGGATCCGTTGGAGCCCTCAAGGCCATGGGTGCGATGGACATGGGCCTTGCCGAAGAGGAACTCCAGCCGCTGGTCGCTATGTGGCGCAGGGCCAATCCCCGTATCGTGCAGTATTGGTGGGACGTGGACAATGCAGTGAAAAAGGCTGTGAAGCAGAGAATTCCTACAAAAGTCGGGTGCGTCCGCTTCGAGGCACGGAACGGGATGCTGTTCATCTACCTGCCCAGTGGCAGGCGCCTCTCTTACGTGAAACCGCAGATTGGTGAGAACCGTTTCGGCGGTGAATCTGTCACGTACATGGGCGTGGACAGCACAAAGCACTGGAGCCGCATTGAAAGTTACGGTCCCAAATTTGTGGAAAATATAACGCAGGCCATCAGCCGGGATATCCTGTGTTACGCCATGCGGTCGCTGGAAGATTACCGAATAGTCGGGCATGTGCATGATGAAGTCATCATCGAAGCCGAGAAGGATGTTTCCCTGGAAACCATCTGCGAGCAGATGGGTCGGACTCCCCCATGGCTGCCGGGACTGGAGCTTCGGGCAGACGGCTACTCGTGTCAATTTTACAAAAAAGACTAAATGGAATTAGGCGGTGCCGGGATACAACCCCCGGCATCGCCGTTTCTTTTTACTTGTTTTTATATGCCTTGCCGGTTGCTTTGATTTTATCTAACAGCTGATATACCCTTGCTTCCTTAAGGCCAAAGCGGCTGGCAATACTCTTCACGGATTCCTCACGCAGGATTTTTGCCTCAAGCATCTCTGCAAGTCGCTCATCTTCAGCGTTCAGAAAGTCACGGATTTCTTGGTATTGTAGCTTGGCAAACGCTACATCCTCGGCAGCTGCGGTCACTTCCGGCTGGTAGTTGACTTCCGCCAGACCGTCAAGACTGATAACAGGCGGTTTCCTGTCGTACTTATGCGGACACTTTTCGCAGGAATTACATCTCGGGCAGCGGATCCATTCCTTTCTTTGACCGAGAACGAAGCACCGTCTTTCCATGTACTGCCGATTATGCTCCGAATTCAAGATTTTCCAAAGATACTCCGCCACTTCACGGCTTTCGACGGTCAGAAAATAGACCTTTATCTTTTCACTGCCACCAAATCTTAAGGTCTTACAGTCAGACCACTGAATGTGGTAGTTAGCCAGATCGGCCTCGTCTCTGATTTGCACAGGGGCGTCATACAGAATCTGCCCGGTTTCACTAACGCTGGTACGATGCCTGTACTCGGCGACAGGCGCAGCCTTTTCGATTTTTGCCATTTAGTTTTTCTCCTATTCGTTAAAACGAAACGGAGAAAACTATCGTGGCATGCCAGTATTCTTCTCATTCGGTCACCCCAGCAGATTTCTCCGCTTCAATGAAGGTGACCAGTGGATCGCGTCACTGGCTTCCTTGGTTAATATATGTGCCGTCACTGGGCTGCGATGCTCCCTGCCCTCCCGTGCACTGGCTGACAGGCGCCGCAGTTCCGGCGTTTACAAACATTTTTATAAAATTTTGCTTTTCAATATACAGCAGGGAAACAGGCTAAATGTTGAGGATACCTTGTGAAAATAACGTAAATTTCCTCTTCCTGATCCTACCGAAAAGATCAAATTTCTTAGCTATCCCTGCTGGAAAATAGAAAAAGCCGACAGATATCACCCCCTATAGGGGTTAATACCTGTCGGCAGTCTTTCCGGTTCATGCCGGATTCAATGCTTCAATAGGTTTATATTGCACGGATGACTTAACGGTTCGAGCCGATTTCGCATCTTCTGTGCTTTATTCGGTTTTATTATGCTGGAACTTGCGGTATAACAGGCGGATTTTTGGGCTCCTTCAACATTTTTATTGTAGGGCCGTTCTCTCCCACTTCATAATACAACTCCGCGCCACACCTTGGGCAATTTATGTATGTTTGGGTGCCCTGGAAGGATTTACTCAGTACTTTCCCACAACTGCTACAGCAGATCGTGTGTAGAAACTTCTCACGCATAAGCAAAGTCTCCTTCCATATCAAAATGGCGGCTCTTCAGGATATCCCGGAAATGGATCTTCGGGAGCGGGATCATCCCGCCAATCATCGCTCATGAAAGCATCTATTACATTACGGAAATCCGATTTTATTTGCGGATGCTTAAAATAATCAGCGATAGTTGCAAAAAGCAAATTGATTTTGTCTTCGAAAGTCTGGGATTTGGTACTGCATAAGAACTGACGACCAGAATTCGGCAGGTAAATCAACAGTTCTTTGGCAACTGAATTTAAGACATCCACTGAATCAGGTATCGATTCGATATCCATCAAATACAATGTTGCGCCATTTTTCAATGCCAAATTATAGCAATCGCCATGGATTTTTGTCTGAATTCCGAACGTGTCAGAATTAAATGTAAGCATGTCGCTGGAAACTATCATCCTGTCGTTTACATGTTTTACTTTATATAATGAAATCAGTGGGTGGTCGGTATTACCAAATCCATCGTGATTAAGCGTGCCAAAATAGCTCGGAGATTCCTTTTCCCATAACATTTTTTCCGCTTTGGTGTCCGCAATCAATTTATTTAAAAAGTCTAATATGTAGGCTTCCGTGTTCGTAAGCCCTTCCATGTCAACCCCAATCAGATCATCGACGCTTACATCAAATTTATCAGCCACCTTTACAACAAAGTCAATACCAGGCTTGGCACTTTCTTCCTTCCTAACACGTGATACATACCCCGTACTCACATCAGCATAGGATTCCAGCTCTCCGATTTTTATGCCCTTTTCTTTCAATAGATAATTAATGTTTTTGAAAAAGATATCGCTGTCAAACCGTTTTGTCATTTCGTAAACCTTCCTTTCTCTGTTAATCCGTTTACGCAAATATTATATTTTCATTTGTTATTTATGTCAAGCCCCAAAATTTATTTCACAATTTCATCATAACTCGTTGACAATTTATCCTTTATCTTCATTTGTTTTCTTTAAATCGGCAAGTTTGAAAAAACTAAAGTTTTTTTATTAAAATATTAGTTTTGAAATTTATCTATTTCTGAACTTCCATTTATATTATACCATACCATATGTAAAAAATGAAAGTTATCCACAGGTGCAACGTGTTAAGATTTTAACGGTCAAAAGATTTTAAACTAATTCGTCTATGATTCAACAGTATGCGACGAATAAATAATGCTTGACCGTAATTCTATTTTATATTAGAATAATTTTAAAGTAAATCCATTTTTGTTAGAGTTTGGAGGAAATTATGCGAAAATCTGAACGGGCAGTAAAAATCGGAAAGATTCTAAAGGAATTACGGAACAAGCAGGATTTAAAGCAGGCTGATATGGCAAATATGCTGGGTATTACGGATAAAGCGTACAGTGCGTATGAAACAGGTTATACGCTGCCGCCACTGGAAAAGATTTTTATTTTATGTGAGTATTTCCATGTTTCCCCGAATTTATTATTAGGCTTTGATGAAACCCCGCCCTTGCAGCTATGTATTTCAGAAGTCCATGCATGCGGCATATCCTGTGAAGATAAACATGACGGTTTTGTAGAATGCTACATCGATGATGATTTCGACAAAATGACTGCCCGGTTAAGCTATGACATTTTTGTACGTATTGCCAACAAAGCCAAAAGGAAAGCAAACGAATTCTATGTTCGTGAATTTAATGAAGAATTTGCTTACTATATGGTTCGTTATTGTTTAAAAAACGAGGAAACTATTATTGAACATGTCTCTCGTGAATCTGAACCCCAAACCTATATGGATGAACTAATGTATAAAGCAATAAAAGCAGCTAATAAGGCTGTTGGAATCGAATCTACAGACGATGACGATGATGATTTATAGAATGCCAAGGCTTAATTATTCTTTAATTCTACACTAATATTATATTAAAAATTAGTAGAAAGTGAAAGTTATCCACAGGCATTTATTGTTAAATATTGTGATTTTGCCGATACAATTTGTTATAATAATTACATAATGCAATAGGAGTATTACCGCTATGGCAGAACTGCAAATCCTTAACGACCAGCACCCCGCCGTCCAGTATCTCTGCAAAAAAGATAAACGGCTGGCAAAGCTGGCCAGACGAACAATATATGTTTTGGGAAAAGAATAGGAAGGAGCTAATCAAATGAAAATCATTGAACCCAGTTTTGAAATCGTGCCGGTAAACGGTGAGGAAATCCTGAAGAACATAGAACGGGCCGGGAGAACCTGCTATAAAAGCGAAGACAAAATTACCGCTGATTCTGCCCGCAAATTCGTTGCTGCTATCATCAAAAGCGGTCATGAATCCGTCATCGAACACGAAAAAGTAACGGCTCGTATTATCTGCGATCGGGGTGTAACCCACGAGATTGTCCGTCACCGTATCGCCAGCTACTCTCAGGAAAGTACCAGGTATTGTAACTACGGTAACGACAAATTTGGCAACGAACTAACATTTATCAAACCCTGTTTCTGGAAAGAAGACGACCCCAAGTATATGACGTGGAAATACGCAATGAAGAACGCGGAGCAGGCCTATATGGATCTGATCCGCCTGGGCGCAACGCCACAAGAAGCAAGGTCTGTATTGCCTAACAGCCTGAAAACGGAAATAGTCGTCACGATGAACCTTCGGGAATGGCGGCACTTCTTCAAACTGCGTACCTCCCCCGCTGCCCATCCGCAAATACGGGAAGTCGCTATTCCCATGCTGGAGCGCTTCAAGGAAATCATCCCTATCGTTTTCGACGATATCCAATGCGGTTAAAAATGGTTAGGACAAATGCTAAGATTATGCTATAATATTAGCATTCCGCAAAATATTCGCCAAAGGGAGGAAAAATGAAAAACCCGAAATATCTTAATTTACATAATCCTGAAACGCTGGAAACCATAGAATACGATATGGAAAACGTAGACCGTATCACCGTCGCCCCTGCCCGTGAAGTGATGTCCCATACCGCACGGGAATTAAAGAAAATCGACGCGCTGGATCTTGTCGTCAGGGTACAATTCAAGGGTGAATCTTCTAAAGAGTATTCCCTGCGTCAGTACAACATGGAATTCATCTACCCATAATTTTGACAAAAAAAGAAGAAGTCAGGTTTAATTACCTGGCTTCTTTTTTGTTATTAGCAAGACACTTAAATTCATCTTAATGAAAAATGAACGCCAACCGTGGATTATTTATTTAGAAAAAACGTTTTTTATGGGTTGCCAATGGTCATCCGCCATATCTTTCGTAAAAACAGTATTGTTAATATAAAGCCGATTGTCTTTATCACGAACGAAGCCCCATTGCAAATTATGTTTCTTTGCATATTCTTTAAACGCATTAAATTTATTTGCTATTTGAATATCTATATTCTTGTCTTTGCCCTTAGCTTCTCCACCTTTGGTCTCAATGATCCACACGGAACCATCTTTTTTCATGACGATATAATCAGCATAAAACAGCCATTGCTGTTGAAGCCCATCCAGATAGACAACAGAAAAATATTGCTGGCCAGCATCACCGTTCTTATAAACCCAATCAATGTCATCACAGTTTTCACAATACTGTTCAAACAGTTGCTCACAAGTGCTACGAATAAGCGAAGTGGTAAAGCCTGATGTGTATTCATGGTAAGCATTACTCAAATATTCAATTTCTTCTTTTACCCCAGGATCATACTTGAAGAAATCCTGCTCAGGGATATGGAATACCGATGTTTTTGGTGTAAGCAACGCCTGCGTTTGTTTTACCATGTCCGCTGTAACTTCCCGAAATTCCGCACGTAACAAGCGTTCATTGTTGATGACAAAAGCATAAAACTCCGCTGTATCAAGAGACAATATTTTTTTCTTTGTTACCTTCCCCTTACGGAAAAGACGTTCCAATATAGTCTTTACTTTGCCTGACGGCATACCGATAGCAGTCTTGATAGAATCGACACTGTGCAAAAGCAGAATACCGTGTTTATGAGTATCTATCCGCCTACGAGTGGTGTAAAACGATGCACCTTCAGTCACCGTTTCCGTTCTGACAAATTGACCATGCAAAGCCTGTCCCAATATCTCACTGCCAAACACATACCCGAAGCCGGACAATATTAATTGATTCTGCTTCTTGTCCAAGCCAAGATGATACTTTTTTACAAAAGCATTATAAATTTTATTTAACACTTCGCGTTCGCCAAGACCATCATAATCAAGATCACGAAGTTGTTTTTCTATAGAAAATGTTTTACATTTATCCTTTAAAAACAACCGTCGTGTCTCATATGCCTTATCTATGCTGGAAAGCAAGCCTGCTTTATATTTTTCGTCAAACGTATATACATAACAAAAATCCAAAAGGTCATCTTCATAATGATGGGCTTCAGGCATACGACGAATACGCCCAATCGTCTGTATCTCAAACTGTTCGCTCATTCCTTCGCGCAATTTCACAAGTATCTTTGCACGAGGGCAATCCCAGCCGGTACTTATAGCTTGTTTCATAAGTAAAAACACAGGAATTGCATCATTTTCAGTTAAATTATCCGGTAAATCACGTTTATCTTCGCTCATCCACTTACTTACCAAACCATTTTCATAAGTATACCCCATAGATTTCAGCTTGTTCTCCACGGCACTGATTGTTTCTGGTTGACCATTGGGAAACTGTATCAGAACCAATGGACGAATAACCGTTTCCGCCGGCAATATCTCTATATAACGAGCTGCTATAGCTTTTCGTTTCTCATCCGCCAAATCCAGCAAATAATCATAATCATCCGTTATTTCAAGATTGTCCTCAATCCCTTCGTTCACATAAAGGGCTTTTGTTATCAACCCTTCGTCGATAACGTCCATTTCGTCAATCTCATAAAATTCATAACGTTTATTTTTAATGGCGGTAGCGCTTACCCTGATAATATTTTTGGCGGCGAAAGCATCAATAATCATTTTTGCCTTAGCCGTGTTGTTGGAATGTTCCTCATCAATAATGACTATAAAATCCATGCCGTTGTGATGTGCCTCGGCAATGCGATCATACAAATTTTTTCGTTCGCTGTCTCTAATGGCTGTATTGCCTTTTTTCGTCACAAGTTCCCAGTTTATAAACGTCGTGCTTTCCGGCGCAAAGCCATTTTGTAACGCATCAAACAGATTTTGTGTATTCCGATGCGGTGCCACTTTAACCATCTTCTGTCGGCTCTGTTCTTCCAAATCACCTTTACCCGGGCAAAGCCAAATAAAAGCAGTATTGGCATTTACTTTGTTCAAATACTCATCCACAAAACCAATAAGAATGATAGTCTTACCCGAGCCAGTTGGCGATTTAACAACTATTGTCTGCTTACTACGGCTGTCAGTAACAATATCCATCAATTTCACAACAGCCTTATCCTGAAAGCCGAATAATGGAATCGTTAATCCGGTTACCATGCCTCGCCGACCTCCCTAAGTTCAAAATTAAAGTAATAATCGGGGATAATGTGCGTTTCCACATTTTTGAATAATAGGTTCTGTTCTGTAGTAAATAACACATTCTTCGAAACATACAGCGCTTTTACTCCTGAAAACTCACTCCAGTGTTCAGAAAATTTATCCACCTCATCGTCATCCAACAGCATTATGTAATTCTGCCCATCCAGTTTAACTCCGTGTTCCAACTGGATCATTTCCGCAATATGTTCAATAAGAGCCTCAGAAAGATACTCCTCGTCTTTAGATACAAAATCGGTGCGATAATACTTCAAATTTGCCGGAATCCCGTCTGAATATACGCTTCCGTCAATACGTTTTCCGGTAATCACAGTTTTAATTCGAGGATATGTAATATTCTCGCAAATATTTGCTTCATTGTTAGTACAAAGAATAAATTTTTTATTACATTCTTCTTCTTCGTTAAACTCTATAACTGCCTGACCAGTTGTACCAGAGCCAGCAAAGAAATCTAATACTATATTTCCCGTGGTGTGTTTCAAAATAAACTTCACAATTTCAACAGGCTTTGGATTTTCAAACACATCTTTTTCGCCAAAGATATTCGTTAAAAGTTTTGTCGCCGTCCCTGTTTCTGCAATATCGTACAGAATGCTTCTGCTTTTTAAAAGTTTTCCTTTGACATTAGAATAATAAACTTTCTCATAGGGAATCCATCGACCGGATTTATCTTTTTGCCAATATACTTGTTTTTCGTCAGTTAATTTTTTTAACTTCTTTAAGCCTACACGCCATCTGCCCTCTTTTCCATCTGGTGCTATCGGATAAGTTTTTTCTCCGTCAGGATTAGTAATATATGAATACATCGTAGGACGATCTTCGCGATGCGCATCGCTTCCCCACTTTTCTAATTTAACAATCTTAAACTTTCCTTTTTTGTCTTGATATTTGAAATCGTCTTCTTTAACTTCTTCAACAAATTCTATCCACTTAAATTCTGGTGTCCTTCTATAACCTAAAATATATTCATGTTCTGTCACAAAAAATTCATCAGTTTGCCCTCCGCCCGTTTTCTTTCTCCATATTAAGCATCCTATAAAATTTGACTCTCCGAAAATGCCATCACATAAAAGTTTTAGTTGCGCAAATTCGTTTTCATCGATACTGATAAAAATACATCCTTCTTTGCTCAATATGTTTTTTGCGATCTGCAATCGAGCTGCCATAAATGATAGCCACTTACTATGTTTATAACCATCTACAGAATCAACATAAGCGTCATCATATACAAAATCATGTTTTCCACGATTATAAGGCGGATCAATATATATTACGTCAATACGTCCCTTGTGCGTTTTTTCTAACAACTTTAAGCTATGAAGATTATCCCCTTCTAACAAAAAATTATATTCTCTGCCAGGAACCATTGTTATTTCTCTGCTTATATCTTCTGTAAACACAGGGATATGAGTTTTCATCTTTACATCAACAGCTTCTTCGTGCTGTTCCCAAGCAAGACCATATTTTTTTGCGCTCAGCTCGTTTTCAATTTCGCCAAGGGCAACAAGAATCTCATCGTTGTCCTTATGTTCTTCTTTTATTCTCTT
>Ga0256404_1003206_pt1 | contig 33984 bp, 36 predicted proteins | sample RumenRJG_01DNA_FD_185990 | JGI IMG/M metagenome (GOLD analysis project Ga0256404, IMG submission 185990) | Bovine rumen microbial communities from Lethbridge, Alberta, Canada - RJG_01 | ecosystem: Host-associated > Mammals > Digestive system > Stomach > Rumen | place: Canada: Alberta | collected... | reverse complement strand
AATGTTCTTTCGTAGCAGCTTCTAATTCTTTCTGTGCTGCCTCAAGGCTCTGATTCAGCTTATCAAGTTCAGGATTAGATGTATTAATATTAGCATTATCATCCATACCTGTGTCATCTGCTCCGTCACCTGCTGCATTATCTCCACTTGTCTGACCACTTGCGGCATTTAACTTATTTATCTGTTCCTGTATGCTGTTAACTTTATCCTGTGCTGCTGTTACTTTGGCAGATAATGCAGCAAGTGTGGCTCTGTTCTCGTCATAATAATCTTTACCACTTTCAGCCTTATTTACTAAAGACTGGTCTGTTTCATTAACTAAAATGCTGTTTCTATATGCAGTCTTAAGATTATCTAATTCAGTCTGCGCTGTAGTTATCTCTGAACTGTCGCCGCCTTTTAACTTCACTAACACATCATCTTTCTTAACAGTGTCGCCTGCCTTAACAAGCACTTCTTCAACTTCTCTGCTCTCACTAATAGCTACTTCTTTTGCCTCACCGGATTCAATTGTTCCGGTTCCTCTTACCTTTGCTGATACTGAATCCGACTCAATTGCCTGAGTTGCTACCTGAGGAAGTGAATGATTCATAATTGTATTTGAAAAGAAAGTAAGTAATAACAGAACTACAAAGAAAACTATCGCAAATCTTTTTACCCACTTTTTTCTTGCTATGTGTTGTTTTTCTTCCATTTCTACCTCCACGTTTACCTGTATAGCGATTTTATTAACCAATCTTTGTACTTATTCTCGTTCTTCATGAATTTCACACTAGCCTTTAATACCACTTTGCGATGTTATGCCATCTACGAGATATTCTTCACCATATAAGAATACCAATAGACTTGGTATCATATAAATTACCGCTACCGCAAATGCAAGACCGATTTCACCCGAATTGATTCTTGATAAGAATATGGATAATGGATATTTGTCCTGACTCTTTAATAAAATAAGTGGCTGTTCCACCATATTCCAATAATCTATAAATACAAGTATTCCAACTGAAAATAATGCACTTTTACATAATGGCATACATATTCGCCTGAATATCTGCCATTCTCCTGCTCCGTCCATCTTAGCAGCTTCGATAATTGCCGGTGAAATTCGTCTCATATATTTAGTCAGCAGATATACACTGAATGGTGAGAAGAAGCCCGGCAACAGAATTGCCCATTTGGTATAAAGTATATGTAACCATTTCGATACTAAGAAATTAGGTACTAATGTAACCTGATATGGCATAAGCATCATAATAACATATACAAAGAATACGATTTCTTTCTTCTTACCTCTGAAACGTGTAAAACCATATGCTGTCAAAGATGCAATTAACAATTGGACAATTACTATCGGTACAACATACAATACTGAATTCCAGAATTTAATCAGATAATCCGGACTCTTGAATAATACCGTTATATACTGGCTGAATGACACTTTATCAGGTATAAATTTCAGATTAACCTTTTCTGAAATGAACTTGTGTGAACCACTATCACTTGTATCAAATACTTTACCATAATTAGCTGTAATCTCAGTTTCATTCATAAACGAATTACATATGGTAAGTACAATCGGAATTACGAAAAATATTACAAATACCAATGCGACTAATGTCTTTGTTCCTATCTTAGTAATTCTTTTTACCGATTTTTTCTTCATTATTCTTCCACATCCTTTCCGTATCTATTTTCTACTACAAAAAGAATGCCTATGATAATTACCATCACATCAAACATAATAACTGCCGCTGCCGATAATTTCTGGTAATCTAACGAAGCAAACGTATTATTCATAAAATGCTGCAGCATATACAGACTCTCATACGGATAATCGCCCGTCAGAAGATAGACTTCCCTGAACACCTTAAACGAATTGATTACTGATAGAACTGTTACAAACATTATCGTTGGTGACAAATATCTTAATTTAACTTTCCAGAACAATTGCCAGTTCGATGAACTGTCTAATCTTGCAACTTCCATAATCTCTTTAGGAATACTTGAATATGCCGCCATAAACAATATCATATTATATCCGAGATTCTTCCATAGGAATAATATGACTATTACAACCGGAGCATATTTAGATTTGAACCAGTCTATTTTATCTACGCCAAATATTCTGATAAAATCATTTACAACACCGTTATAATGGAATAATACCTGAAAAATAAGCACTACTGATGCCACTGGAACCATTAATGGTGTTAAGAATAATGTTCTGAACTGACTCTTAAATGGTATATTTTCCATCATCAGTGATGCCAGCAGCATCGATAAGATGACTGCTAGCGGCACTGCTATAAATGTGAATCTCATTGTATTAAATGCTGCTTTTTTGAAAGCCTCATTCTTCAAAACATTAATGAAATTATCAAGAAATACAAACTTTTTACTAACTACATTATCTATCACCGAATAATAGATAACTACAAAAAATGGTACAACGAAAAATGTTAATACGCCCAGTATACTTGGAAGCATAAATAAATTAGATTTTATTCTGCTCTTCTTATCCCAGCCGGACTTTTTATGTCCTTTATTTTTCTTAGTGATTTTAACCATTTTACCTAAGCCTTCCTAAGCTATTTGTTCTCTTTTACATACATTGATATACGGCTCTGAATAATATCTGCAACTTCTTTTGCTGTCTTCTGACCTTTAAAGAATGCTTCTGCCTCTTCTGTAATCATGTCACCAATCTTTATATCGTATGAATTTCTTCCATCAATTGAATTAATAATGTTTTTAATAGCATTGATGTCATCATCACTTGCTACTCCGACTTTGACTTCAACATCACCGATTGTCCATACATTTTCTACTACCTGTTCATTTCCATTTTCATCTGTGTAAGTATCCGGTGTCTTTGCATCTTCTAATTGTTTGTCTAATTCTGACTGTATTATTGGGAAGCCAAATGAATAAGAAGAATAATTACGTTCTTCTGAATCTTCCGGAATATAGAACTGTTTAATGAAGTCCCATGCAATATCTTTATTCTTAGATTTTGCTGAAATAGCTAATAAGCTTCCGCTTCCTGATACTATTACACCATTTCCATCATCTACAGGCTCTCCCTTGAATGATATATCTTTACCAAAAACTGCTTTTGCTACTAAATAATCATCTACGTCAGTTAAAAATGCACTCTGTAAAACTAATTTATTTTCTCTGATTAATGTTGTCTCATCTACATATTCGCTGTCATCATAATCTTTGTAAAATTCGTCTGAGCTCTTATAATTGCTGCTGAATTCTAATAATTTAACAAATTCATCTGAATTAAATCTGCAGTCACCTGTTTCCCAGTTGATATATCTGTCTAACTGTGATGTACACATACTAAGCAGACTGTCACTTGTTAAATCTTTTATCATTTCAACACCATCTGGTAAACTCTTTGTTAAATTAATGAAATCATCTAATGACCAATGAATGTCTTTACCAACTGTATCAGTTGCTCCAAACCAGCCTGATATAGTAAAGCACTGTGGTAATACATATAATTTACCATTAATCTTGTATGTATTTACAACACTCTGTACTAATTTATCTAACTTAATATCCTCTTCCTTATTGAAATAAGGTGTTAAATCTTCAAGTAATCCCTTTTCATCATATCTTTCAAGATATCCCTCCATTGAACTGAAATCAATGATATCAGGACAATTTCCTGAAGCTATATCTGAATTAAATCTTGAAATTACATTTTCGTAATCTTCTTCTTCATCGTCATAATACTCAACTGTTACAATTCTGTATTTATCATTTGTCTTATTGAAGTTAATAACTCTCTCCTGAAGTTCAGAATCAAGATATAATACGCCTAATTTAATCTCTGTTTTGCTTGATTTATTAGAATCCTGTTTCTCAAATGTATAAATTCCTGTAATATCTGAATCTTCTGAAACAATACAACCGATTGTACCATCTGATAATTCATATACAGCCTGAACATTATCAGGATTAATATCACTGTCTAATAATTTTATAATCTTAGATGTTTTATTATCTTTATAACTTATTCTGTACACATATCCCTCTGTAGCACATATAAGTGTGTTATCTTTACCTGCACAATACTGATTTGCATCATATCCAGGTATATCGAAAACCTTTTCACCTATCTTAAGATTCTCTAAATCTATCTTATAGAAGGCATCTTTGTCGCTGCCCCATTTTGAAACTAACATTTCTCCATCAGGTAACTTAAGAAGTGCATCAAATGACTGTCCGCCATCACACTCAATTTTTCCTTTTTCATTACCATCTTTATCTGTAATTTTTAAATAATATTCTGTAGTCTCTGCTGACATACATAACTCAACTAAATCTCCGTCATCTGTGTATTCCTGTGCTACAGATGCATCTGCTCCACCATCTTCATTCATATTCTGGGTAACCACATCACCTTTAACTTTATCTATGAGATTAAAGTCCTTATCATATTTATAAGTAACATCATAATATGAATATGTGTCAGCTTTGCCATCATTATCATTGTCTTCAGAATCTGTATCAACAGACACAGAACCTTTTGCTATGTAATTGCCATCTTTATCTTTGAGAACTGTATTCAGATATACATCTTCATCTGCTTTAACTTCTTTTGTCTCTTTTGTCTCAAGATTATATTTTATAAGACCTGCATTACCTTCCATATCTCCCGGCTCTTTTGTAGAAGTATTAAAATCATAATATGAACCATATAATTCTCCATCTTCCACTCTTATAGTTGCCAGGCTGTGATTAATCTCACCCTGTGAGACAACACCATATTGGTCGAGTTTCTCCTTTTTCTTCTTACTATCACTTTTTCCGCAGCCTGTCACCTGAAAACACATCATACCTGCAAGTGCCAATGCTACGATTCTTTTAGTTCTAAACATTTTATTGCTCATTAGCTTCCTCCTTTTATTTTAAAACTGTTTTCATTATATAGGAATAATAAAAGCCGGTCAATTAAACCGGCTTCATATTTACATTAAATTTACAACTTAATGAATATTCAATTACATCTTAATCTTATCTTAAGTTTCTGTTAATCTTATTGTAAATTTTAAAATATTTTCAAGTGATTTTCAAATCATTTTTAGATGATTTGCGAATATGTCTGTATTCTTATCGTCTTATTCTTTTATAAATCTCCAATATATTCAAATATGTGTTTTATTGTTTCTGATTCATATTTTCACTTACTATCTTAGTCTCTTAAGAATCTCCAATATATATTTCCACGTTCTCTCCACGCTGCTTATAGACATTCTCTCCGATGTAGTATGAATATCTAATATATCAGGACCAAATGATACGCAGTCTAAATCTTTAATCTTGCCTGCAAACAATCCACATTCCACGCCTGCGTGAATAGCTTCCACAATCGGTTCTTCTCCATATTGTTCCTTATAAATATCTATCATAAGGTTACGAAGTGTTGAATCTTTCTTATATTCCCATGCTGGATATTCACCCACGCAGGTTACACTTCCTCCAAGCGCTCTCATAAGACAGTCCATACGGTCTATTAATTCCTGTTTCTCACTTCCAATGCTGCTTCGTACTGAGAAACTCATACTTACTTCGCTATTATCTTTCACAGTCTTTAATATTCCCATATTGAGTGAGGTCTGGACAAGTCCTTTAATATCTGTACTCATCCTCTGTATTCCACCCGGAAGATTTACAAGTGCAACTATAACTTTGTTAGTACTGTCTGTGTCCATTACTTCTATATTATTACCATTACCGGAATTATCAGAATCTTTATTTGAATTAAATAATACAGTAATATCCTTATCCGTATTCTTATATTCATTCTTAAAAATATCATTATATTCTGCTACCAAGCTGTCTATTTTATCAAAATCTTTATCAGCAATAACGATTTCTGCCACACATTCTCTTGGAATTGCGTTGTCTTTCAGGCCACCTGCAACTGAAATTATTCTGCAGACATATTTAACATTTATGGCATCTAATACCCTGCCCATAATCCTGTTAGCATTTGCTCTTTCCTTATCTATCTCTACACCTGAATGTCCACCATTTAATCCTGTTACTGTTAACTTCATAACCTTATTTGCATTAACATCACTTACTGTTTCGTATCTAACAGGTACGTGACAGGTTGCTGTCGCCCCGCCTGCACAGCTTACTAACAGATGTCCCTCATCTTCCGAGTCTAAGTTAAGCATTATATTTCCCTTTAACTCTGAACAATCAATGTCTGCCGCACCTAACATGCCTATCTCTTCGTCCACTGTGAATACGACTTCTATCGGAGGGTGAGGTATGTCTGTCGAATCAAGTATAGCAAGGGCATAAGCTATCGCAATACCATCATCACCGCCTAATGTAGTCTTAACTGCCTTTAACATATCTCCATCAACTATGAGTTCTAAGCCCTCTTTCTCCATATCAATCAGGCAGTCATTTTCTTTCTCACATACCATATCTAAATGTCCCTGAATGATTACAGGCTGTGAATTCTCATATCCCGTTGTTCCATCTTTGAATATGATAACATTGTTAGATTTATCCTGAATATATCTTAAATTGTGCTCCTTTGCAAATTCAACGCAATAATCACTTATCATCTTAGTATTTGATGAACCATGCGGAATCTCACATATTTTTTCAAAATATTTCCATACTTCTGCTGGTTTGAATTCTTTTAAAACTGACATATTTTCTCCAATCTGATATGCATATAACTGTAATCCAGACTATAATTTAGCCATGCAATACCTAAGTTCATAATTCAACATAATTTTTTAAACAGTCTGTCATTTATATTATATGCTATATTTTATGTTAAATTTCGTAATCAATGCACATTCTTACTTCCATATAAGGTCTTACATTATTATCTGCAACTTTTACATGGTCTTTATGAACTGCATATCCTTTAAGTGATTCTTCATCTTCAAATGTCGAATCTAACATTACATCTGCATTTGATGAACTTAATCTTTCTGTCTGCACCTTTATGTCAATAAGTCCAGGTATCCTGCCTTTGAGTCCCTCTAGACCTGCTTTAACGCCTGCTCTTATCTGCTCTTTTTCTTCTTCTGTCTTATCATCTTTAATCTTCCATAAAATAATATGTTTTACCATTTTTTATACCTCTTTCCTATAAATATGATTTTTTACGCTTTATATTTTCTATAAATAAGATTTCTTATGCTTCATATCTGTTACAAGATATATAAAATAAAATCATATATAAATAATAAATTATATCCATTAATATATCAATAAAAAGAGGGTAAATTCTTTCAGATTTCATAAAAAACTGTTTCATCATTCATAAAGCGAATCCAGTGTTAGCAACAAAACATCTTCATCTTTCAGATTTTCTATCCATTCTGTGTAACCAGATAATGAAAAGAATATATATTTTGAAACTTTATATTTTGCAGTGATAACTTTTCCTCTTCTGACCAAAGTTTCGTAAATACCTTTATCAATCTTTTCATTCTTAAATTTGCGCTCTCCAATAACCGCTTTTTTATCGATATCCGATATGCCGACAACATCTATATCTGCGGACTGCGTTCTTACATTACCACTACACTACAAATATTTGAAACGCTGTGTCAATTATCTTCTGATTGCGTGCGTTTTCTTTTTCCATTTGCTTTTCTGATTTGCTCATAATTTTCCTCTTTTTGATATATGCTGTCTCAATTATTGTATATTATATATATATACTGATGTCAATATTTTGATAAATAAAGTCAATTTCTGTAATAAATCTGAATTATATAGAAGGGATTAATAATTTACATAAAAATTCAAATCATCAACAACTTGTTGACGATTAAACAGTACGAATATATCATCAAACCAATTGAATTTCAAAATAATAAAAGCTGTTACTCTCTAAAGAATAACAGCCTTTCTTACTATATCAGCCTTTTGGAATTTGACCATCAACATATATAATGTGATTCACTAACCACTCTGTGAGATATTTTAAAATTCCCATAATCTGTTCATTCTGATCTTCTATCTCATCATTATGTTGCTCCATAAATTCATCAGGTTTATGTATAAATTCCTGATACTGAACTTTCTGTGTAAATAACTTCTTATAATTAATAAATTCCATATGTAAAATTTATAGTTCAATTGTTTCTATAATTTTTTTCAAAGCATCCGCTGATTCTTTAAGCTTTAATGCTTCCTCTCCATTCAAATTAATAGGAACATCTGACTCAACACCATCTGCACCTATAATAACAGGCATACTCAGAGCGACACCATCAATTTCATATATTCCATGAATCATGTGCGATACCGGAAGTATTGATTTCTCGTCTCTCATAATCACTTCACAGATTCTTTTTATAGACATTGCAATTCCATAATATGTAGCATGCTTTTTGTTTATAATTTCATAAGCACTGTTTTTGACTGCTGTCGCTATTTCTTCTGTATTTTCTTTATGCTTGTAATGTCCACGCATTTCACACATTTCGCTTAGTGGAACACCTGATACATTTGCTGATGACCATACTACAACTTCACTATCACCATGTTCTCCCACTATAAATGCATGAACACTCCTGCTATCCACAGATAAATGTTCCCCAAGCTTATATCTTAATCTGGCACTGTCTAACACTGTACCCGATCCAATCACTCTGTTATCCGGAAATCCTGATAACTTTATGGCTACCTGAGTGAGGATATCTACCGGATTAGCAACTACCAACATTATACCTGCAAAATTTCTCTTTGCTATTTCAGGTATAATTGACTTAAATATCGCTACGTTTTTATTTACGAGATCAAGTCTTGTCTCTCCAGGTTTTTGCCCTGCTCCGGCAGATATGATAACGATTGCAGCATCAGCCACGTCATCATAATCACCGGCATATATTTTCATTGGAGAGGCGAATGGAATACCATGACTTATATCCATCGCTTCCCCCTCTGCCTTATTCTTATCCGCATCAATAAGGACAATCTCTGTAAACAATCCACTTTGCATTAAAGCAAATACCGATGCAGAACCAACAAAGCCACAACCTATCATTACTGCTTTTTTTGAATTGATTATTTGTTTCTTCACAACAATCGTCTCCCATGTTAATAATTCTCTTCGTGTACTTCAAAATAACTCTGTGGATGATTACATACCGGACATACCTCTGGAGCCTTTGTTCCTACCACAATATGTCCACAGTTACGACATTCCCATACCTTAACTTCACTCTTTTCAAATACTTGTGCAGTTTCAATATTCTTAAGAAGTGCACGATATCTCTCTTCGTGATGCTTCTCAATTTCTCCTACAGCCCTGAATTTTGCTGCAAGCTCAGGGAAACCTTCTTCCTCAGCCGTTTTAGCAAAGCCTTCGTACATATCTGTCCACTCGAAATTTTCGCCTTCTGCAGCTGCTGCTAAGTTTTCCTTTGTATCACCGATTCCTGCTAATTCCTTGAACCACATCTTTGCATGTTCTTTCTCATTATCTGCGGTCTTTAAAAATAATGCTGACATCTGCTCGTAGCCTTCCTTCTTTGCTACAGATGCAAAATAGGTATACTTATTTCTTGCCTGTGATTCCCCTGAAAATGCCTCCTGTAAATTTTTCTCTGTCTGTGTTCCTGCGTATTTGTTTGCTGCCATTTCTTTTACCTCCATTTTCTTTACTATTTCTTTACTACTTTTTCAAAATCTGATGCTGGGTGCTTGCATAAAGGACATATAAAATCATCAGGTAATTCTTCACCTACATATTCATATCCACAAATTCTGCAACGCCATATCGTCTGACCATTCTCAGTTTTTCCAACTTCTTCCGGCTTAGGCTTAATGTTATTCTGATAATAATCATATGTGACAGAATGGATGTCACTTAATACTTCCATATCGGTTATCTCACCGATAAACATCGTATGTGAACCTAAATCTTCTGTTTTATTAACCGCTACAGAAATATATGCATTTGTACCTTCTGTGATATAATAAATACCATTTGTACCTCTGGCACACTTTTCAAATGTTTCAAACTTATTAACATCTCTTCCTGATTTAAAACCAAAATGTTTAAACAATTCAAACTGTGCATTCTGGCTTAGGACTGATACTGTGAATTTTCCGGTTCTTTCAATCATATCATGCGTATAATTCGCTTTATTAACGCAGATACTTAACTGGTTTGGTTCCGAAGCTGCCTGAACTGCTGTGTTAATAATACAGCCGTTATCTTTTTCATCTTCTCTGGCAGTCAGTACAAACAGTCCATAACTCAACTTATACATTGCTTTCCTATCCATTCTGTTCCTCCTTTACCTTCTCCATACATTTCGGACAAATGCCTTTAAATGAAATATCATAATCCAAAAATTCAATTCTATGTGTGTTATGAATTCTTTCTAACAAGTCCGGTATTTCATCCATATCCACGTCTGAAACCTCACCACACTTTACACACCTGACATGGTAGTGATTCTTCAATGTAAAATCAAACCTATTCGGTCCATCCGGGACTTCAACCTTTCTTAAAGCACCTTCTTCTACCAATATATCAAGGTTTCTATATACAGTTCCTTTTTCAATTGTAGTATATGCTTCTTTTATAAATTTATACACTTCATTTGCTGTAACATGTCTTTTCATTTCATATACAGCATTTCTTACCAAATCTTTCTGAATAGTGTTTCTTCTACTTGTCATTCGTCCTCATTATTGGGATTAATTCTTAATAAAGATTATATATCAACGTCTTCATCCTGTCAAGAAAAATAGGAATAATTCCTAAAAATAATATATTTAAGTAACTTATAAATTTATTAAAAAAGGAATGTGACACCAATCTCTTAGTACCACATTCCTATAATATATTATTTACTCAAACTAATTATAGTTTACCGCCATATACTGGAAAACCGCTACTTACTCCATAGCTTTCAATTTTCTTGAAATTCTTAAGTGTCTCCATATCTTCTCCACTTATTTCGAAATCAACCTGAGCGTTACTCTTCATATGGTCAGGATTAGAAGTCTTAGGAAGTGATATTGCTCCAAGCTGTAATGTATATCGTATACAAAGCTGTGGAACTGTTACTCCATATTTATCAGCGATAGCCTTTATCTCAGGCTGATTAAGAATTTCTCCATGTGCTATAGGTGAATATGCCTCAACTGCAATGTCGTTCTTCTGGCAATATTCTACAAGTTCTAATGGTGTGTTGCTGATATGAAGAAGAATCTGGTTAACCATAGGCTTAATCTTAGCTGTTTCAAGCAGACTTTCTATATCTTTAATCTGGAAGTTAGAGATACCTATCGCCTTTAATTTACCTGCATTATACGCATCTTCAAGCGCTCTCCATGCTGCCCTGTTACCCTCAACATATCTGTCATCACTCTGGTTTACTTCTACCCAAGGCTGTGGTGAATGAATAATCATCATATCAAGATAGTCAAGTCCCATTTTCTCTAATGTTCCATTGATTCCTGCCATTGCCTCTTCATATGTCTTATGTTCAGCGGCAACCTTAGATACAACGAATAATTCTTCTCTTGGAATTCCACAGGTTCTTATACCCTCGCCTACGCCACGCTCATTTCCATAAGCCTGTGCAGTGTCAATATGTCTGTAGCCAAGTTTAACCGCTGCCTTTACTGCCTCAGCTACCTTATCATCATCAATAAACCATGTTCCAAGTCCAAGCTGTGGAATCTTTACTCCATTGTTTAATGTCAAAGTTTTATTATACATAATATACCTCTTTTCTGAGCAACTCATTTTATTTTAATTTAGAATATTCCTCATCTGTCACAGGCTCACACCATTCATTTGATGTTTCCTCACCCGGTACTTCAACTGCAAGATGACTAAACCAGCTATCAGGTGCAGCACCATGCCAATGTTTAACTTCAGCAGGAATGTTGATGCAATCTCCCGGCTTCATTTCTACCGCTTCCTTGCCCTCTTCCTGATAATATCCTCTTCCGGCAACACATACAAGAATCTGTCCGCCACCACTCTTTGCGTGATGGATATGCCAGTTATTTCTGCATCCAGGTTCAAATGTAACATTATGAATACCCACCTGACTTGATGATACAGGTGCAAGATAACTCTGTCCTATGAAATATTTTGCATAAGCCACATTTGGCTCACCGATAGGAAATACCATTTCTTTAGCATGAGCTCTCATAGCTTCATCTTCATATGGTAAATCCCCCTCATTTACATTCCAGACTTCTTTCGCAAGATTAAATACTGCCCAGCCCTTTGGCCAGCCTGCATAGAATGCCACATGTGTAATAATTGCCGCAATCTCTTTCTGTGTTACGCCATGTGCTTTCGCATTCTGTAAATGAAATTTCAATGAAGAATCTGTAATACCCGATGCCATTAAAGCTACCACTGTTATAATACTTCTTGTCTTAACATCTATATCCTGATTGTTCCAATTCTCGCCAAAAAGTACATCATCATTAAAATGTGCAAATTCCGGTGCAAATTCTCCAAGTGCGTTTCTTCCTGCTGTCTGTACTATTTTTTCTGCCATATTAATCTCCATTCTGCAGACGTACACGTCGTAAGAATCGCGAGCAAAATTTCAGATTTTGCTCTGCGATAATAGATATTGGTGACGTCTGCGGCACCAATATCTGTGTGGAAAATCAACATATCAATTTGATTTTTCACACTATCTCCATTCTGCATAAATATCCTTATGCCTATTCATTTATTCCAATGTAAATGTACAAAGCTTCATATATGTTTATATATCCACTTGTACCCTATATGCATATTCTACTTTCATATGTGTATTATGTCTAATACCTATATTGTATTTGTAGATATGTTTAAAAGGCATTATTCTATAAATTTTCAAAAATTTTTCTCGTATAATGGCAATCTATATGTTATGAATTCACTATATACTACCCATATATTATTTATACATTATATAAATTTCGCATAGTAATTTGCTAATGAATCTTTATCTGCAAAATCGCAATCCTTGAAATTATAATTAAAAGTATTTCCAAAGCGTGACATCGCAAGAACATTTGCATATACCTCTACTTTTTCGTATCTGCTAAGCGGAAGATAATCTTTCATTATATCTTTAATACTCTTTCCTGATACAATATTGCTAAATGTGGTCTTAATATACAAGTTGCCACTTTCTCCTATTGCAATCGGCTTCTTAAAATAATTACCATAATCTCTGGTAAAATAACCAATTACAATACTTCTTTCATTGGTTCTTCTCATAATATCTTCTTCAAGCTCTCTGGCATTTTTCCTAAATTCGCCATATATATCACTGTCTGATACATTATTTAAAATGCTTTCTGAAGCTCTGTATAAATCATTATCCGAATTATTGTCTAAACCTTTAAAGCCAAAGCCAAATATTTTATTGTCTAATAATGACACCGCAAATACTTCTCTTCTGCTACTTGCCGTATTTCTATCTAAAGTCACAAATGCATTTCTTATGAATCTGCCCTCTCGTTCCATATATTCTTTCACATATGTTGCATTGTATGTATCATTATCTTTTTTATTTACTTTTGGCTCTTCATTCACTTTTGCATTTAACATAAGTGCCTCAAATATGACATTGGAAATATCCTCTTCATCAAGTCCACTGATATCATATTCCTTTATAAGTTCAGGCTTTGGACAACTATATATCTTAAGTGCAGTTTCTAAATCTGTTACACCTTTTGCTCCGATATATTCAGGTAACCTTGTTAATCCCTTCACCGAATATAAATACGGAATTAATTTAGCACCTTTCTCTACTATATAGAGTTTTCCACCACCACCATAACAGATACCAGATTTGCCAAGATTAGCAATCTCATCTTCACCCATTAAGATACAATCAATAATTCTGCTTCTTATATTAAGTGTAATTTCTAATGGCATAAGCCATTTCTCAATGCATTTTCTTATGGATTGTTTTAAATCTTTATCGCTATTATGATATGCTTTTCTGTCTAATATCGATAAAAGTGCAAAAAATTCACAAGAACCTGATAATTCTTCTGCATATGTAAGAACTTCTATCAGTGACAAGATATCTCCATATACTTCATTTTCATTCCAGAACACTCTCACATTCTTGTATTCTAAGCTATATTTAAGTGTATTACCATCCAGAAACTTATGTTCAAATGTTTCTGTATCATATCCACTAAGTTCCTTTACGCAAAACAGGTAATCAATATACATTGGCATATTCATTACACCGTCACTTCCATACATACCGTATTTGTCATATATTTTAACTCCGCTAACTCTTCGTATGCCAAATGCATACATAAGTATGTACGCAGCCCTTTCATTATCTTCGGTCGCAGGAATAGCGCTCGAAAAGCTTCTTGCCCTTATAAGATTTTCTAATAAATCTACCTCATTATCCTCATACAATTTATTTTCATCATAATAAGTCCAAAACATTTTATCAATTGCCTTATAATACATATGTACAAAGCCGCCTGTTTCTACCAGATAATTTATAATAACCGAGTCTTTGGCATACTTTTTCCATATATCACTTTCAAATAAAGCATCGCATTTTTCATCAATAAGCGTTTTATCGAAGTCATTATTCTCATACATTGCATCTTCTAATTTACTGTTCAACGCACAGAAATTCATATATTCCGTTACAAATTTATTTTTTATCTCTTTCTTCTGCGTATCTAAACATTCCAAATCAGGATAGCATCTGCTTATACATTCCTTAAGCGGTCTATACCATTCTCCATAAGATATAGATTCCAGATTATCAAGATACAGACTCTTATATATGTAAGTAACTACATGGTCCGATATTCTATAATGCTCAAGCCAGAAAATGCATAAATCTATTAATATGCGGCTAAGTGTAACTAAATCATCACTCGTCTTGTCATTTTCAATAAAATATTATGCTCTTAATCCCCAGATTATCTCCTGCCATTTAAGTCTCTCACTATCATTATTAAATGTACTTTCGTGCATTGATAAAAGTGCTCTGTATTGTCCAAAACTTGCTGCTCTCACTCTGTTTGGCTTCTTCTTAAGATATCCCATTGCTCTTATTGAATACCATTCCTCCGGCATTGAGAACCAGTATTCTGTTATTACATGTTCTATTTTAAGTCCATTTCCAAGCCTATATGTTCCATTTTCTTCAACAGTTATTCCATAAGCAATTGCAAGCTCTGTCAAAAATGCTGATGGCACTTCATTTACATTTTCTACTTTCGGTATATTCCTAAACACATACTCCATTCCATCTGCAAAAATCTCCTTAAACTGCTCACTTAGAAATTCTTCACTTAAGAATATTTCCTGCCATACCGCGGGCTTATTTCTTCTCTTCTTGTCTGACAATGTATCTAAAATTGTCCTGATTATTCCAGTATTTACATATACTTCTAAATCATTTTCATCATTTTGGTTTAACTTATCAAGAAGAGATGATGACTGTCAGTAGAAGGTGTAGAAGTTTTCTCTGATTCTTTTGTTTCATCTGATTCTTTCTTTTCTTCTTTTGCTTCTGCTTCTTTTGCTTCTGCTTCTTTTATTCTTGATTCTTTTAAGTCTGATATCTTCTCTAATAATGATTCATTGGAAATTTCTTTTGATGCTTCTTCTAATAATTCTTTATTATCGCATAGCTTCATTGCTGTCTGGTATGCCTGATGAAGCCTTGCAAATTCCTCCGGCTTTTCTTCAGGATGACACTCTTTACTTAACTTCGCATACTGCCTTTTTATTTCTTTCTTAGTTGCTCCAGACTCCAAACCAAGAATTTCCCATATATTATTTTCTGACATTCTATTCCTCGTTTTCTTCTAATGCACTTCTCAAATCAAATATATAATCTTCTTTTATCTCCTGCTGCATTCTGTATTGTTCAATAAATTCCTTTGTCTGCTCATAAATTTTACGTATTCTTTTAACTCTGCCTGATTCCGAAACTCTCTCAAAATATGCAATATAAACACCCACAATTTCTCTTGCGCCCTCTGCACAATTAGCATATATTTCTTCAAGTTCCCTGCTCATGTCCTGCATATCTTCTCTGGTCCATGGATTAGTTTCTGAAAGAATCTTGTCCATCTCCTCCTGATATTTTTCAATTTCGTACTCACTAAGCATCTGGTTTTTAATTAAAATATTCTTCTGTATTCCCTCTTCATTTTTCACATCGACCTTTAAAATCCCATTTATATCATATGTAAAACTGATATCAGCATAGGCTTTTCCTGCCGGCTTAGGGTTGACATTTATGGAAATATCGCCAAGGAACAAATTCTCATCAGCATAATACTGTTCTCCCTGATATATTCCGGTTTTAAGTTCTGTCTGAAAATCATACACAGTATTTAATCGTTTGGTTACAGTACAAGGAAGTGTTGAATTTCTTTTAATAACGGGCAATAAATATTCTCTTTTATCATCTTTGCCATACACACAGTTCGTTCCTAATGTAAATGGACATACATCTGTCATTATTATATCTCGAATTTTCTCTTGTCTGCCTCTTATACCTGCGTAAAGTCCCGCACCTAAAGCTACGACCTCATCACAGTCAGCCATTTTAAAAGGATCTTTACCCGTTAATTCTCTAAGAAAACGCTGCACTATCGCAAGATTTGAAGAACCACCCACAAGGATAAAATCATCAACTTCAGAAATAGGAACTTCCGCATCTTCTAACACTCTTATAACAACTTCTTTTATTTTCTTAAAAAGTGGCAGGCATATCTCAAATAATTTGTCCTCTGTTATATCCACACCATTTATATGCATAACAGAACCCTCATTCATATTTTCCTTTGCTTTTCTGATTTGCTTAAGTAATTCGCCTGACGATGCCATTCCCTTTTCGCCACACAGATACTCCATAATGCATTTATCGATATCATCTCCACCAAGATGATTATTTCCTGCAACTGCAACTATTTCCACAATATTTTCAAAGCACTCCACATACGAAAGGTCAAGCGTACCTCCTCCGAAGTCGAAAACAAGCAGATTCGTATCACTTCTCTGTTTATCATTGAAATATGCCGGAACTGTGATAACTGCTTCTTCAATCTCCTCACCTAATTCTTTCTCTATGCTGTCCTTAAGAAGTTTAAGCACCATTGATGAAAGAACTGTTGGTGTATAGGTTTTCCCGTCTATTTTGTATGTTTTATCTGAACCCATAAAGCATTTAAACGAAGTTGCTGTATTGCTCTGATTCTGATAATATCTTTCCTTCGCTTCATTTCCAACAAGTATTCCATCTTTCATAAAACATACTGCACTTGCAAACATATTGCTGCCGTCATTTCCTTTAAGCAGCTTTAATTCTCCATCTTTCCAATATGAAACTAACGAATTAGTTGTTCCAAGGTCAATTCCTATAATTGCCATATTTTCTCCTTTTTTCGTAAATGGTTTATAGACTTTATAAATAAATCAATTCACTATCACACAATTGCAACTATAGTAACTATAATACTGATTACTGTAAAAATACACGCAATTATATTAATAAAGTTCGATTTCTTAGAATGACTGCTTGCAAATAAAATCGCATTATGAGAATTCTCCAGGTGTTTCTCAATATTACAATATGATATATATGCTTTTTCATAAAGCTCATATTGATTATCTTCGTCTAGCTTTTGAATTTCAGATTTTTTCGCTTTTATAAAAGTCTCTTTTGCTATACTCTCTAATCTGTCTAATTCTGGCAGAAAGCAGCCATTATCTGCAATTTTTAAATCTACTTTCCTATATCTTTCTCTAAAATTATAAATCTCCTCTGAAATTGATATACACAAATACTTATAACAATCTAATATTGCCCTTTTCATATGATTTTCTGCTGAGGACAAATCTTTTTCGCTCATCTGTAACTTATATCTGGATAAATGAGTAAAAATTGCTCTAATCTCATTCATTATTTCAATTGGATACTCACTATCTCTTACCTCTAGTTCCATAATATAGGGCGTAACTATATTTTGATATTTTTCATAAATTTCTTTTTCTCTATTTAATAATAACTCTTTATCCATTATGTATCTCCTTTAGTAAAAATAACCTTATACACTCTTATATAATATATTTATATTCCTATATATTTTCTCGATTTTTTATCTAAGTCCTCAAAAGTACGAATTTTTCTCCTTGCAAGCAATGCATTCCCTCTTCCAATAATACCTTTTTTTCTTTTTGTTGAAAAAATTACCCTATTTTTCACTCTCTTAGCTATCCACATTTCCTGTTCATCAAAACTCATATTCTTTATATCCTGAATTCCTAATCCTACAATACTTTTTATGTTTTTCTGAGCTTCATCTGAAATCGTATACATTATAATTGCCTCCTCTCATATGTCAATTTCTTACTATAATAATAACTTGAATTATATTACTTTTTATCCCTTATTTCAAGTATACTATTTAATTAGAAAGCTACTTTTTATTATAAAAGCCTTGAAAAATACTTACTCTAAGCATTCTTCAAGGCCATACTAACTACACATCAGGTATTCCGTTAAATATACATTATTTATACATATCAGTAGAACGATATTTCATTCCGTTATCCGGAATCATAACAACAATATTTTTACCGGCATTTTCCGGTCTTGATGCCAGTATCCTGCCTGCTGTTATTGCTGCTGCAGCAGAAGTTCCAAGGAACAGTCCATCTGTTCTTGTCAGTTCTTTTGCCGTAACATATGCATCTTCCGCATAAATGTCAATCACTTCATCCATCTGAAATCCTTTGTCTATGTTTTCCAGAATAAGTGGAGGAATCAGCTTTTTATCTACTCTTCCAATTGGCAGTACGCCATCAATCATATGTCCTGTAAAATGTTCTCCTTCAGGTCTGGAATCCGGATGTGGCTGTACTCCTACAATCTGAATATCCGGATTCTTTTCCCTTAAATACATTCCCGTTCCCACGAGTGTTCCAGCGGTTCCTGCCATTGCCACAAAGATATCTACTTCTCCCTCCGTATCACGCCAAATCTCTGGTCCGGTAGTCTTATAGTGACACATACGATTGGCATCATTGATGGTCTGACCGACATAATGCTGGTCTTTTTCCTTAGCAAGTGTCTTAAATCCTTCAATCAATTTTTCCAGAACCAGTCCCTCCGTCTGCATATTCTCCAGTCCCGGAATCTCTGACAAATCGTACTGTTTCACACCAAAAGCATCAAAAATCTGTGTTCTTTCGATAGTCACTCCCGGTTCCAAATATGCCTCAAATTCCATCTTATTAGCATGTGCTAGTGCTGCCAGTGAGATGCCCGTATTTCCGCTTGTAGCATCAATCAGTGTACTGCCTTCTCCAATAAGTCCCTTTTCTTTTGCATCTTCAATCATTGCCAGTGCCGCACGGTCTTTTACGCTTCCGGTAGGGTTAAAAAACTCCAGTTTTGCAAGTATTTTCCCTTTCAACTGATATTTCTCCTCATAATTTGTCAGTTCTAAAAGGAGGGTATTTCCAACTAATTCGGTAATAGATTTTTTGATATTTTTCATCTTTTTTCACTCCATTCATTCATAGATATTTTCACGGTTATCTGCTTTCGTTATGGTATATCCTGCATCTGCCATCAGAATTGCTCCTGTAATCCCACTTGCTGCATCTGATGCTAGAAAATATGCTGCATTAGCAATTTCTTCCGGCTCTAACCATTTATGCAGTACATTTTTAGACTCCCACATTTTACAGATTTCAGGATTACTCCAGTCCATCTCAGACATAGGTGTCCTTGTCGTACCAGGTGCCACTGCATTTACTCTGATGTTGTAAGCACCAAGCTGAAATGCTGTCGATTTTGTCAGACCTTTTACTCCATATTTAGATATCTGATATCCGAACGGGTCCCAGGAAGCAAGTTCTGCTGATATACTGGATACATTTACAATAGCACCCTTAATTTTCTCGGCTACCATTACTTTTGCCACATGTTGTGTCATATAAAGAGAACTAAAAAGGTTCACATCTGTTGCCCGTTTAATTTCCTGTGGATCGCAATGTAGAACATCCAGACGATGACCTGTAATACCAGCATTGTTAAACAGTGCATCAATTCTTCCAAAACGCTGTCTGATCTGCTGCACAACTTCTCTTCCCTTTTCAAAATCGCTTACATCCAATATATAGAAAGCTGCATCAGCCCCCTGCTCTTGTAAAATCTTCGTTTCTTACTCTACCGTATCTTTATTAAGGTCAATCAGTGCAATTGCCCAGCCTTCCTCTGCAAACTTATATGCTGCCGCCAGACCAATTCCCTGTCCTGCACCTGTAATTACTGCTACTTTTTTGTCATTCATTTGTCTGTTCCTCCTTCTCTTTATATGGATCGTCCACCAGACGACTCCAATGAAACTGATTTTCTTCCAACAGATACATTTCCAACAGCGTAGCTGCAATTCCTGCTATACCATCATAATAACCCACAGGAATGGTGTACACATTCGGAGCAATTCGATCTAATGCAGTCTTCCAATATACTGCTCCATTTTCTGTCTGTTCCTTTTCTCCCAGTATAATATCAGCCGACTGCTGTGCCAGTTTCTTCCATCGTTTCTCCCCTGTTCCAAGGTATAGTCCAATGTAGGTATGTACATGACCAGATGCTCCGCAACAGTAATTTACACAATTCCATAATCCGGCTGACATCTTTCCCGGTGCCCCCAATGCTTCCAGTCCTTCAAACAGTTCCTTAAGTTCCTGTGCATATTCGAGATTTTTTGTAATCTGATATAGCTTATAGTAGAATTTTTCGGTTCCTGCAGGACCATGGCAGGCTCCAAGATAGAAAATAGCCGGTTCATTTTCTCCCACTCTGTATGGAATCAGCTTTCCCTTCTCCTGCGCAATGCTGATTTCATCTAAAAATCTTGCGCACAATATAGCCTTTTCTAAAAATTCTTTTTTCCCTGTAAGTTCATGGAATCTGAGAAGTACATAGCCTGCACCTGCTGAGCCGAATTCAAAATTTGGTGCAACATAACCATTTTCTCCGTTATAGCCATCGTAAATTAATCCACCGGTTGCACTCTGTTCAGCCAGTCCGGATAAAAAGCTTACACTGTCCACTGCTCTTTCTAACAATGCTTCATCTTGCAGAAAATCTGCAATCTGTGCTAATTGCAGTAATACTCCTCCGTCATAAAACATAGAAAGATTTTTTCGCCAATACAAGTGCCCCTGCTCTTCTTTAGCAATCTCCAACACACGTTCTGTAATGGCACGTACTGCACATTTTATTTCACATCTGCGTTCTGCCTTTGTTTCCAGACCATATGCCTCAATCATAGGAATCGTAAGTGCTATCAGTCCGGTATAAAACCCATTTCCTGCTTCCGGCAATGGAGAGGACATTCTGGCAACTTCAAAATTCTGCCATGTAGCAAGCAGATAGTCTATTGCCTCGTCTATTATCTTTTTATATTTATCATCTCCGGTAACGGCATACAGCTTAATGTAGAAATATGCTATTCCTGCTGAACCCGAATAAAAGGAGATATCCGGTTGTATCTGCAATCCATCTTTCCAGTAAATTCCCTTCTCTGTCCGGACACATTTTTGTTCCAGTGTTTTTTCTGCTCCCAGTGCTGCATCCAGATACTCTTTGTCAGAAGTTGGATGATACTGTATATATTTTCCGCCAATTTTAAAAATATGTTTTTCAGAATGATTCATTTTATTTTCCTCCTTTTCCTATTATTTCAATATGTTTTATAGGTATATAATAACATCTATGTTTTTACAGAAGAATAACATTTTTTCTTTTTAGTATAAAGTATATACTTTACGCCTCTTATTTTATTTGTTAGAATAAAATAAAATTGTTAGAAAGGGATATTCTATGAACGAAAATCAGTTAAAATCATTCCTGTTAGCAGCCGATGAAAAAAGTTTTTCAAAAGCTGCCGGAAAAACTTTTATTTCCGGTCCTGCACTCGTACAACAAATTAATCTTTTGGAAAAAAATCTTGGATTTACACTATTTGTCCGAAAACATACAGGAATTGAACTGACGGATTCCGGAATTATTTTTTATGATGCGGCGAAAAAAATTCTGAATATTTATAACGAAGCCAGAGATGCAGCTCTGCAACTGGAAAGCCGACAGAATTCGATACTGCGAATCAGCTATACCCATGAAATGCTTCCACTTATTTTTATAGATATGCTAAATCTTTTTGCGAAGGCTCATCCCGAAATCAAGCCACAGTTTCACTCCAGTAATTATATTGACTTTTTTGATCTGATACGTAATGACAGAACAGATATCGCCATATTAACTGAACCTTCAGAAAAATATCTCGATAAGCTTAAATTTTTCTCTGTTATGCGTGAGAAATTTGCCTTTTGTATGAAAACAGAGAATCCACTTTCAAAAAAAGATATCATTCATGCCAATAATCTGGCACACACGACCATTCTTTGTGGCCGCACAAATTATATGAAAGTTCCTTTTGAAGAATATTTCCAAAATATAGGAAATATAATCGTGACAAATGATAATTACGATATGACCGCAGAATTTAATCAGTTAGGAAAAGATAATGCCTATCTGATTACAAATCAATGGAAAGAGTACCACAGTTCTATTCTGAAAGTGATTCCTTCAGACATAGATGCCGGAATGATTGGATTTATTTATCATGAGAAAACGCCTAAACCTGTCAGAATCTTTCTGGATTTCTGTCAGACTGTGATGGACAGCTTTCCTGCCACACAATAGAAAATAGAAAAGGGCTGTGCACTAATTTCCAGTGCGACAGCCCATACCCTGCTTATTCAGTATAAACTAATTATTATCATAGATATCTTCCGTAAATGTAAGACTTCCTCTGTAACCTGCATATGTACGGTTAAAAACTAATCTCTCATTCATCGGAAAAGCCCCTAATATAAATTGTATATCTTTCTCAAGTGCAATTTCTCTTTCATTGCTGCTTCCAACTAACAGTGTAATTTCATTTTCTTCCTCTCGTATAGCTTTATTTATCTCATACTGGTCTGTTAGGAAAAGAATCTTAGGTGGAGCTGCATATTCTAAGTCCTCAATCTCATGTATTATTCTTTCTTTGTCTTCATTCCTGAAAATTGGCTCTGAAATGATTACAAGCACAGGAGTGAAGCTATAATCATTTGCAAGATATCTGGTAAAGGATACTGCATTATTTGCATCTGCTACAATAGCAAATCTTTTCCAGCTTACAACTCCTATTGCCTGTCCTAAATAACTATAGACATAATCCTCTTCCTGTTGAATAACTGACTGTACTAATTTTTCGTCCAATTTAAGTGCATTTGCAACTGCCCATACAAACCTTGTTGTATCAGTTGCGCCCACAAAAAGCCCAGGGATCCGAATACTTGGAACTCCAAATTTTTCCTCAAACTTTTTTGCAGGTCCCTTAAATAACCATGGATTTACAATTATATTTAGTGCTGCCGATGAACATTTTCTTATATCTTCAATATTCTGATGCTTTGTAAAAAATGTATTTACCTTAAGCCCAAGTCTCGAAAGAATTCTGTCAATCTCCTCCAAAGCACCACTCCAGAATGGATCATGATAAGGTACAATTCCAAATATATTCACAAGCTTATCATCCTTAGGAATATCTTTCTCAATTACCTGATCTATCATTGTATTCCATACGATTTCGTAACCAAGATTGCTGTCACCTGCAAAACCTGGTGTCTCAATAGGATACACCTTATGTCCCTGTTCCGTAAATTCATTTGTAACACTTACAATATCATCTCCGATAATTCCGGCAGTACAACCGGTAAGAACAAAATATGCATCTGCATCTATGATGTCAATTGCCCCCTGAATGGTTGTTCTAAGCTTATTTGTTCCTCCGAATACCACATCTTTTTCAAGCATATTGCTGGAAGGAAGTGAAACACTGCTTACAAAACAGGAGCTTTTATGTCCGGACTGTCCCTGGTCTGCGGCAGTTGTCTGCATACAACAGCCTGGTCCTGAATGATAAATCGGACAAACCTTATCGATAGCACCTAATACTGAATTGATTCCTGCAAGGACACAACCGCCCTTTGGATTTTCCATAATCTGTGACATATTATTTCTCTCCTTTAGCTATATATTTAAACGCATCTTCCTTATACCACGATTCTTTATAAGGAAGCTTTACATATTTTGCCAGCTTTTTATTAAAGCCCGGATTTTCTAACTGGTCTGCAATCTTATTTCCAAGGAATAATAATCCATCATATCCCATAGTTGGTCGTTTTCCATCCAGGACATGTGTGGTTGGAATTCCTAACTTGGCAGCCCATTCCGGAACTCCGATAAAGGCATCCGGTTTTAATTTATTTAACAGATTCACCTGTTCAAAAGGCTGCATATTAGCAATATCTACAACATAATTCTTATGAATATCGTTTAAATATTCAATATCCACCTGTGCATTTTCATCATAGGTCGGAGTTTCCAGTCCTACAAGCTCCATACCGAAATCGTCAATAAGTGCCGCTGCCGCAAACGACCTTCCTGTCCCTCCACAGATAAATACTCTTTTTCCCTGTAATCGTTCTTTCAGTTTAGCTACTAATGGCTCGATTCTTTCATGTTCTCTTGAAATGATTTCTTCCACTTCTTTTTCTTTTCCCAGAACTTTTGCAATACCACTATACCACTTATCTGTATTACGGATTCCGATTGGCATAACAGTATGGGAATATGGAATCTGATAATCTTCCCACAAAGTTTTCATAAATTCATCAGCAAACACTTTACATATAGATGTAGAAGCCTCCGCCGCCGGAATTGTCTTAATTTTCTCTAACGAACTATAGAACGGAATATAATTTACTTTTGCACCCAGCAGACTTAACATTCTCTCCATTTCTTTCTGGTCTGCAAAGCTTACCGTAGTAGGTGCAAACAGATTAATCAGACCTTTTTGCTTTTCTACCTGCTGTTTCTTTAATATGTACTTATTAATCGAAATAAATGCTGCATCGAATCCGGAAGCACATATTTTCGACTTAAATCCCTCACAGTGAATCGGAACTATAATAGTGTCAGGATATTCTGTCTGTAAATCAGATGCAATTGCATCAATATCATCTCCAATAATCCCTGATGCACAGGAAGCATATATAAATGCAAGTTTTGGATTATATCGTTCCACAGCCATTTTCATTGTCTCTCTCAGTTTCTCTTCTCCACCAAATACCACACTTTTCTGATCGATATTGGTTACAAATAATCTTGGATTTTTTACGTTCTTTATTCCTCTGTGAATCTGACCAACACGATACATATCAACAGCCATAATGGCACAACCAACACAGCCCTGTGGTGAATGTGAAATAAAGACTGAATCCTCAAGTGACATAAGTGCTGCCATACTATTAATCTGCTGGCATTGCAATCCCTGTGCAAAACTTCTGTCAGCTCTTTTTAAGCATCCTTTTTTATAATTATCCGCAACTTCTTTTCCGGTTGATCCCAAATCATTTATTCTTCCCGGTCTGCTTTCCCGCACACCGGAATATTGTACATTTGACATATTCTCTTCCTTTCTAATTTTGATATTCAAACTTATTATCCTTAACACTCTTTACTTGCTTTATCAACTGCCCTTTTTCCAGTCAATTACATCTTGAAGTGTCGTATATTCTAATACTTCATTCATTGCCTGGTCCAGCTTAAACCATAATGGATAACAAAAACATTGTTCTCTTCTCTTACATATATTTTCGCCTCCACGCAGGCAATCTGTTGGTGCCAAATCGCCATCTAAACATTTGATAATCTCACCAACCGTATAGTCCTTCGGTTCTTTTACCAAACGATAACCTCCATTATTTCCTCTGCTGCTTTTCACTTTTCCGGACTTCTGAAGATAGGCAACAATTTGCTCCAGATACTTCTCCGATATATCCTCTCTTTGGGCTATATTCCTTAACTTCACATAGTCTTCTCCCTGATACAAAGAAAGGTCAATCATAAGTTTTAATGCATTTTTACCTTTTGTTGTAATAAACAAGTTATCACCTCCGGTTTTCCTATCAAAATAGTATGATTGCTTGCTATAGTTATACCGATTACTCTCGTAACCGGCTATTATTTACGCAATGATTTATGTTTATCTATTTTTCCATAATAAAAGACTATTTTTTCCAATGCTTCATCAATTTTACACTCCACATCAAATACGGATATTGCTTTCTTCTCAAACTGCTTCTGTGCCTGAAATCCTATTTTTTTACATACAACACATCTGCAATCAGAAATCAGCGATACTTTTGAGATTACATCTAAAGAGCCATTACAGCCACCGCCATTTCCACCACACCCAGCATTACCACAGCCTGATGTACTACATGAATCTTCATTGGTTTTCTGTATTTCTGTGTCGTTAATAACGATTCTTTCTTCTATCAGCCTGACTTCATCCGTTACCTCATAAATCAGAAATTTTGTAACTTCACCAAACTTCAAATTTACATAAATCCCGTCTGAAGAACCAACTGCAATCTTATAAGCCAAACTAACACCTCCTGCCATATGATAACTGCCTGTAAATCTATAATATAGTTCACAGGCAGCTTCTCAATATATTTTAATTAAATCTCTGAACCGCTACCGTATAAATATCCTCTATTAATCGGATTCCTCCGGTATATCCAACATAAAAATCATCAAATACAACTTTATCCTGTACCGGCCATGATATATTAAGGAAATTTCCTTTCAACTTTTCAGTAACTTCCTTTTCATAATATCCTCCAAGAATAAGTGGATATCCATGATAATCGTGCTGCTTAATCTCTTCATGAATTTTGTATCCATCTGTTTCAAATGAAACCTCTGCTTCAAGTCCAAAATTAAGTTTCTTAAATTCCTCTGTAATCTGGTCTCTGTAGGCTTTAGGTGTATCATCTACAACAAACTGCTTTGCCGGAACAAGTCCTAAATCATTTACAAGGAATTTTGTTATACCCAGTGAATATTGCGCATCAGCAATAACAGTAAACTGTTTATTAATAACTCGGTTCTCAAGGAATAAATCTGCATATCTCTCAATCAGATAATAATAATAATCTTCATGTTCCTTTATTACAGATTCGACCTTTTCTTTATCAACTCCTGCAAATTCTCCGACTGTTCTTAGGAATTTACTTGTCTCCGTTGCACCGATTGGAAGTGTAGGATAATGAAGATATGGTATACCTAGTTTTCGCTCCATTTTCTTCATATTGCCAAGACCTACCCAAGGAGATACCAGTAGGTTAAATTCTGCCTCAGGAATCTTATTAATATTATTGATTCCTCTTTTAAAGCCAAAGATTGTATTAGGTGTAAGTCCCAATTCCTTAATTAATTTTTCAAGTTCTCTGATATTTCCAAGCCAGAATAAATCCTGATATGGAACATCAGCCCAGATATTTACAAGACCTTTTTGCTTTTTATCCGTTTTCTTCAGGTACTGATCAATGATTGCATCTACAACCTGCTCATGACCTTTGTAGTTATTTCCCTTAAAACCTGCTGTTGGCGCATAGATTACTGGTTTATCAGCATCTTCGAATCTTGACACCACTTCACCGGAATCGTCACCTACAATCTCAGGAATACATCCTGTCAGAACCACATACAAATCAGCATCAATGACCTTTAATGCATTTTCAATTGTAGAATTCAGTTTCTTTACTCCACCAAATACTACATCTTTCTCATTAATACTTGTACATGGAAAAATATTAGGCGAAAAATATCCGGAACTTCCTGTTGATTCTGAAAGTTTCTGTGCACACCCCGGTCCCGAATGAAGTATTGGCAAAGCACGCTCAATTGCCTGAACGGTCTGCATAGCACCAAGTGCACACTTATATCTTTGTTTATCTAAAAGTTTTGCCATTTTACTTCACCTCCTCTAAAAATGCGTCCACATTCTGCTGATACCACCAGTCTGTGTATGGCAGTTTCGAACGCTTTGCCAGATTTTCCTCAAAGCTTCGATTTCTTATTGCATCTAAAATGGTCTTTGCAAATTCCAAAGTATGTTTATATCCAAATATCATATATTCATCAGCTACATAGATTGCCGGAGTTCCGTTCTTGATTGCCCATACGGTAGAACCCGGATGACGTGATAAATACATATCCGGCTGATATTTATTCAGAATATTCATAACCTCATAATTCTGCTGGTCTGCAACGCTTGCTTCAAAATCAATATCATTATCTAACAGATATTTCATAGAAGGTGGTACATCACCATTTTCATACTTCTTGTCATAATGCCATGCAAGTGCCCAGACAACCTTAATTCCAAGTTCATCCAGTACTCTTGATACCTCAAAGGTATATCCCGGTCCCATACCAAGAACTGCCGTAAGCCCCTTCAGTTCCTTCTTCACTTCTTCAATCTGCGGAATATAAATAGCCCGCTGTTCTTCGATATATTTTTCTACCTTTTCACTTCTTCCGGTAACTTTTCCGATTTCACGAAGCCATGTCTCAAATCCTGTAATACCACACTGATTAATACTTCTTACATACGGAACACCATATTTTTCTTCCAATGCATTACCAAGATAGTTACCTAAAGTACCACATATACAGGTCGTTGCAACACTTTCTGATAAATGTGACAGCTCCTCTATAGTTGAATTACAATATAAAAATACAGGCTCTAAATCAAAATTTTTAAATATTTCAATAATCTCCGGTCTTGCACTCTCATAGAAATTTTTAAAATTAATCTTATTTGTCTTAACGCCTTCTCTTGGAGGTTTTACAATCTCCTGCATAATTGCATGGTCAGATATATCAAATCCTGTTGCCCATATTCTCGATTTGAAACCTTCGCAGTGTACCGCTACAATAGGTACTCCGACTTCCTCACGGACTTCATCAACAATGCTGTCAATATCCTCACCGATAATACCTGTTGCACATGAACTTGATACAAAAATTGCTTTTGGTTTATATCTTTTATTCACTTCTAAAATGATATTTCTCAGTTTCTCAGTAGAACCAAAAATTGTGTCATTTTCATTCATATCAGTTCCAACATAAACTGTATCACTGGTTACACCTCTCTTTTTTGACATAACCTTTGACATATAATAAGATCCTGCTCCCGTAACAGAACATCCTGCCGGTCCATGATGAATAATGGCAACATCACGTATTCCTGCTAACTGTCCTAATCCACACATTGAAAGACATGTGCTGGATTGTGAAAAACATCTTGAACAGCCCTTTAATGTTCCACATTCACTCTGGGTTGCTAAATCTTTTAATGTTCCAACATAGCCGGTAATGGAACCAATACGGTTCTCTCTTGTTGCTACATTTGAATTTGACAAATTCACTGGCATATAATTTCACTCCTATCCCTGATATTCTTCATTAAACAAATTCGTAGAAAGATACCTTAGTCCTGTATCCGGTAAAACGGCAACGATTGTCTTTCCTTTATTTTCAGGTCGTTTTGCCAGTTCTGTTGCCGCATATATTGCAGCACCTGAAGATGTTCCGACCAAAATACCATCCGTTTTCGCTGCATCTCTGGCTGCTTTATATGCATCGATTGTTTCTACTTCAATTTTTTCATCATATATATTCAAATTCATTGTTGCCGGTATACGTTCAACAGGTACACCTTCAAAAGGATGTACACCTGTTATTTCTTCCGGTTCCGGATTACTATCACTTGGCAGTGAATTTTGTCCCGGCTGGATTGCTACCACCTTTAATTCGGGATTCTTACTCTTTAAGAATTTACCAGTACCTGATACCGTTCCTCCGGTACCGACATTAGCAACCAGAATATCCACATTCCCCTCTGTATCTGCCCATATCTCCGGTCCTGTAGTAGCCTCATGGATTGCCGGATTCGCAGGATTCGAACACTGGTCCACAAAGAATATATTTTCTTCTTTATCTAAAACCTGCTCTTTCAATGCCTTAATTGCAGCTACAAAATCACCATTTGTTTCCTCCAGAGTTCTTGCTACGGCAGGTTCTTCGGAAAGCTTAATTGTTTCACCACCAAAGGCTTTTATAACCTTAAATCGTTCTTCACTTACCTGATCCTGTATGTATACACGGAATTTATATCCTTTGCTTGCGGCAATTGCTGCAAGTCCTATACCTGTATTTCCACTGGTTGTTTCTACTATGGTATATCCTGGTTTCAAAAGCCCTTTCTTTTCTGCATCCTCAACCATTGCCAGTGCAATTCTGTCTTTAACACTCTGATTTGGATTGAAATACTCAAGCTTTACCAGAATTCGTGCATCCAATTTATGCTTATTTTCATAATTACTTAATTCCAATAAAGGTGTTCTGCCAACTAATTCTGTAATTGATTTGCTAATTCCCATACTATGAATCCTCCTTAAATCTTATAGTCATCTGCAAGTTCCATCATTCCATATTCCATCAGTATTTCTTCCAGTCTCTCCTGTGTCATCGGAGTAGGAATTACGAAATCTGTATTTTCTATAACTGCCTGTGCAAGATTTCTATATTCCTGTGCCTGATTAGAATCAGGTCTGTATTCAATAACTGTTTTCTTGTTAATCTCTGCATGCTGAACAATATTATCTCTTGGCACAAAATATAAAAGCTTTGTTCCAAGTTCTTTTGCAAATGCACGTAACAAATCAAGCTCTCGGTCTACATTTCTGGAATTACAGATAATTCCACCAAGTCTTACTCCACCTGTTCTTGCATATCTCTGAATTCCTTTTGAGATATTATTTGCCGCATAAAGTGCCATCATCTCTCCACTGGCAACGATGTATATCTCTTTTGCTTTACCTTCACGAATTGGCATTGCGAATCCACCACAGACTACATCACCAAGAACATCATAAAATACATAATCTAAATCATCTGTATATGCGCCAAGGTTTTCAAGCATATTAATAGAAGTAATAATTCCTCTTCCTGCGCAACCAACGCCTGGTTCAGGTCCGCCTGATTCCACACATTTTGTTCCGCCATATCCTTCTTTCATAATTCTGTCAAGTGAGATATCTTCTCCCTCTTCTCGAATGGTATCCAAAACTGTTTTCTGTGCTAATCCGCCAAGAAGAAGTCTTGTAGAATCTGCCTTTGGATCACAACCGACTACCATTACCTTTTTTCCGTGTTCAACTAAACCTGCTGTAAGATTCTGTGTAGTTGTTGATTTACCAATTCCACCTTTTCCATAAATTGCTATCTGTCTTAATTCACCCATTGTTTTGTCCTTTCTATTCAAATAATTTTTTTATTTTTATATACTTTATTAACTGTTCTATGGATTCCTCAATAATTCCCGGAATTTCATAGCTTTCAATTCCAAATCCTGCTGCCATATTGGCTGCTCCGTTTCCGATTCTGCTAACTAACAGGTATTTACAATCCTCTAGCTTTTCTAAATTCGTCTTGAGCTTTTCATCATCATGATTACCTCCTTCGCATACAGGTGTAACACTTCTCTTCTCCTGAAAATGTATCTGTTCCTTATCATCTATCCGGTAAATATAGAAGTCTTTTGCCTTTCCGAAATGATTGTTCACTACGATTCCATCGCTGGAAGCTACTGCAATTTTATATTCTTCATTATCCATGTGAGAAAGTCTCCTTCACATTCAGTCTCCTCTGATAAATCTGATCACCAAATTCTGATTTACCCGGAACGCCGACTGCATCTGCCCTACAACGCTGACAATGTCTGAATACATCAATATATTTTGATGCCCTCGTCCTTGCCTGGTCGATTTCGACACATGTAGGTGCTTTATAATTTTTTAATTCATGTTGTGGTATCAAAGGTATAATATTATAAATACTTGCACCGGCTTCTTTGACGGTCTTTGCAATTTCTTCGATATGATCTCCATTTATCTCCGGTACAAGTACCGTATTAACCTTAATCGTAATCCCTGCTGCTGCAACCTTTCTAATTCCTGCAAGCTGATTTTCAATCAGAATCTTCGCGCCTTCCACTCCATCAATTTTCTTACCATGATAGATTATATATGCATTGAGTTTATTCTCAATTTCCGGATCTACTGCATTCACTGTAACTGTAAGAGAATCAATTCCAACACTGATTACATCATCAGCTCTTTCATTTAAAAGTAGTCCGTTTGTACTCATACATTTAATTAAATCCGGAAATTTCTCTTTCACGATTTCAAATGTCTTTAAGGCATTATCAGATGCAAGTGTATCGCCCGGCCCTGCAATACCTGCCACTTTAATATCCGGACAGATTTCCAAAGCTTTTCTTAATATCTCTTCACATTCCTCCGGTTTTAGAACCTTCGATGTAACTCCGGGCCTTTCTTCCACATCATTAATCGTACGGTCACAAAATCTGCAGGCAATATTGCATCCCGGACTTACAGGTAAATGTATTCTTCCTGCATTATTTTTTTGTCCACCAAAGCACGGATGAGAATTTTGCAAATCTTTATATGTATTACTCATATGACACCTGCTTTCTTATCTTATTTCATTTACGGTTTAAAACAACCGCTAACGATACCGGATGGACTCGAACCACCAACTTCAGCTTTGCAAACCTATGCCATTCCAGCGGCTACGGCATCTCATATAATTTTATAAAATAAAGAAAACCAGAGATTTTACGTTCATAATCATTTCCGTAAAACCTCTGGTCTTTCCAGTCAGTTCTTTATTCTTATTTTTTCAGTTTTGTCGATTTGTATTACTTTACCGTCCTGGACAATTAAAGTAACACTTCCATATCTTATGTCATTTACATAATGTTCCACTTCGGTCAGATAGGATTTATCATTCTTTATTGTATTGACTTCATTGCTCATAAAACCACCTCCCCGGGATTAAAGATTTATGAATTAAACAATGCTGTTGAAAGATAACGGTCGCCAGAATCCGGAAGCAGCACAACGATTGTTTTACCTTTATTCTCCGGTCTCTTTGCAAGTATCTCTGCTGCCTTAAGAGCTGCACCTGATGATATACCGACTAAGATACCCTCTGAAACAGCAAATGCTTTTCCTTCTGCAAATGCGTCTTCATTCTCAATTGTAATGATTTCATCATATACCTTTGTATTGAGTACCTCCGGCACAAATCCTGCTCCAATACCCTGAATCTTATGTGCTCCCGGCTTACCTGTTGAAAGTACTGCACTTGATGCCGGTTCTACTGCCACAATCTTAACGTTTGGATTCTGTTCTTTTAAGTATTCACCAACTCCTGTAATTGTTCCACCTGTACCAACACCTGCAATAAATATATCAACCTTGCCATCTGTCTGTTTCCAAATCTCAGGTCCTGTTGTTTCCTTATGAATCTTTGGATTTGCAGGATTCACAAACTGTCCTAAAATAACTGAGCCTTCAATTTCTTTATTAATCTCCTCAGCTTTTGCAATTGCTCCTTTCATTCCCTTTGCACCTTCAGTTAACACCAGTTCTGCACCATATGCTTTCAGAAGATTTCTACGTTCCACACTCATAGTATCCGGAAGTGTTAAAATTGCTTTATATCCCTTTGCTGCTGCAACTGCTGCAAGACCTATACCGGTATTACCACTTGTAGGTTCAATGATTGTTGCACCTGGTTTTAACTTTCCATTCTTTTCTGCATCTTCAATCATTGCCTGGGCAATACGATCCTTTACGGAACCTGCCGGATTTAAGTATTCTAATTTTGCAAGTACTGTTGCCTCAGTAATTTCTCTCTTCTTTGCATACCTGTTCAATTTTAAAATAGGTGTTCCTCCAATCAGTTCCAATGCACTTTCTTTAATTTCGCTCATATGCTTATCCTCCTTTAAATAAATATAATCTCTCGGAATCTCTAAGCCCCATTCTATAAGGCTTTCAGATTCCATTTTTTATAAAATCCCCCACTTTTTTATCAAAAAACTCTTGACAATCACCGCAAAAAATGCGGCGCTTCGCGCCTA
>Ga0256404_1003205_pt1 | contig 34002 bp, 25 predicted proteins | sample RumenRJG_01DNA_FD_185990 | JGI IMG/M metagenome (GOLD analysis project Ga0256404, IMG submission 185990) | Bovine rumen microbial communities from Lethbridge, Alberta, Canada - RJG_01 | ecosystem: Host-associated > Mammals > Digestive system > Stomach > Rumen | place: Canada: Alberta | collected... | reverse complement strand
ACGCCTATGGCGTTGACGGTTCCCGCCGGCAGGGACGCGTGCCCGCCGACGCCGTGCGCGACGACCCGTGCGAGCCCCTTGCCCGCCGGCTCGATGTCGATGCCGTCCGCCGCGGGAAGCTCGTCCGCGTCGACCCGCACAAGTGCGGTCGCCTGACCGGGAATCGCGTTGGCAACGGTTCCGGCATCGAGCTCCACGATGCGGCTGCCGGGAGCATCGCCCGCGATGACCTCGCTCGTGAAGTGGCCATGGAAGACGCCCTTCTCCCCGCAGATCAGCGGGAAGTCGGCGTCGGGCGTGAACGCGAACGCGGGCTCCTCGTAGTGGGCAAGATACCACTTGAGGTCGCCCATCTCGCACTCCTCCTCGTTGCCCACGAGGCAGCGCAGGGTGTACGGCAGCGGGTTGCCCGTCTTATCCACCTCGCGCTTGAAGAAGTGCGCCGCATAGAGCGAGAGCACGAACGGGCCCTTGTCGTCCAGCACGCCGCGGCCGATGAGATAGCCCTCGCGGCGCGTCACATCGAAGGGGTCGACCGTCCAGCCGAGTCCCTCGGGGACGACGTCCGTGTGGGCGATGGTGGCGATCTGGCGGTCGGACGCGCCCGGAAGGTCGGCGTAGCCTATGTAGCCGTCACACTCGCGGGCATCCAGCCCCAGCCTCTTCGCGATGCCGAGCGCGGCCACGAGCGCATCATGGCTTCCCTTGCCCCACGGCATACCCGGGCCCGCCGTCTTGGGGTCTCGCACGGAGCGAATCCTCACCAGCGTGCGGATGTCCTCGACCGCGTCCTCCCATATCTCGTCGACATAGGCGTCGACCTCTTGCTCGAGCTTCTCGTCAGACATGCTTCCTCCATCTCTCGTGTCGTTGTGCGAGACCCATGGTACACGCCAGGTCGGACTTATGGATTCGCCCTTGGCGCATACGAAGCCCGCACATCAAAAAAGGGACCGCCGAAGCGGTCCCCATTCAGCTCTGTTGGGTTGGTGATTAGAGCTTACGGACGTTGGAAGCCTGGAGCTTGCCGTTCTGGCCAGTGGTGATATCGAACTCGACAGCCTGACCCTCGTCGAGAGTCTTGTAGCCGTCCATCTGAATCTCGGAGTAGTGGACGAACAGGTCGTCGCCGTCCTCGCGAGAGATGAAGCCGTAGCCCTTGTCGGCGTTGAACCACTTAACAGTACCCTGAGCCATGTCGTGCCTTTCTTTCTTGTTCCGCAAGGGAACATGAACGCTGCGCTTTCGCGCGATACATTGTGCAACCCGCCCCGTGGCGCGTCACGAGGGATATATTACCCCAAAGACCCCGCGACCTCTCCCACAAACCGTTTACGGACGAAATTCGACCCCAAATTGAATCATTGTTTCCCGAAACCCAAAGGCAGCTGCATGAAAGCACGACTCGCCGTACTTCCACACCGATCTGTCACGCTACGACAGCTCCGCCTCCAGCTCCGTAAACTCCTCTGGAATGGTTCCGTCCGCATGGAAGGCGCTTGCGATGGCGGTTGCCTGCGCGCGCCGGAGAGAGGCCTCGGCATCGTCCCCCTGCCTCTCGTAAGCGAGCGCCACCTTGTCGAGGGCGTATGCGGCATACGCGGCCACCGACTCCCCCACGCCAGACAGCGTCATCATGGTGACGAGCGACTGGGGCGAGAGCGCCATGGCCGTTTGTGCGTCCAGATCGAGCAGCTCCCCCACGGCACGCTCCACCTCGCCTACGCGAGCAAAGTCGCCGTCGCAGAGCGCCCCGCGCAGACTTGCGCTCACAGCCCCCACAAAGCGACCGATCACCTCAAGTAAATAGTCGTGCTGCAGCATTCGCCCCTCCAAACCATAGCCCCGTGTCAACTCTGTCCCGCGAGGCCTCGTCCGTCCAGATACCCGAACGTAGTATATGCCTGCAGCCGCAAGCCCTACCTTGTGGCAGGCGGAACAACTCCAAGGTGCTCGAACGCGAGCTGCGTGGCCTGTCTGCCTTGGGGGGTCCTGATGATGAGACCCGTCTGAAGCAGGTAAGGCTCGTATACGTCCTCAAGTGTCGCAGGATCCTCGCCAACTGCACTCGCGACGGTCGTGAGCCCTACTGGCCTTCCCCTGAACGTCTTCGTGAGGGCCGTGAGGATCTTCACGTCCATCCAGTCGAGACCCATCTCGTCGATTTCGAAGAACTTCAGCGCCTCGGCCGCGATGTCCCACGTGATGCTTCCCTCGGCCTTCACCTGTGCGTAGTCGCGAACGCGCTTGAGGAGTCGGTTCGCAAGTCTCGGCGTGCCGCGAGAGCGCGACGCAATCTCGAGCGCCCCCTGCTGGTCTATATCCACGCCGAGGATGCCCGCCGATCTCACGACGATACGAGCCAGTTCCTCAGTCGTGTAGTAGTCGAGACGATAGCTGATGCCAAAGCGGTCGCGCAGCGGCCCGGTCAGAAGACCAGTCCTCGTGGTCGCACCTATAAGCGTGAACCGTGGCACGTCCAGCCTGATGGATCTTGCGGCGGGGCCTTTGCCTATCACGATGTCCAGGAAGAAGTCCTCCATCGCGGGATAGAGTACTTCCTCCACCTGGTGGTTCAGGCGGTGTATCTCGTCCACGAAGAGGATGTCACCCTCCTCGAGGTTCGTGAGTATGGCCGCGAGGTCGCCGGTCCTCTCGATCGCAGGTCCCGAAGTCGTGTGGAGCTTCGCCCCCATCTCGTTCGCCACGACGCCGGCAAGCGTCGTCTTGCCCAGTCCCGGAGGACCCGAGAAAATGACGTGGTCGAGGGGCTCGTTTCTTTCCTTTGCCGCCTGAATCAGGACGCGAAGGTTCTCCCTTACGCGCTCCTGGCCGCAGTAGTCGTCCAGCGACTTTGGTCTCAGCGTGCGGTCTACGTCGAGGTCGTCCGCGGTGAGCTCCGCGGTGACAGACCTGGGGCCCGACTCGCGCATGCCGCGCATTCCCGTCGTTCCCGCATCCTCGAACAGGTCGTCCCTACCAGCTTCCCACATAGCCTATGCCCCGCTTCCAAGCCTCTTGAGCGCATACGACAGCACCTGCTGTATGGTCGTCGCCCCCGCTTCCTCGTGGCCCTGCAGCGCAAGCTCGACCTCCTGCGAGGTAAAGCCCATGGAGAGGAGCGCGTCGGCTGCCTCCGCCTGCACCGGGAGTGCGGGGACGGAAGCGACAACGTCGCCGCGCGATGGCTGTGAGAGGCCGACGAGGCTCCTGAGCTCGGCATCTTTCTGGAACACGCCCTCGAGCTCCACAAGCAGCCGCTGAGCCTTCTTCTTGCCGACCCCCGACACCTGGCTCATGCGTCCCACGTCCTCCGTTGCGACGACCGTGGCCAGCTCCTGCGGCTTGAACGTGGAGAGCACGGACAACGCGAGCTTCGGGCCGACCCCCGAAATCGCGACGAGGCGGTCGAAGAGCGCCCGTTCCTCACGTGTCGAGAAGCCATACAGCTCCATGGCATCCTCGCGCACGATGAGTCTCGTGAGGAGCGTGACGCCCGCCTCTCCCGTGGGAGGAAGCGACGCCGCCGTGTTCGCCGAGACCCCGAGCTCGTACCCGACCCCGTTGACGTCGAGCACGACATGCGTCGGCAGGACCTCTATGAGGGTACCCGTTAACCTTACTATCATCTGCTGCTCCTCCTGCTCGCCCGCGTGGAGAAGAGCAGGTCGCCCTTGCCCTGAGCGCGTGCTATGTTCGCGGCAGTCGCTGCCGCGGTAATCTGACGTGCCGCCTCAGCGTCCGCCTCGCGCTGTGCTCGCTCCTGCTCCCTCAGCTGGTCCGTCGCGACGGCACGTGCGATGTTCCTCGTGCGCTTGAGGTTCGCGTAGCAGATGGCGGCCGCAAGCGCGTCTGCGGCATGGTCCGGCTTCGGATCGTGGTCGAGGCCCAGGATGTTGCGCACCATATAGATGACCTGTCGCTTGTCCGCGGAGCCAGTGCCCACGACGGCCTGCTTGATCTGCATGGGGGTGAACTCCCCCACCGCAAGCCCGGCATTGGAGCATGCCACAATCGCGGCACCACGGGCATGGGCCGTGGCGATGGCGGAGCGTGTGTTCTCCCCGAAGAAGATCCTCTCGATCGAGAGCTGCGAGGGATGGTAGCGACCGATGACCTCGGTCAGGTCGTCGAATATCCTTCCGAGCCGCTGGTCGATGGGCTCGGAGGCCTTTGTCGTGACGCAGCCATAGGCACGGGCACGACAAAGGGAGCCGCGTGTCTCGACCACGCCCCACCCCGTATGCGCAAGGCCTGGATCTATGCCAAGTATTATCACTATGCCGCCTTACCGTGCGTCACCAACTAGAACGTTCGTTCTATGGTAGCACAGCAGGGCGCCCTAGCGTGGCTAGTTCTCGGAAAATGGGTTGGGCCACGTCCGTCCGTGCGAGTCCTCGAACCCGTTCGCCGGACCGCCCTGACCGGCATCGCGCGCGTCACCAAAGCCCTTCGGCCTGAACCCACCGCCGTACGAGAAGTCCCTCAGGAACGAGAGCGCGTCCTTCACCTGCCTCGCATCGCCGTGCGGTGCGGCAGCATCAACCTTCTCCTCGACAGCGGGCTCCTGTGCCGCGTCCTTTCCGGAGGAAGAGCCGCCTCGCAGGTCCGAAAGGCCTCGCAGGCCCGAGATGCCGGTGCCCGCGCCAACGCGCTGCGTGACGCAGTCGAGCGTCGAGGTCGTCTCGCGGTCCGCGCGGATGCGGTTGTGCCACGCGAACCCCACGGGCCTTCTTGCATCGAAGAGCGTAACCGTGGACACCATGAGGTAGAGCCCCCGCCCCACGCGCCACGGCTCGCTTTCGTCCAACCGCGCGAGCACTGCCGCAGCCAGCTCGTCGTCGCGCAGGTCCGCGGCGACCTCCGTCACGCTCCTGCCATACTCGATGTGGTCGGAGAGCACCTGGTCTACCGCAGTGCACCACACCTTGTCCGGAAGCGATGCGTGGTCGAGTCCAACCTCTGGCGCCTCGTCCGCCGCAAGTCCCGTCGACGGAAACACCGGGCTGATCGTGTTCCTCATGCGCATGAGCTCGAGCAGGTCCGAGCGGTAGACGTCCCCGATGGGCTTCAGCGCGTCGGCCCCCAGGGCCAGGCGCTTCTCGCCCAGCGCAAGGGCGGTCTTGTCCGCGCCGGAAAGGACCACGCCGCCGATCTCCGCCGCCCATGCCGCGAGGTAGGCGTCCACGATGCCGCGGCGGAGCAGCGCGTCCTCCGGCTTCGTGACGAAGGCGGCCGCGCGCATGTCGTCCGCGTCTCGCACGTCGATCCTGAGGTTGCGCGCCAGGCGCTGGCAGCACGCCTCGCGGCTGACGTCGCCCGGCACGTCCACGATCGCGTGCACGTTCGTTGGCCCCAGCGCATCAGTCGCAAGTGCGGCGACCACCATGGAGCCCAGGCTGCCGTCCAGCGCAAGCACGACGCTTCTCTGGTCAAGCTTATGGAGATAGTCCCTCAGCCCCATCACGAGCGTCTGCCACAGGAAGAGCGGGCGGTTGTAGACCTCGGGCTGGATCTCTTCGCCATCCTTGGACGAGCCTCCTACCTCGGCCACTGCAAGGCCCTCCTCGCAGGCGGGAAGCGACGCCACAAGCTTGCCCTGCGGTGAGAGCACGAAGCTCGACCCGGAGTACACGGACGTCCCGTAGCCGCCAACGGACCCCACACCCACGATCCATGCGCCCGTGGTTTGCGCGTCCGCAACATAGCGGTTCTCGGCGAGGTCGCTGCCGAGCACGGAGTCCACGTCGTCCGCGGCATACCCGTAGCCCGCGATGTAGAGGATGGCGTCCACGTCGATGTCGAAGTCGTCGTAGTCGTCCAGGTCCTCGTAGGTAAAGGCGACGCCCAGGCGCATGTCGCCAAACTCGAATTCAGGCAGGTCGGGCGCCGGCGCGTCCTCGTCGTCCGCGCGTCCGGCTTCCTCGGACTGGGAATACGCCTGCATCTTCAGGGGCAGGATCTTCTCGTCCCCCACCAGCACCGCCTCCGGCGCCGGCTGACCGTCGAGCGCGCCAACCACAGGCACGATGCACGGGCACGACGCCTCCTCGGAAAGACGCACGAGCACATCCATCACGTCCAAAAGGAAGTCGTCCCGCTCGCTCTCGCGCACGGGCAGGGGCCCCGTCAGGGCCGCCATGGGGAAGACGAGAAGGTCAGCCCCCTGCTCTGCGGCCGCGGCGGAAAGCGCGACCATCCGCGTGGCCGTTGCCTCCAGGTCTCCTGCGCGCGTGTCTATCTGTGCGATGCCAATCCTCATGTAAGAAATCCCTCCGCGGGCACGCCCGCCAGAGGGGACGCTACCCGACGGAGGGATGTGCCGCTTGGCCGCAGTGCGCGACCATCCGTCGCGTTACGGTTCTAGAACTCTGCCTTCCACAGGCCGTGCAGGTTGCAGTACGCGTAGACCGTGCCGTGGTCCGCAAACTTCTTGCAGAAGGTCTTCGTGGGCTCCTCGCCCGGCTTCAGGTACTTGATGATGGTCTTGCCCTCGGCCGCTACGGCGATCCACTCGATGTAGTGCTCCTCGGTCATGGGATGCGCGACCTCGCCGACCTTCACAACCATGTGCTTGTCGTCGCGCTCGATGAAGGGCACGTGCTTCTCGGCCGCCGCGTCGACGGAGCCGGCAACCAGCTTCTCCATGGGCTCGCCGCAGCACGTGGGCACGCAGGCACCCCTGTCGACCACCATGACCAGGTTACCGCACTTGTTGCAACGATAGAACGTGAGCTCTGCCATACAGTCCTCCTTGCGGGTCAACCATGACGTGTGCCATGCCCGGCTTCACGCCGCGCGTGGCCTTTCACCTATTGTGCCCCATACGGTGGCAGAATAACCGCTCCCACGGCGAAAGCCCCAAATGCTCCGCCGTCGTGGTACAGTCGGCTCGTGGCCGCGACGTGCGACCAAGCCCAATGCGGAGGCCAACGTGGAGAAGCGCTTCCTCACCATAGCGGAGCAGGTCGAGCTCCTCGCGGCACGCGGCTTGCGCTGCGACGCGCAGACGCCGCGCATTCTCTTGCGCGAGGGATACTACGCGGTGGTAAACGGCTACAAGCGGCCGTTCCTGGACCAAGGCGCCACCCGCGCCGCCGGGGAGGACCGCTACCTGGAGGGCACGTCCTTCTCGGACGTGTATTCCCTCTTCCGCTTCGACCGCGGCCTCCGCGCGCTCACGTTCCGCCACCTCATGCTCGTCGAGGCGACGCTGCGCTCCCTCATAAGCTACGCGTTCTGCGAGCGCCACCCCCGGCCGGAGGCGTACCTCGACGAGTCCAGCTACACCTGCCGACGTGCCTACCTACGCGGCGAGGACGCCTTCGAGGGGGACCTTCGCTGGATGATCGATACGCTCGCCCACCACGCCCGTGCGCGCGAGCGTGACCCGCGAGGCGACCGCCGCGACGTTCGCGTGGCCCACTTCCAAGACAACCACGACACCGTGCCGCTGTGGGTCCTCGTCGACGAGCTCACGTTCGGGAACCTCAAGTACCTCTTCGCGCTCCTGCGTCGCGAGGAGCAGCTCGCGGTCTGCGACAACCTCGCCGAGCTCAGCTCTTACCGCATCGAGGGCCACACCGTCACGGTGCGCCCGGGCGAGAAGCGCGTGGCGCCGCCCCAGAGGCCGCTCACCCCACGGCGCGTCGCCCGCGACCTCGAGGCCATCGTCGACGTCCGCAACGTCTGTGCCCATGGGGAGCGCCTGTACGACGGACGTTTCGGACTGGAAGACGAGGCGGACTTTGCCGCCTTCGTCTCCATGATGTCCCGCTTCCTCGAACCAACCGACCTCGCGCACCTGCAAGGCGGCATCGAGTCGCTCGTGACAGAGTACTCGCAGGCGAGCCCCGTCATCGCACGGGAGCTCGAGCGGACGGGGATCGCGGGCATCTAGGCGATCTGCACGTGGCCGTCGCGACCGACGAAGTCCTTCACCTCCGCGAGGAGCACCATGTTCTTCGCGTCCACCTTCGTGGGCAGCTCCATCCTCATCATGTCGCCGCACGAGCTCTCGACCATGAGCTCGATGTGGTCGAGGCCGTTGTAGCGGTCGAAGATGGACTGGAGGGTCTCCATCCTGTCCATCGAGAGCATCCTGGAGGAGATGTAGACCTCGAACACCTTCGGCCTGTTGGTCCTCTCGTTCAGCTCGAGCGCCTCGATCTTCGAGCAGATGAGCTGGTCTCCCCTGTCGCCGTGCTCGATCTTGCCGGTTGCCTGGACGAAGACGTCGCCGATGCGCTCCCCGGTGTCGGGATCGACCTCTCCCTCGAGGGCAGATGCGCACTCCTGGTAGGTCTTCGGGAAGACGACGAGCGATATCTCGCCCTCAATGTCCTCGAGGGTGACGATGGCCATCTGGTCGCCCTTCTTGGTGACCTTCTTGGCAACGCCACCCACGGGGACCATGCCGGCGAGCTTGATGACCTTGCCGTCCTCCACCTTGAAGCGCTGTGATGTCGCACCCGTCACCGGATCGACGTAGTCCTCCGAGGCCATCGCCTCGGATATGGTGCAGTCTCGGGCCTTCGACAACGCGTACTCGAACGGCCGCAGCGGGTGGTCCGATACGTAGAGTCCGAGGACGTCATGCTCCTGCTGCAGCTTGAGGTGGCGGTCCCACTCGTCGTCGGGGTCCGGGTCCGGCACGTCGTCCGTGAAGCCGGAGCCGGCGACGTCTGCGAACATGTCGAACATGGACACCTGCCCGTTCGCCTTGTCCTTCTGGCGCTTCGCCGCCGCGTCGATGATGTTCGCGGGGTTGTTCTTGTCCACGAACTCCATGAGCTGCTTGCGCGGATAGCCCGTCTCGTCGAATGCGCCTGCCTTGATGAGTGCCTCGACAACCCGTCGGTTCGCCTGCGACGAGTCGACGCGCTCGCAGAAGTCGTGCAGGTTCTTGAACGGACCGTTCGCGGCGCGCTCCGCCATGATTGCCTCGGCAGGTCCCTCGCCCACGCCCCTGATGCCGGCAAAGCCGAAGACGATGCCCTCGTCGGTGGCCGTGAAGTCCTTGCCGGACTTGTTGATGTCCGGCGGAAGGACCTTGGTGCCGTCATGGTTGCAGGCCGTGACGTAGTGTACGATCTTGTCGGTCTTGCCCATGTAGGACGTGAGGACCGAGGCCATGTACTCCTTCGGGAAGTAGGCCTTCAGCCATGCTGTCTGCATGACGAGGATCGCGTATCCGGCGGAGTGCGACTTGTTGAACGCGTACGACGCGAACTCGAGGACGTTATCCCAGATCTCCTGTGCGACGTCGCGACTGTAACCGTTCGTCTCGGCGCCGTTCATCCAGTGGTCGTAGATCGTCTCGTCCGCGCCGGTCTTCTCCCAGTGGAAGACCTGGTCGGTCAGCATCTTGATCTTCTTCTTGGCCACGGGCTTGCGCATGCGCGAGTCGGACTCGCCCGGCGTGAAGCCGGACATCTTCATCGAGATTTGCATGACCTGCTCCTGGTAGACCATAGTGCCATAGGTCTCTTCCAGGATCGGCTTCAGCCTGTCGTCGTAGTAGGAGATCTTCTCCTCTCCGTGCATGCGCTTGATGTAGCTGTCGACCATGCCGGCGCCCAAGGGGCCGGGACGGTAGAGCGCGATGAGAGCGACGATCTGCTTGTACTGGTTGGGCTGCATGTTCTTGATGGTTGCGGTCATGCCGCCAGACTCGACCTGGAAGACGCCCGCGGTCTGACCCGAACCAAGAAGCTCATAGATTTTCGGGTCCGAGAAGTCGATCTTGTCCACGTCGATGTCGACGCAGGTCGCACCATCCTTCAGGCACTTCCTCACGGCCTCTGGTACGCGCTCGATGTCAGACGCCTTCGGGTACCTGCGCCTGATGTTCGCGAGCGCCTTGTTGATGACCGTCAGGGTTCTGAGTCCCAGGAAGTCCATCTTGAGCAGGCCCATGTCCGCGACCGAGTGGCCCTCGTACTGGGTGATGGTGACGTTCCCCTTCGTGTCGAGCTTCGTCGGCACGTGGTCCGTGACGGGCGTCGGCGCGATGAGGGTTGCGCAGGCGTGGACGCCCTCGCCGCGCATGAAGCCCTCGATCGAGAGGGCAGCGTCGATGATGCGGTGTGCATCGGGGTCCTTGTTGTATGCCTCCTCGAAGTCCGGCGAGTACTGGTCCGGCTTCTTCTCGTTCTTGTGGAGTGCGTTCGGCAGGGTCAGCTTGGGGTCGTTCGAGAGCATCTTCGAGAGCTTCTGGCCCATGAAGACCGGGAAGCCCAGGACGCGGTTCGCGTCGTTAATGGCCTGCTTTGCCTTGATTGTCGAGTACGTGATGACCTTGCACACGTGGTCCTCGCCGTAGACGTCACGAACGTGCTGGAGCACGTCCTGAAGGTGCTCATCGTCGAAGTCCATGTCGATATCGGGCATCTCGGAACGCTGCGGCGAGAGGAACCTCTCGAACATCAGGCCGTTCTCGAGCGGGTCGAAGTTCGTGATGTTCATGGCATACGCGACGATTGCGCCGGCGGCGGAACCACGCCCTGGCCCGACGCCGATGCCGTTGTCCTTCGCCCACTGCACGTAGTCCTGGACGATGAGGAAGTAGTTCGCGAAGCCCTTCTCCGTGATGATCTTGTACTCGTGCTCGAAGCGGTCCTTCACGTTCCAGTCGCCTATGGTGAGGTCGCGCCAGTTCTCGCCGTATCGCCGCGCGAGGCCCTTCTCGCACTCCTCGCGAAAGCGCTCCTCCGCGGTCTCTCCAGGGCGGAGCCCAGGGTACTCCGGCAGGTACATGCTCGACCAGTCAAGCTCGTAGTCGCACTTGTCCGCAATCTCGAGCGTGGTGTCCACGGCCTCGGGGCACCACGAGAAGAGGTCCCGCATCTCCTCTTCGCTCTTCATGTAGAACTCGGTGCCCTCCATGCGCATGCGGTTGGGATCGTCGAGCGTGGTTGCCTTGCCGATACAGCTCAGGATGTCCTGCGTAGAGGCATCCTCGCGCGTGAGGTAGTGGAAGTCGTTGGTGCAGACGACCTTGATGCCCTCCTCGTGGGCGAGCTTCACCAGGTACTCGTCGAGCTTGCGATCGTCCCAGCCGTTGCGGAACGTGAGACCGTGGTCCTGGATCTCCATGTAGAAATCGTCGCCGAACAGACCATGGAACTTGCGGGCCCAGTCGCGCGCCTCGTCAAACTGCCCGTCCAGCACGCACTGCTGGATGATGCCCTGCACGCACGCGCTCTGGCAGATGATCCCCTCGTGGTACCTCTCGAGCATGCTGAAGACGGTGTGCGGCTTGCCGTAGTACATCATCTCGTGGCCGGCAGCCTCCGACATGCACTTCAGCAGGTTGTGGTAGCCGGTCGAGTTCTTCGCCAGCAGGATCAGGTGGTAACGCTTCTCCCTGTGGCCACGCTCGACGTGGTCGCCCGGGATGAAGTAGGCCTCGCAGCCAAAGATGGGCTTGATCTTAAGGCGCGGGCGGTTCGCCTCCACGGCCTTCACGTCGTGGCCGCTCTCCTCCCACACCCTGACGTCGGACGCCCACTGGTCGTGCACGCGGTCGAAGTAGTCTGCGTCATCGGGGTCGGCCGCCGGCTCCTCCAGCTCCCACTCCTTCTTGAAGCACTCGACGTCATGGCGCCACTGCTTCATGTTCTTCTGGCCGTCGTTGTACTTGCGGCACTCCAGGTCGAGCTCGGGTATGCCGAACATGTAGCCGTGGTCCGTGATGGCGACGGCAGGCATCCCAAAGTCGACGGCGCGCTTCACCATGTCCGGAATCGGCGTCGCGCCGTCCAGGATCGAGAAGTCCGAGTGGTTGTGCAGGTGGACGAAAGCCATGTGACCCTCCGAAGGCAAGCCCAAGATTTGACTTGTCCATGATACCCCACGACGACGCCTCGCGCTGTCGAGAAGAACAAGTGTTCTCATCTTATGTACGCCCCCTGAGCTGCGGTGCCATGCAAGGCCCTTGCGCATCCGCAGCTCAGGGGAGCAGCCTGGCGTCCGTCATGCTCCAGATGACGCACACAAGTCTCCACCTCCATGCCGCGCCAGATTCGTGCGCGCGCTACATCCGCGGGGGATTTTCCGCGTCGAAGCGGTAGGCCACGGAGTACGGCTCGTCGGGATCGTCCGGCTCCGCAAGCTCCACGCATACGAAGCGGCAGTCGACGGACGCGAACCCCTGACCCATGAGCACCGACGCATAGAAGTTCGCCTGCATCTCGTGCCGCACGCGAACCTGCTCTGCGGAAAGCCCGCGGTCACCCGTCTTGTAGTCCACCAGGAACGCGCTGTGAGCGCCCGCGTCCGTTGCGAGCAGGTCGATCGCGCCCTCGACGTACTCTCCGAACTCGGAGTCCGCGGGCGAGAAGAACGGCACCTCCGCCCGCACTCGCCCATGGGCGAGTGCCTCCCGCCGGAGCCGCGAGGTACGCCAGCGTTCGAGCGCCGTGCGCAGGCGCACCCTGTTTCTCGCGGAGAGGCGCCAGAGGTCGCACGTGGCATCGAACCTTCCCTCAGGAAGAGTTGCCTCGTATGGGTCATCGAGTCCCTCGCCCACCTCGACCAGGCACTGTGCAAGCTCGTGGAAGGCGGACCCAAAGTTCGTCGCTCGGTCCTCGTCGGTCGTCACGGGCGCGCCCTCCTGTTCCGCCGCGCGCTCTGCGCGCGTGGGAATGCGAACGGGAAGCGGGCGGGCATCGGAACCCGAGGCGTCAGACCCACTGTCAGGCTCGCCCCGCGCAAAGCGCTCGGCCATCTGCTCGTGAGCGCTGCTGAAGCTGAACACGCCCTCGCGCGGCCTCCAGACGTCGACGCGCCCTGCCATTGGGTCATCCTCGACCGCATAGATGTCGAAGCTCGCGGGCTCGCCGGCCGCGGCGCCTTCGACAGCTTCCGGTTCCGCTGCGAGCGCTCCGTCGACGCCGGCGAGCGAGCCAGCGGAGTCCACCGTAATCCCGCCGTCCGCCTTTGCCACGTCTATCACACGCAGGCGCCCGGGCTCAGTGCCGCCGTATCCAAACTGGTGCTCCCCCGCCGCCGGCACGCCCCCGGGCAGGAGCGCATCCAGAAAACCACAGGCGAGCGCGGGATTCATACCGTCCTTCTTCGCGGCGACGTTGCACCCCACGATGAGCGCTTCGCGAGCGCGGGTGAGCGCGACGTAGAGGAGCCTGCTCTTCTCGGCAGCAGCAGCCTCGTCGTTTGCGGCCTTTGCATGGCGCATCCATTCCGCAAGGTTTGACGGTCGGTCCGTCTCCTGGATGCGCTCGAGGTCCTTTATCGCGTCCTGTGGGGCGAGCACGCACACGCTCCCCCGGCCGCTCGCAAGCGTCTTGAGCTTGCCGCCCTCCGGCCTTTGCCCCCAGCACTCCGCCACCGCCGTAACGGGAAACTCCAGGCCCTTCGATGCATGAATCGTCATCACGCGCACGGACTCCATCCTGCCGCCCGCGAGCGACGCCGGCGGGATCCTGGACATCTCGAGCCACAGGTCGAACTCCTTGGCGGCGCGGGCGGGGCCAAGCCCCATGCCGTCCGTCAGGTCCCGTATGTAGCCCACGGCGGCAAGCACGTTCGCCTCGCGGGCAACGCCGGCAGCCCCTTCCGCCTCCAGTCGCGACAGCCAGCCAGACTCGCGTACGACCTGCATGCAGACGTCCGCGACGGGCATGCGCCTCGTCGCAAGCCGCGCGCGGGCGAGGACGTCGTGCGCGTGCGCAAGACGACGCGACGGTGCCGCGCCATGGAAGAACTCCATGGTCTCGATGCCGCGGTCGATCTTGCGCATCGTCGGGGCGTCGAGCGCACGCTGGGCGCGGGTGCCCAGCTGCAGCAAGTCGCTGGCGTCGAGCATGAACATCTCGCTCGTGAGCAGCGGGAAGAGGCCGGACTGCGTGTCCTTGGGGTTCGCAAGCACGTGCAGGAGCTTTGCCATGGCGGACACCTCAGGCGCCTTCGTGAACGTGGAACCCCCCGTCACCACGCACTCGAGCCCACGCTCGCGGATTGCGTCGATGTAGAGCGCGGCCTTCGTGGTGGTACCCAGAAGGAGCGCCATGTCGCCCGGACGCTCGCCGTGCGCCGCGTACTCCGCAAGCCTGTCTGCCAGCGCCGCGGCGGCGACCTTCGCCTGCTGGGCGCCAACCCGTCCCTGCGTGCCCACGCCACGGGTGACCTCCACGTCGATGCGCGGGAGGTCGCGCGCGCGATACTTGTCGTCGCGCTCCGGATTCGGGTCCAGGTGCATGAAGTCGGCAAGCACGCCGGCGTCGCCGCCGCACGCGCGGTCGACCAGGGACAGCACGTCCGCGTGGCTGCGATAGTTCACGGCAAGCCTCACGTGCTGCTCCGGGGGGAGCTCTTCTCCCCTGCCGCGAAACACCCCCACGTCAGCGCCTCGGAAGCGATAGATGGACTGCTGTGCGTCGCCCACCGTTGCCAGGTGGCGGGCATCGCGCCCTGCCAGAAGGCCGATGAGTTCCAGCTGCGTCGCGTCCGTGTCCTGAAACTCGTCCACCATCACGAGCCTAAAGCGTCCCGCGTAGTCGCGGGCGATGGCCTCGTTGTCACGAACGGCCCTCAGCGCCAGGCTCACGAGCTCGTCGTTCGAGAGCACGCCCGCCTGACGCTCCAGCTCCGCCACGCGCTCGTCCACCTTGCGCGCAAGACCGACTATGTCCTCGACCCACGCACGGGGACGGGCGAGAAGGACGCAGGCCCTTGCCTCGGCGAGGGCTGCCTTCGCAAGCTCCCCCTGCTCCTTCGCCTCCTTGCCGAAGCTTCGTGGAAGCGTCACGGAGGCGAGCGCGGATGCGGCCGCGGACGCCGTGCGACGGCCCGGCGCAAGCTCCATGAACGACCTCAGTACCTCCAGGGAGGGCGCGACCTTCTCGGACGCCTTTGCCGTCAGCTTCTGCGCAGCGAGGGACTCCATCTCCTCCGTCAGACGCGACATGACCTCGGACACATCGTCTGCCTGCAGAAACGTCAGGCCCTCGTACCCGTCTGGCACCGCACGCGCCGCGGCGCGCACGTCCTGCACCACGCCCATCAGGCCACAGTAGCCACCTTGCAACCTTGAGCCAAGCTGGTACTCCTCGAATGCCTCGCGAAGCGCCGGGTTTCCGTCACGGTCCCTGTAGGCGGCGCCCACGACCTCCTCCAGGGCACGGCTTTGTATGGCCTCCGCATCGTTTTCCTCGGCGATCTTGAACTTTGGGTCAAGGCCGAGCTCAAAGGCATGGCGCCTCAGGATCCGCGAGCACATGCCGTGGATGGTGCTGATCCACGCGGAGTCGACCTGCAGCGCCTGCTCGCGCATGCCCGCGGCGCGCAGCGTGGAGCGCACGCGCTCCCGAATTTCCTGCGCGGCGGCGTTCGTGAACGTGATCACGAGCACCTGAGAGAGGTCATCCAGAAACGGTGCGCCGTCCGCGCCGGAGCCGGGCGTGAGCGACCACGCCACCCTCCTGGTGAGCGTGAACGTCTTGCCAGAACCGGCACCGGCCTCCACAAACAGGGGCTCGTCCAGGGTCGTGACGATCTTCCTCTGTTCGTCGTTCAGTTTGGAAAGGTCGATGCCACTCACTTCGCGATCCTCCTCTCGCAGCTCATCACCGGGCAGTAGGCACATGCACCCGCGTCCACGGGCGCCGCCTCGATGTCGCCGCCCATCATCCGGGCGACCGCCACCCGGATGGCTTCCTCCGTCGCGTCCAGCAAGGCTTCCATGCCGCGCGCCTCCTCTGTCCCAAAGCCTTCGTGCGGATCCACGGCTACGGTCTCGGCCATCGCCTTCGAGGGCGTGCGGCTGCCAAACACGCGGTCCATCAGATTCGCGTCCACGGCGCCGGAAAGCGCGTGCTCCCGACCGCGCGTCGAGAGATACACGGCCCCCTTAACGTCGAGGTTCGGGAAGCGGCGTCGCACGACCTGCCCGTAGATGAGCGATTGCACGCGCCTGGGAAGCGAGAAGGACGATTCCTCCCCGCCCTCAGGCCCGCGGGGAAGCGCGGCGTACTCCCGGGCGAAGCTCGTGGCGCCCTTGTGCTTGTAGTCGATCACGACAGCACCGCCATGGGCGTCAACGTCGATGCGGTCCACGGTACCGTTGAGCCACGCGCCCGCGTACTCCACCAAGTCGCTCCCATGGCCGAAGTCCCACTCGAACAGCCTCGGCTCGAAGCCAACCAGCAGGCCGGACTCGTAGTCGATAGCAGAGAGCAGGTCCCTCTCGAGCGTCTTGAGCTGCCCCTCGTCCTCGGCGGAGTGCGGCACGAACGCCTGCGGGCGCTCGCGCCGTCTCGTTACGAGGAACTGCGTGCGGCGGTCCTCCTCCAAAGCCCGGGAGAGCACCTGCTTGGCGTGGGCCAGAAGCTCTGGGTCCTCTTCGCTCACGCCCGAGCCGGGCACGCGGGCGGAAAGGTCCCTCGCGACGTCCGGCACGTCGCCTCCGGCCTCCTTAAGGGAGGCGAGTGCCTCCTCGAGGAGCGTCCGGTGCGTCACCTCGAGCACGTGGTGTGCGAACGTGCCCATCTCCATGGGCCCAAAGCCCGCGTCGGAATCGCGCAGCCGAAGGCGCCGCAGGCTAAACCACTTGTACGGACACTCCAGGTACGACTCTATCTGCGACGCGGAGAGAACCGGCCTTCCGTCCAGCAGGTCTGGCTTGCCCTCCGGCGGCACGTTCACGAGGACACGTGCGGACGCGTCAGCCACGCGACCTGCCGCTTCCGGTCTCTCGCTCGCCACGAGCGCAGGCGCGACCCCCGTTGAGCTGAGGTTCGCCGCGGCCTGGGTCTCTGGCAGCGAGCGGACGGCGAGGCCCCTCTTGGCGGGGTCGCCGTCCTCCACGCCGTAGCATGCCAGCAGCTCCGTCATCATGACGGAGGGATAGCACTCCTTCGATTTGGCATCGTAGAGCGTGCGCTCAAGCGTCACGTGGAAGCGCGCCGCAGCAAGCTGCGACCAGAACCCGGCGCGCGACCGCACCATGGAATCTTCCCGTGGCTCGACCCCCAGGGTCTCCAGCAGGGCGGACGCGATGTCGTCCTCCGCCTTCACGGGTGCCTCAACGGACGTCTGCCCACACACGATGACCGCGTCCGCCGAGCACTGCGCAAGCGACGCCGCCGCGGTCGCGTCCAGGATGCGCACGCGTACGGACCCCTCTGCGGGGACGCACGGTCTCACGACGACGGCCTGGTGCTCGAGTGCCGCGGCCGCATGCGCCACGAGCGCGGAGAGCGATACGTGGTCTGCCGCCTTTTGGTCTGCCGAGAATCCCAGCTCCTTGAGCGTTGCCGCCACGTTAAGGACGGCCATCAGGGCTCCGGCAGTCAGCGTGTCGGAAAGGCGGTCCGCCTCATGCGGGAAGCGCGCGGCGACTTCGCCGCCCTCGCCAAGAACGTAGTCGTCCAGCCTGGCGCACGTGTCGCCCGGAGCGGCTGGGTAAGTTGGCACGCCGGCCTGCGACGCCACGTACGGAGCAAGGAGCTTCGAGGCCGCGGACCCCAACCGCCCCTTCAGAAGCTCGCGCGTTGCAGCCGCAACCTCGCCAGACGTCTTCTTGGGGTTCTGGAGCTGCAGGAGCACGTCTGCCGGCGTGAGCAGGCGGTCGCCGCGCCAGTCCGCGTCGAGCGCATACGCCCGGGCCGTCGGAACGTGCGCGACGTCCGAAAGGAGGAAGTCCGTCAGCGCTTGCGGCGGCCACCAGGACATGTCACCCAGACGCACGTACGTGCCCTCCTCTGCATGCACGGGCTCCGGCCACGTCGCATCCAGCTCCGCCAGCTGCGCCACGCTCGCCGCATACTCCAGAAACGCGCGGCCGGCGGGAATGTCGCCAATGCGTACGGACAGCTGGGCGCTCACGCCCAAGCCATGCGCAGCGAGCTTGGGAGCCAGCTCGCGCCACGCACGGGACGCGTCCGGGACGCTCACGACGATGTCCGTGGCACCCTCCCCCGAGAGGGCGCACGCCTCTTGCGCCACGGCCTCCGCCTCCGCAAGCGGGCCCGCGGGAAGCACGAGCGACACGGCGCCCGTGGGCGCCAGGGCATTCCCGCCACCGGTGAACACGCTTTCGAGAAGTGCCGTGAGTTCCGGCGCGCGGCGTTTCTCGCCCGTGGCAGATCTCACGTTATCGAAGCCAGTACCAGCGGAAATGCAAGGCTCTCGCACACATGTGACATCGATGCCATCCTGTGCGCACGCCGCGGCCACGAGCTCTGCCGAGCGGCGCTCTCCGGCAGTCGCCTCTAGGTTCTGGGCACGAACGCAGAGCGTCACGTGTGTCGCGCCCGCGAGTGCGCGCAGCAGCTCGCGCGTGGGACGAGCCAGCGAACCAAGACCGACCGCGACCGTGGGCCAGAGAGAGGGCGCGGCGCCCGCGGCGATTATGCGCTCCGCCACGCAGGACATGGCAACGGACTCCTCCGTGAAAGATGACCTCGAAAGCAGCTCGCGGTAGCGATCGAGCACGCGCACGACGTCCGCCTCGCGGCGCGTGAGGCCAAGGTCGAGAAGTGCGTCCACGTCCACGCGACCATTGCGCACGGGAATCCACGGCAGGGCGTCCTTCGCGAGGCGGCCGAGCACGTCCACGGTACCGGTGTTATACGCGACGCCCTCCCCCGCGGCATCCGCCGTGGAAAGCGCGTGCTGCAGGGCGACGGTGCGCGTGAGCGGATCGATCACCTGCGTGCCGTCGCCCCAGACCTCCCAGCGCTCGCGCGTCCAAGCGAGCGGCGTCGTCACCGTGACGCCCATGCCGAGCCCGCGACGGGCAAGGTCCCGGCTGACATCGAGCTGTGCGGCAAAGCTGGGCACAAGGAGCGTCGTGCGACCATGCGCGGCGAGCGCCCCCTTGAGAGCGGCCTCTGCGGCCTCGCCTACGAGCCGTGTGTCGTGCGTCTGGGCAATGGTTAGGGACATGGTCGTCCTTCCGTCAGTTTTTTGCTGAGTGCTATGGTAACGCGCCGAGTGGACATTTATTCCCCCATGCGCGCGACACACGAACCGGGTGCGCCGCCGCAACGACGCACCCGGTTCGACAACGCGCTTGCGCGAGCGCTGGCATTGGACTCTGGAGCTAGTCCCGGCCCAGCTGGTGCTCCTTCAGGCGGTACGCCGCCGCGATGATCTGCGCCGCGCCCTCGCGTCCGAAGACGGAGCGGTCCACCACCAGGTCCTTGTCCGTGTACATGTCCCACCTTCCGCCGCTGTAGCGCGTGTAGAATCGCTCGCGCTCGTGCTGGCGCTTGCGAACGAACGCGCTCGCGTCGTGCGTGGTCATGCCGCGCTTCGCGCGCACGATCTCGACGCGCACATCCAGCGGTGCCGTGACCAGCACGGATATGAGGTTTGGGTTGCGGCGCAGGATGTAGTCGGACAGACGCCCCTCGATGATGCACGGGCGCGTGCTCCCCAGGTCCAAAATGACCTGGCGGATCGCCTGGAACGCACGGTCCGCGTCCGAGCGCTGGTCCATGCTGTCCGGCAGAAACGCCAGGGGGCCACGCTGCGGACGCTCGTCCACTGCAGCCAGCTGGTCGACGTCGAGACCCATGCGCAGCGCGGAGCGCACGAGAAGCTCGTTGTCGTAGAGGGGTATGCCCAGCATCACGCTGAGGAGCTTGCCAACCTCGTGTCCCTCCGCACCGTAGTCGCGCGCGATGGAGATGACGATGGGCTCCTGGTTGTCAGGGTCCGCAGACCCATTGATGCTTGCACTGTGCCTGAGGTCGCTTGCGCTCATGTGTGACCTTTCGTTTGAATTGTTGCGCGGGGCACGGGGGCGGTCCTTCTCGCCCGCCGGCGCCACCGGGTGCTATGCCGCGGCGTTCCTGCGCTGGTAGGCGCGAACCGCGAGGGATATCGCGAAGTTGAGTACGAAGTACGTGAGAAGGACGAAGCCGTACAGAAGGAGAATCTGCGGAAGCGTGGACGCCTGTCCCATGACGACGGCGGAGTTGCGCATGAACTCGTGGACGTCGATGCCGCGGAGGTAGGACGTGTCCTTGATGACCGTCGTGCACTGGCTGAACAGCGCGGGGACGATCATCTTGAACGCCTGCGGAAGCACGATGAGGCGCATGGTGTCCACGAAGCCAAAGCCTTGCGACTGCGCCGCCTCAAACTGGCCCTTGGGCAGCGCGTTCAGGCCGCCGCGGACTATCTCGGCCATGACGGCGGAGGTGAAGACCGTGAACGTGAGGATGGACACGAGGATGTTGTCGCCTTGCACCGTGAAGCGGAAGATGAGGATCCACAGCAGGTTTGGCGTGCAGCGGAAGAGCTCGATGTAGGCGGTCACGAGCCACCTGAGCCACGACCAGCGGCCGCGGCAGTACGACTTTGCCAGGGCGAGCAGCGTGCCGAACGCGATGGACAGCACGATGGACGCGGCAGAGATGACGATGGTGTTCAACAGGCCCTGCAGCATGAAGGCCACGTTGCTGGCGGTAAAGACTCCCATGCGCTACACCTCCGCTTTCGTTGCGCCCGCAGTGGCGGCGCGGCGAGCCTTGCGTGGCGCGCGGGAGCGCTTCTCGAGCCAGGTGACGAGCATGGCTATGGGGAAGCAGATGAGGAAGTACATGGCACAGCACACGATGTAACCCTGCAGGTAGCCGCTGTCGGCCACGAGGATGTCCGCCTGGTACATGAGGTCGCCGCCCGCGATGAGCGCGAGGACGGACGTGTTCTTCACCAGGTTGAGCGCCTGGTTGGCAAGGGGCGGAAGGATGATCCTGAACGTCTGCGGAAGGATGACGTAGCGATAGGCCTGTACGCGCGTGAATCCCTGCGACTGCGCGCCCTCCATCTGACCGCGCGGAATGGCCTCAATGCCGGTGCGGATGACCTCTGCCACATAGGCGCCGTGGTAGAGTCCGACGCAGATGACGACGAGCACGAACGGTGCGATGCGCACGACGTGCTCCGCGCCCGTTATTGCCTGAAGAAGCATGGGGCCGGCGGTGTAGACGAAGAACACCTGCACGACGATGGGCGTGTTCTGGAAGAACTCGACGTAGACGCGGGAAATGCCGCGAAGCACTCGCGACTGCGTCGTGGAGAAAACGCCAAGTAGCGTGCCCACGATGAGAGACACCAGAAGTCCTGCAAGCGAGACCTCGATGGTGAAGAGGAAGCCCTGCCACAGCAGGTCCGTGTTTGCGAGCGTGGCGGCCCAGCGCTCGGGGTTGAAGAGTTCCATGTGACCTCCCTACAAGAGCCGGTACTTCTTGGCCCACCGGTCAATCGCACCGGACCCCTTCAGGTCCTTCACGACGCCGCTGACGAGCCTCGTAAGCTCGGTTGCGGACTTGGTGGTGCACACGCCGTACTCCTGCTTGCCAAAGACCAGGCTCGGCTCGAGCAGCTCGTTGGAGTCGTTCATGTACGTGCGGATGATGGAGCGGTCGATGGCGAACACGTCGATGTTGCCGGACGCGAGCGCCGCCGCGAGCGTGGGATAGTCCAGGTACTGCGGGTAGCTCACGCTGAAGTCGCCGTGTCCCTGGTCCTTCAGCATCTGCTGAATCTGGTTCATCGTGTCCGCGCCCTCGCCCACGCCGACGATGCGACCGTCGAGGTCGGCCACGGACTTGATGCCTGAGCTCTTCAGCACGAGCATGCCGATGGAGTCCGTGTAGTACGCAGGCGAGAAGTTCCAGGACTTCTTGCGCTCGGGCGTGATCGTGTACGTGGCGCACACGAGGTCCACCTGGCCGGAGTCCACGAGGGGTCCGCGGGTCTTCGCCGTAACGCCCGTGAAGCTGGCGAGACCGCGATGCTTCGCCTCAGACATCGACACGCCGAACACCTTTGCGGCGATGGCATAGCATATGTCGATCTCCATGCCTTGGAACTTGCCGGTAGCCGTGTCTTGGTAGCCATAGCCTATGACATCGGTCTTCACGCCGCAGTTGAGGTGCCCTCGGTCCCTGATGGCTTTGACACTCGCCGCGGACGATGTGCCGGAGGACGAGCAACCAGTAAGCCCCACAACAGATGCACCAGCCATGCCAACCATTGCAGCGCCCGCAAGCGAGACGAAGCCTCTGCGCGTCAGCTGAGGACGGGCCAAAGGCCCGGAATCGTACGTTCTTCTCATCGTGCCCCCTAGAGTATCTTGTCCAGGAAGGCCTGGCAGCGCGGATTGTCGGGATGCGTGAAGAAGTGCTCGGGCGTGCCCTCCTCAAGGATCTGGCCATCCTCCATGAAGACGATGCGGTCGGCCACCTGGCGCGCGAAGCCCATCTCGTGCGTGACGCAGATCATGGTGATGTTCTCCTGAGCGAGCTCGACCATGACGTTTAGGACCTCGCTTACCATCTCTGGGTCGAGGGCGGAGGTGGGCTCGTCCAATAGCATGATGGGCTGCTTGGTGCAGAGCGCACGCGCTATAGCGACACGCTGCTGCTGGCCGCCCGAGAGGTTCTGTGGGTACTCGTCGGCCTTGTGCGCAAGGCCCACCCTCTTGAGGTTGCGCATGGCCTCTGCCTCCGCCTCCTCGCGGGTCTTCTTCTGTAGCTTGATGGGCGCAAGCGTCAGGTTACCCATGACCGTCATGTTTGGATAGAGGTTGAACTGCTGGAACACCATGGACGTGTACTTGCGCGTAACCTCGAGGTGGTTCTTCTTGGTCATGAGCTCGCCATTGATGCGAACCTCTCCGCTCGAAGGCTCCTCAAGCCAGTTGATCGAACGGATCAGCGTGGACTTGCCGGAACCTGACGGCCCGATGAGCACGACCTTCTCGCCCTCGCGCACGGAAAGGCTTACGTCCTTGAGCACGTGCAAGTCACCGAAGTACTTGTTCAGATGCACGATGTCAATCATGTTGGGCATGTGCCGGCTCCTTTCGCCGCGCTTCGCGGCATGCGTCATGCGACGACGTGCGGCCGTCGCGGACCTAGCGTTGAGGCTCCGGCGCGCTTGCGCCGTGGAGCCGCTGCGATTGAGCTGCGTTAAGAGGATGTGGCCATGCTGCATGCAGACACTCATGCTGGTACGAGCCACGAAACCTTATGTAATTCTGAACGAACGGAGGCAAGTTCGGTAAAAACTCTACAAGTAGGACACCTGCCTGACACGCAGACGCAAGCGCACGCTCCTAGACGCCGTCCTCAAGGCGCGACAGCACGGTGCGATAGCCACCCACTTCCCCGTTCAGGCACTTCGAGACGCGACTCACGGTCGTGGACGACGCTCCGGTCTTGCGCGACACGTCCACGTACGAACAGCCGTCAGAGAGCAGCGTGGCCACCTGAAGCCTCTGTGCCAGGTCCTCGATTTCCTTTGGGCTGCACACGTCCAAGAGAAAGGCGCGCGCCTCATTCGCATCGCGTAGCGACCCGAATGCCGCGAAAAGCCGTTCCTCCTCCTCGCGCAGCCTCTGCGCCTGTTCCTCTGTCATGTGCGCTCCTCGCGACAGCCGTCAAGTACAAACTACTTTATCGCAATAAAGCGTATCGTGTGTTACAGCAGCGTTTATTCAGCATGCAGCTGGCGACGAGGAAACGACACAGCGAGGCCACTCGCCGCATCGCGCGCGCTCTGGACAACCCCCTCGTACGCCTTGCGGACGACGTCGGACGTCCTCGCCGCTTGCTTTGCAACCACGCACTCCACAAGCTTCCACACCAGGCGTTTCGTCTGGTCGCTCGCCCCGTTTGCCGCGCTCATCACCTTTGGCAACCCCTCTCGGGACGTCACGTCGGTAAGCTTTGGGCCACCAGCCCCCAGAATATCGAAGAACTCGTTCGTGAATCGCTCACGCTCCCCCATGTCCACGGGCTCCATCCACTCATCAAGCGCGGCGTCGAACGTGGCAGCGTCTGGGTCGAGCCCGTCAGCCAAGATGAGGTCAGAGGACGAGACCTGCCACGTGAGCGGGTCATGCTGCAGCATTCCCGAGCCCGTACTCGCGACGTACGCCCTTGGCTCCTCGGCACGGTCGAACAGTTGGCCTATGACGCTATATGCGGGCTGATAGCGTACGAACCTACCTCCGATAACGTCACGGGCGTCATGCACCACAACTCGTTCGTCCAAACCAGGTCCATCGAAGCTGTAGCAGCGAAGCACGTTTTTCGCAAGCGAAGGCACAGCAGACGCCACCGCGAATGAGGCGAGGTTTCCGCCCTTTGAATGCCCGCCCGCCATAAGCGGCTCCCCCGCAGCAACGGCAGCCCGCAACGCCCTGTCCAGATACTCCGCCGCCAGCTTCTGGGCACCCGTCACCTCGAAGCTCAGCATGAAGTCCTCTCGCCACCCGGCGATCGTGAGGTCGGTGCCACGAAACGACACGAAGCGCACGCCCTTGCCGCAACCCTCTACGGAATTCGGCGGAAGCATCACCTCAACGGCAGCAAACTGAACGGCGTTGTCGTAGTCCATCACGTCCACGTATCGACCGATGTGCAAGCGTCCAAAGCGGCGGCTCTTGGCTACTGCGTCGATGTAGCGCGCGTCAATCGTGGCAAGTGACCTCACGTACGGCGCAACATCGCCTCCCGAACGCTCCATGAGCTCGCCCAAGGCCTCGCGCACCTCGACCGTCCCGCCAGATGCCTCGTTCGGAGCAAAACCGACAAGGTCGATGTAGCTCAACGTCGCGAGCACCAAAGCGTCAACGTCGTTGAAGGGTCGCTCGGTAAAGCCTAGGTCACCTCGCCACTTTACGTAGTCGATCAGGTTTCCAGCCACGTGCACCTCCCCACGCACTGTATCGATATGGTAGTGGAGCGAACGAGAAGAGCCTTATCTCTCGAGGTAGCATCGGGGCGGCACCCGCATGGGCGCCGCCCCGCAAGATTCACTTCGCGACAGCTTATGCCATGATCTGACGGAACATGTCCTTCACCTGCTCGGGAGTAGCCTCGCGCGGGTTGCCGGGATAGCAGGCGTCGGCAAGAGCGTCAGACGCCAGCTGGTCGAGATCCTCCTCAACAAGACCCTTGCACGTCTTGGGGATACCGACGTCCTCGCCCAGCTTACGGACGGCAGCGATTGCTGCGTCTGCAGCCTGCTCGTCCGTCATGCCCTCTTCGTACACGCCCATGGCACGCGCGACGCCAGCTTGCTTGTGTGCAGCGACCGGCTTGTTGAACTCCATCGAGATGGGCAGCAGCATGGCGCAGGCAACGCCGTGCGGCGTATCGTAGTGCGCAGACAGCGTGTGCGCCATGGAGTGGTCGATGCCGAGACCGACGTTCGAGAAGCCCATGCCAGCGATGTACTGGCCAAGCGCCATCTGCTCGCGACCGTGACCGGGCTTCTTGTCCTTTGCCTCCTGAACGGCGTCACGCAGGTTATGGCTGATAATCTCAATGGCCTTGTAGTGGAACATGTCAGACATCTCCCACGCGCCCTTCGTGGTATAGCCCTCGATGGCGTGCGTGAGCGCGTCCATGCCCGTAGATGCGGTAAGCCCAACCGGCATGGATGCCATCATGTCAGGGTCGACCACTGCTACGTCGGGGATGTCGTTCGTGTCGACGCAGACGAACTTGCGCTCCTTCTCCGGGTCGGTAATCACGTAGTTGATAGTAACCTCAGCAGCGGTGCCAGCCGTGGTCGGAACCGCAATGGTGAAGACGGCGTGCTTCTTCGTGTCCGCAACGCCCTCAAGACTCTTGACGTCCGCAAACTCGGGGTTGTTGGCGATGATACCGATGGCTTTCGCCGTGTCCATCGCGGAGCCGCCGCCGATGGTCACGATCGCACTCGCGCCGCTCTTCTTGAATGCCTCCACGCCATCCTGCACGTTCTTTATCGTGGGGTTTGGCTTGACCTCGTCGTAGAGGTCCCACTTGATGCCAGCCTCGTCCAACAGGTCCGTCACCTTGGAGGTCACGCCAAACTTCACGAGGTCGGGGTCGGAGCTCACGAAAACGTGATCGTAGCCACACCGCTTAAGCTCACCCGGAATCTCCTTGATGGCCCCCGACCCGTGATAAGAGATGCCATTGAGAACGAACCTGTTTGCCATGTTTCCTCCTCAGACGTTGAAAGCTGCAGTCGACACGCTCTTTTCGCGTAGCTTCAGCTATACCCTAACGCCTGTTATACGAACATGTGTCCGTATCATCATCCGCGAACGGCGGGTTATCCCCCGTGAACGTGATTCCCGGCATGTAATTCCCTGCACATACGGGAGAAGGGCACGTCCCCTTGGACGCGCCCTTCTCAGATAAGCACATGTATGCTGACTTACCGCCTACACGGGAGAGCCGCACCTGGAGAAGCTGCTCACGCTGCCGTAGCCGATGCCCTGGCTGGGCGAGAACGCCTCGATCGTGGTACCTCCGCCAATGTAGATGCCTACGTGGCCGGGACGCCAGACGACGTCGCCAGGCTCTGCCTGGGAGATTGGCTTCGTGCAGAACGAGGACTGCGACGCGGAGCTGTGGCCGATGCTGATGCCGGCGACGCTGTACGCATAGCTCGTGAGTCCGGAGCAGTCGAACGTCTTGGAGCCAGGGTTGCAGGCACCCCAAACGTAGGTGCCGCCGACCATGCGCGTCGCTGCCGCAATCACGGTGTTGCGCCATGCGCCAGAGATGCCGGAGTTGCCCCTGTTGGAGCTGCTATCGGTGTTCGACGCAGAGCCGCTGTTGCCCTTGTCCGTGTTCGAACCGGAGTTGGCGTTGCCCTTGTTCGTGTTCGAGCTGCCGCCAGCGTTGGAGTTAGAGCCGCCGTTGCCCTTGTTCGTGTTCGAACCAGAGTTGGTGTTTCCCTTGTTCGTGTTCGAGCCGGAGCCGCCGTTGCCCTTGTTCGAGTTCGAGTCGGAGTTGTTGCTCTTGCCGGAGTTCGAGTTGCCCTGCGCGTTCGCGTTGCCCTCGGACTTGTAGTACTCGCCACCGTTGGCCTGCGCCTTGGCGGCAGCCTCCTCGGCAGCCTTCTTCGCAGCTGCCTCGCGTGCCGCCTGCTCCTCCGCCAGGGCCTTCTGCACCTCGGCGCTCAGGCTGTTCACGTAGTCCTGGGCCTTCTGGGACTGCGCGTTCAGGGCCTCGCTCTGGGTCTTTTTGTCGGCCACGAGCTTCTCCTGGGAGGCCTTCTGCTCCTCGAGCTCGGACTTCTGGGACGAGAGCTGGTTCTCGAGCGTCTTGACGTCGTTGATGGCGTTGGAGTCCTTCTCGCTCACCTTGTTCGCGTACACGATGTTGCTCGTGAGCGTGTCGAACGAGTCGGAGCCAAGCAGGATGCTCAGCAGGTCGGTGTCACCGTACTTGTAGTTCGCGGCAACGCGCTTGCTCAGGACGGCCTGCTTCTCCTTCAGCTCCGCCTGGGTCTTCTCGATGTCGGAGTTAAGGGAGTCGATCTTGGAGTTGGTCTGGTCGAGCTCGACCTTCGTCTGGTTCAGGTCCTCGGAGGCCTGCTCTGCCTTTGCGTAAAGGCTGTCCAGCTTCGCCTGTGCGTCGCTCAGCTCGGACTTCAGCTCGGAGCTGGAAGGAGTTGCGAGCGCAGGAACTGCTGCGCCAGAGAAGACTAGCGTCGCGGAGAGTGCGGCAGCTATAGCTTTTTGGGCCTTATTTCGCTTCAAAACCCGCCTCTTTCGTATTGCATCGTCGTTTGTAAGGTCCCGAAGATTCTATCATTTTGGGAGCGTCGCTTCTTGAAATCCGCCCCGCGCACGGCGTCACGAGCCCGGGACGCCCATGCCGATCCACGTCGCCCCCGCGCGGGAGAAAGGCACCTTTTACCAGATGGCACGCAGGTTTTTAGGTGCCCTCAAGCGGTCCCAAAGCAGGCGTTCAGCGTCGTGGGGGCTTCGTGAATGTGCAGACAATTTGGAGCAGTTATGAACAGACGCGCAGCTAAACCCTCAAGTCACCCTCAAGCCTCCGCACATGGCGCACGCAGGGCTGCCACCATGCGCCACACGCGAACTCCACGCTCGAGGGCTCCGAGCGCCGCTGGCGCCCCGCGGTATATCCCGTCTGCGCGGTCTCGCTCGCGCTTGGCGTCACGTTTCTTGCATGCGCGTTCCCCGACGGAGCATCACGCCCAAGCACGTACCTTTGGGTTGTCTGCGCGCTTGCCTTCGCGGCCACGTGCGTCTCGAACGTGGCCTACCTCGCGCGGCACCCCGGCCGACCCACCATCGGCATGATGCCCGTTGCCGTCGCCTCCGCCGGAGCCGCGGCCGCTCCCCTCGCAGCTTCCGCGACAGGCGCCGCGACACCGCTTCGGGCGTGCGCGATCGTGGCGCTTGCGCTTGGCGTCACCTGCTTCTCCGCGTTTGGATGCTTGTTTGTGAAGATGCGCGCGGCATACGCAAACGCGCCCGCGCCGGGCGAGAAGAGCGTGCTCATAGTGCTTGGTGCCGCCGTGCGCGGTGGCATGCCCTGCCAGACGCTGGCCCGAAGGCTCGACGTGGCCGCAAACCTCCTGCTTGGACATCCGCACCGCATGGCCGTGCTCACGGGAGGAGCGTCCACCGCACGGCCGAGCGAGCCGACGGAGGCGGAGGCCATGGCCCGCTACCTGCGGGAGCGCGGGGTGCCGGCAACTCAGCTCCTGCTGGAGCCACGTGCCGCAAACACCAGGCAGAACGTGTCCTTCTCGCTCGAGGTGGTGCGCGAGTCGGGGCTTGCGGGACGGCAGCTGTGCGTGGTGTCTAACGACTATCACCTGTGGCGCGCGCTGCGCTGCGCGCGTCGACAGGGCGTGGAGCTTGTGCCCGTGGCCGCGCGCACGCCGCGCGTGAGCGCCCTCCAGCAGTGGTGCCGGGAGGCGCTCACGATCCTTGCGGGGCGTTAGTCGGCTGCGGCGCGTGTGGCTGCGGCGCGTGACAGCGCTATGCCTCCAGCTTCTGGCGAAGCAGCTGGTTGAAGAGCTTCGGGTTGCCCTGGCCGCGGCTCGCCTTCATGCACTGGCCCACCAGGTAGCCCACGACCTTCTTGTTGCCGTCGTGGTACTGCCGCACCTGGTCGGTGCAGCGCGCGAGCACCTCGTCCACCACGGGCTCGAGCGCGGAGGTGTCCGTGACCTGGCGCATGCCGCGCGCGTCCACCACGGCCTCGGGGTCCTCGTCCGTGCCGTCCACGGCATCGAGCACCTCGCGCGCCTGGGCGAAGGTGATGGCGTCGGTCGCAAGCAGCGCGGAGAGCGACGCCACCTGCGCCGCCGTGACGCCCGCGTGGCCGGGCACGAGGTTGACGATCACGTTCGCGACGGTCGAGACGAGCTTGGCCGCGTCCTTCTCGCCCGCCGCGTCCTTCTCGCCCGCGGCGTCCTTCTCGCCCCTCTTGCCCGCAGCGTTCTTCTTGGCAGCGGCGTTTGCCGCGGCGACGGCGTCCTCGAACAGGGCGGCCGTCTGCGGGTCGCCCGCGATCTGGCGGGCGTCGGCGCGCTTGAGGCCCAGCTCCGCCACGTAGCGGGCCGCCTTCGCGTCCGGGAGCTCCGGTATGCGGGCACGGGCCTCCTCGATGAAGTCGTCCGTCAGGTCGAACGGCGCGAGGTCTGGGTCCGGGAACAGGCGGTAGTCGTCCGCGGTCTCCTTCACGCGCATGACGACGGTGCGCCGGCGGCTGGGCTCCCAGTGGCGGGTCTCCTGGTAGATGATGCCGCCCTCCTCGAGCACCTCCGCCTGGCGGCAGATCTCGTACTCCAGCGCGTCGTGCAGGCTCTTGAACGAGTTGATGTTCTTCATCTCGGCCTTGGTGCCAAGGCTGGTCTCGCCGCGGCGGCGCAGGCTGATGTTGCCGTCGCAGCGCATGGAGCCGTTCTCGAGCGAGCAGTCGCTGATGCCGAGCGTCTTGAACGTCTGCTGCAGCTTCTCCATGAACAGGCGGGCCTCCTCCGGCGTGCGGAGGTCGGGCTCCGTCACGAGCTCGATGAGCGGCGTGCCGCAGCGGTTGTAGTCGATGAACGACTCGGACGCGCCGGTGATGCGACCCTCCTCGCCGCCGGAGTGGACCATCTTCGCGGCGTCCTCCTCCATGTGGATGCGCAGGATGCGGATGGGCACCGTGTACGAGCCGTCGTCCGCGCGCTCGATGGGGGTCTGGCCGTCCGCGGCGACGTCCTCCCACGACGGGCGCTCCGCGGCGCCGGCGCCCTCGACCTCGAGGTCCAGGTGGCCGTGCATGCAGAACGCGACCGGGCCCTGCGTGGTCTGGAAGTTCTTGGCCATGTCCGGATAGAAGTAGTGCTTGCGATAGAACATGGAGTGCTTCATGATCTGGCAGTTGGTGGCAAGGCCCGCCATCACGATGGACTGGATGGCCTTGCGGTTGGGCACCGGCAGCGCGCCAGGCATGCCCAGGCAGACGGGGCACACGTTGGTGTTGGGCGGGTCGTCGTGCGACAGGCGGCAGTTGCAGAACATCTTGGTGTCGAGCGCGGTGAGCTCCGTGTGCACCTCGAGGCCGATCACGGCCTCCCAGTCCTTGAGGACGTCCTCGAGCTTCCTCATCACAGGTCACCTCCCCTTCCGGCGAATGCGGGCGCGACGGGGGCGCCACCTCCCAGGCCAAGGCCCTGGTCGACCCCGCGCTCGATGGCACGGGCGAACCGGAGCAGCCTGCGGTCGCTGAACGCGGGGCCCTGCAGCTGCGCCGAGACGGGCATGTGCGTCTGGGCGGAAAGACCCAGCGGGACCGAGACGCCGCCGTTGCCGCAGATGTTGTTGGAGATCGTGAACATGTCCGACGCGTACATCTGCGTGGGGTCGCTCACGTCGCCGAAGCGCCACGCCGTCGTGGGCGCGCTCGGCAGCAGGATGACGTCGCAGCTCTGGTACGCGCGGGCGTAGTCCTGCGTGATGAGGGTGCGGACCTGCTGCGCGGGATAGTAGTACTTCTCGTACACGCCACTGGAGAGCAGGTACGCGCCGAGCATCTGGCGGCGCTTCGCCTCCTCGCCGAAGCCGTGGGCGCGCGAGAGCGACGTCTGCTGCGCGAGTGTGGCGCAGTCGGGCTCCTGGTAGCCATAGCGCACGCCGTCGAAGCGCGCGAGGTTGCTGAACGCCTCGCACGGGGCGATGACGTAGTACGCGGCGATGGCGGACGCGATGTTGGGGAGGTCGACCTCCACGACGCGGGCGCCCTGGTCCCGCAGGGAGTCGAGCGCGGCCGCGAGTGCGTCGCGCACCTCCTGCGAGAGGCCCTTCGCCTCCATGAGCTGCGGCACCACGCCGACCGAAAGGCCCTCGACCGGATCGTCGAGGTGCTCGAGGAAGTCGACGGCGCAGTCCTGGCTGGTGGAGTCCAGCGGGTCGCGGCCGGGCGCGGTGAGCGCGTTCATGGCGAGGGCGACGTCCTCCACGCGACGGCCGAACGGGCCCACCTGGTCGAGCGAGGAGCCAAACGCGACGACGCCGTAGCGGCTGACGGCGCCGTACGTGGGCTTCATGCCCACGACGCCGCAGAAGCTGGCCGGCTGGCGGATGGAGCCGCCCGTATCGGAGCCAAGCGCGAGCGTGGCCTCGCCCGCGGCGACGGCCGCGGCAGATCCGCCCGAGGAGCCACCCGGCACGCGGGAGGTGTCCCACGGGTTGTTGGTGCGGTGGAACGCGGAGGACTCCGTGGTGCTGCCGAACGCGAACTCGTCCATGTTGGCCTTGCCGACGGGCGTGGCGCCCGCGTCGAGCATGCGCTGCACGCACGTGGCCGTGAACACGGACTCGTAGTTCTCGAGCATCTTGGAGGCGCAGGTGGTGCGCGTGCCGACCAGGTGCATGTTGTCCTTGAAGGCCACGGGCACGCCGGCAAGGGGGCCGATCTTCTCGCCCGCGGCGCGACGCGCGTCCGTGCGCTCGGCGGCCTCGAGCGCAAGGTCCGCGGAGACCTGCAGGTAGGCCTGGACGTCCTTCTCGCGGCTGTCTATGGCGTCCAGCGCGGCCCGCGCCACCTCCGTGGCCGTGAAGTCGCCGTTGCGGACGCCGGCCGCGATCTGCGCGGCGGAAAGTGAGTCGAGGTTGGCCATCAGAAGTCCTCCTCTGAGTCGCCCAGGATGGAGGGTACGCGGAAGTAGCGGTCGTGCGCGGACGGCGCGTTCTTGAGCGCCTCGTCGATGGGCAGCGCGCGGACGGAATCGTCCACCACGTCGGCCCCCATCACGTTGGAGAGGTCCCCGATGGGATGGAACGTTGGCTCGACACCCTCGAGGTCGTACTCGCGAATGGGCTCGAGCAGCTCGACGGCCTCGTTCATGTACGTGGTCATCTGCGCGAGCTCGTCCGGCGTGAGCGCGATGCGCGCGTAGTCCGCGATGCCCGCCACGTCGTCTTGGGACAGTGTCATGTCTGCCCTCCTTGCAGGTTGGGTCTGCGGCACTCCGTGCCGCACGTGTGTCACGACCATGATACGCAAAGCCGGCCGGGCGAGCGCCGCGCCGGCGCGGGGCGCAACCGCACCGTTACGTTGCCGTCACGCCGGCGACGCGGCCGGCACAAGAAGCTAGCCCAGAAGCTCGCGGCGCGAGCGGGTGCGCGCCACGAACAGCGCCGCCACGGCAGCGACCATGGCCGACGCCGCGAACAGCGTGGCCTGCACGCCAAGGGCGTCCGCCACGAACGGCGCCACCAGCAGCGGCAGCACGCCCGCGCTGTTCATGCCGACGCGCATGACGGACGTGACGCGCCCGACGTGGGCGACGTCGCAGCGCGCCTGCGCGAGCGTGGTGCGCGTTGGCCCCATGGCGCCAAAGCCCAGCCCGCTGACCAGCTGGCCCACGCACGCCCACGCGACGGACGCCGTGCCGACGTATAGCATGGACCCCACCCCCGTGACGAGGAGCATCGCGGACAGCGCCGTCATGTCGAGCCTGCGCGAGGGGATCCGCAGGACCGCAAGCGAGCCCAGCGTGCCGCCGACGCCCGCTATCGCGGAGAGCCATCCCATCCACTGCGCGCCGGCGCGCAGCACGTCGCGGTAGAACAGCGACTCGAGCGAGTCGAACGCGCCGTACGCGAAGAACCCCAGGAACCCGATGAGGAAGAGCGTACGCAGGCCCTCGCTCTGCCGGGTGACGCGCACGCCCTCGGCAAGGTCGCCGAGAAACCCGCGCGCGCCGGTCGCGGGGCGCGCCTTAAGGTCGGGGTCGCCGTCGCCCGTGCCCGCGGTGCCGGCCTCCCCGGACGCCGGCCGCTGCCGAGAGGGCGCGATCTTCTCGACCGTTGCCCAGACGAGCGCGAGCGCCGGAAGCGACGCGAACGCCATGATCGCGAAGTCGCACTTTGTGGGAAGCGCGCTCACGATGAGGCCGCCGAGCGCTGGCCCCGCGATGACGGCCACGCTGGTGGCGGTATAGACGAGGCTGTTGACCCTCTGCAGGTAGCGCGGGTCGTCAGACACGAAGCGCGGATAGGCGTCCATGGAGGTGCTCCCGACGCCGAACGCCGCACCCTGCACGGCGGCAAGGGCGTAGAGAAGCGCGTAGCTCAGCGGCAGGAGCCAGCCGGCGAGACCCGCCACCGCCATGACGGAAAGCGTGGCCGCGAGCGTGCGCCTGGGACCCACGGCGTCGACCAGGGGGCCTGCCACGAAGCTCATGACCACGAGCATGACGTTGAGCACCAGAACGAGCGAGGAGACGACGAGCGCATCGGCACCCAGGTCGTAGGTGGCGCATCCGATGATGCCCACGAAGTATATGGCCTGGAGTCCCAGCTGCATGAGGAAGTTTGCCGCCACGATGCGGGCTTCCGGCTTTGAGAGGAGGTTGGACGAGAAGATCTTGGATGCGAAATCTTGCAAACGCATGCGTGCGGCCTTTCTGCATGGGGTGGAGGGACGAGGTGGGGACCGCCGTGCCGAAGGAGAGGAGCGGCGCACGGGCCGCTCCGGAAGGTGAGGCTGGCCGGGGGTCGAGAAGGCCGTCAGTGCGCCGCCGGTGCTGTTGGTGCGGACGTTGCGTCGCCAGGGGCGGGCGCATCGGGCCGGACGCCGAGGACCCTGCCCATGACCTTGCCGTACGTTGCGGCAAGCACCTGCTGGAACAGCGTGCCCGCCACGACGGGGAACATGACCGCCGGCGGGAAGAACTGCGCCGCGATGACCGCGCCGCACG
>Ga0256404_1003203_pt1 | contig 34028 bp, 22 predicted proteins | sample RumenRJG_01DNA_FD_185990 | JGI IMG/M metagenome (GOLD analysis project Ga0256404, IMG submission 185990) | Bovine rumen microbial communities from Lethbridge, Alberta, Canada - RJG_01 | ecosystem: Host-associated > Mammals > Digestive system > Stomach > Rumen | place: Canada: Alberta | collected... | reverse complement strand
GGGGTAAGGGGATGGTGGCTACATATTGATGTTGTGCTGTTGCTTTTTACTGAAAGCTGCTACTAACGACTCATAAATCTACCCTTAATCGTGTATTGGATGATAGTTGCGGATTTTAGGATATATAAATGGCAATGCGAAGAGGCATGTTTCGCATGCTCATTGATGCTTAATGAAGATGCGAAAGGGCATGTTTCGCATGCCGATATGTGCTCTTCTGGTAGGTGAATGCGTACAGATGAACTATCGGTGATGATGAATAGCCCTTTAATAGTCGTAATAATGATAATGAAAACCAAAAATATTATAAAAAGTTTCCTCCTTAAGCGAATTATTAATAACTTTGCAGGGAAATTGATTATTAATGCATAGATATGAAAAAATATTTGTATTTAATAGCAGCAGGACTGGTAGTTGTCTTCTCCTCTTGTGGTAATAAGTTTAACATCGGCGAGAAACTGGCGCAGATGTTGGGCGAGGAGGACACTACGGCTGTGGCTGGACCTGTGGAGGCCAAGGAAGAGGTTAAGGGCGAGGCAGATGCAGAAGAGGACCAGTGGACAGAGGATGCTGTCGTGAAACGTGTGAAGGAGATTTACGCTCGTGTGAATGAGGAACTCAGTAAGCAGGAAATAAGTTTCAAGGCGCTCGACGATGAGTTCTGCTCAAAGGACTATAAAGAACTTTTCAGCAAAGCGGTGAAGGCCGAAGAAGGCAGGAAATTCGATGACCTATGTTTCATTGAGTACCAGCCATTCGACCAAGGGCTGCGAGCACCTATACAGGTGAGTGACATACGTCCTAAACTGCTCACTGGCGACCAGGCAGAGGTGACATTCAACCTGTCGGAAGAGAATAGCGAGGAAAAATTTCCCTTGGGCTTCGTGCTCTATCTGGAGGACGGCAAGTGGATGGTTCATGACTTCATTACCGACATTGAGAATCACACCGGAATATGGGACTACATGCAAAAGTATGTTGACACCCATAAGTGAAAGCAACAAGACAGAGAATTATGAGATATGCGATAATAGCGGCTGGCGAAGGCTCGAGACTCGCCCAAGAAGGGGTTCGTGAGCCGAAGCCGCTGGTAAAGGTGGGGGAGGAAACGCTTATCGACCGTCTGCTACGCATCTTCATGGATAACGGAGCAGAAGAGATAGCGGTGATATGCAACGACATGACAACCCTTGTGAGCAAACATCTCGAAGAGATTAGGCAGAAAGGGCTCGGCGGAAGGCAGGTGCCTCTGCGCTATATCGTGAAATCGACACCCAGCAGTCTGCATAGTTTCTATGAACTGACATCACTGCTGGGTGATGGCAAGTTTGTGCTTACTACCGTCGATACCATCTTCCGCGAGGACGAGTTCGCGAGTTTTGTGAGAGACTTCGAGGCAAGTGACGCCGACGGATGTTTCCCCGTTACCGACTTTATCGACGACGAGAAACCACTTTACGTGGGAGTGGGCGACGACATGACCATCGGCGGGTTCTATGACGAGCCGCATGGCTGTCGTTATATAAGTGCTGGCATCTATGGACTTCGCTCTTCTGCAAAGAACATTGCCAGGCAACAGATAGAGCAGGGCACAAGTCGCATGCGCAACTTCCAGCGGGCACTCGTGGCTGCCGGACTCACCATAAAGGCTCATCCCTTCTCGAAGGTGCTCGATATTGACCATCGTGAGGACATCAAAAAAGCGGAGGAGTTGTTAAACCAACAATCCCGTTGACACATCTAAATGTGGAAATAGAGAGTTAATGAAGGCATTACTGATATACCGTGCTGCTCGGTTCTCGCCCAACAGCGTTGACAAGGACAAGAAGATTCTTGAGGCTGTTGGCGACGAACTATGTAACAAAGGTCACGATGTGACATACGTTGCAGAGGAAAACATCTCTGACGAAGACGATGCCGATGTCATTCTTTCAATGGGACGGCTGCCCGAGACAATAGAGTGGCTTGCTTGGAAGGAGAAGGAAGCACGCGTGACGCTGAACAGCAGCAAGGGAATGGAGAATGCGAGTCGCTCAACGATAGAGCGGTTGATGCGCGAGAACGATATCCCCACCGCTCCGCTCGAAGGCGATGACGGCTATTGGCTGAAGCGCGGTGATAGTGCCGCACAGCAGAAAGCGGATGTCGTGTATGCAAAAGACGGTGAGGAGCGTGAGCGTGTGCTTGCCGACTTTAAGGCACGAGGCATCAGCGATGTGGTTGTCACGGCACATGTCGTGGGCGATCTCGTGAAGTTCTATGGCGTAAGAGGCACAGGATTCTTCAAGTGCTTCTACCCAACAGACGATGGAGAGAATAAGTTTGATGACGAGAAACGTAATGGCTTGGCTCATCATTACAACTTTGACATCCAGCGACTTATGGAAAGTGCTGAAAGACTTGCTGCAATCACGGGGCTTGATGTCTATGGAGGCGATTGCATAGTGCGCAGCGATGGTTCTTTCGCTATCATCGACTTCAACGACTGGCCCAGTTTCTCCCGCTGCAGGGAAGAGGCGGCAAAGGCGATAGTGTTGAGAGTTGAAAGAATACAATTGGAAAAAACATGTTGAAATAACTAATATGGCAACATTCAAAGAGATGCTTCAGGCATCGTTCAAAAGTAAAGATACCGAGGAATGGCTCGATGTATATTTCACCCGTCCCATAGGACTGGTGTTTGCCATTTTCTGGAACAAACTGGGCGTTCATCCCAACGCCATTACCATATTGTCCATTTTTCTCGGTGTGGGAGCGGGCGTGATGTTCGGCTATACCGACCTTATGCATAACATTCTGGGTGTCCTACTGCTGATGTTCGCAAATTTCTGTGACAGCACCGACGGTCAGATGGCACGTCTGACGGGAAAAAAGACACTGATAGGCAGAATGCTCGACGGCTTCTCCGGCGACCTTTGGTTCGCTTCTATTTATATTGCGATAATCATTCGCCTTTTCAATCAGAACATACCGGGTACGGAGGTACCTTGGCATCTGCTGATTTTTGTGCTTGCCTTTGTGGCAGGTGTGATGTGCCACTCGCCTCAGAGTTCGCTTGCCGACTACTACCGTCAGATACATCTGCTCTTCATTAAAGGCAAGGAGGGCAGCGAACTGGACAACTATGAACAGCAGCGGAAAATCTATGAGAACCTGCCGAAGAACAAGTGGCTCGACCGATTATTCTACTTCAACTACGCCAACTATTGCAAGAGCCAGGAGAAACGCACTCCGAAGTTCCAGAAAATGATGGAAGGTGTAAAGGAACGTTACGGCGCAGTGGAGAACATGCCGCAGGAACTGAAGCAGCAATTCATAAAAGGCAGTCGTCCACTGATGAAGTACACCAACATACTGACGTTCAACGTGCGTGCAATAACCATTTACATCACTTGCCTGCTCAATTGTCCGTGGGTGTATTTGCTCGTTGAGATTATAATATTGAACATACTTTATATATATATGCACAAGAAGCACGAGGCACTATGTGCAGAGATAACAAAACAATTATGACAAAAGGACTGATATTCGACTACGGCGGCACCATAGACACGCGTGGAGACCACTGGGGAAAGGTGCTGTGGAAAGGATATGAGAGATGTGATATTCCTGTGACTGAGGAGCAGTTTCGTGAGGCTTACGTCCATGCGGAGCGCACACTCGGGCGCAATCCTATAATACAGCCGTCATACACATTCCGCAAGACGCTCGACATGAAATTGCGCATCGAGATGGAATATCTTATGACTCAGGGCTACTGGAACGTCGGCGAGAAAGAGTATAAGGCTAAGCACGACCAGTTGCTCGACCTCCTTTATGGCGATGTGTGCCAGGTGGTGAGTGAGAGCCGTGGTGTGCTCGATGTGCTGAAGGAGACACATCCGATGGTGCTTGTGTCAAACTTCTATGGCAACATCTCTACCGTGCTCAAGGAGTTCGGGCTCGACGGTTATTTCGGGGCGGTTATAGAGAGTGCTGTGGTAGGCATCCGGAAACCTGACCCACGACTCTTTGGCCTTGGCGTTGAGGCACTGGGACTTCCTGCCGATGACGTTACTGTTGTGGGCGACAGTTTCTACAAAGACATTCTGCCCGCAAAGAAGATTGGTTGCCACACCATTTGGATAAAGGGAATGGGATGGACAGACGAGCAATATGATGAGGCTGTTCCCGACAAGGTGATAGAAAGACTTGACGAACTGATAGATATTTTTAAGGAGAATAATTAGGATAACAACAAGGAAATGAAGAAAACGTTATTGACACTCATAGCGATAATTATCGCGATAGGAGTGAAGGCGCAAAACATCACAGGACAGATTATTGACGCCTCGACAGGCGACAGCATTCCTTATGCAAGCGCCATATACAAGGGGCATCACGTAATGGTGTCGAGCGACGGCAGCGGACGATTCTCCATAGCAAGGCACAACGGCTGGGCGATAACGTTCAGCGCTGTGGGATATAAACCGCAGAAGGTGAACATCAATGCGAAAACCATTGGAAACCTTGTGATAAAGTTGCAGCCGGCAGAGGCTCATGCCCTGCAGGGAGTCACGGTGAAGGCTAAACGGAAAAAGTATTCCAGAAAAAACAACCCTGCCGTGGAACTGATGAAGAGGGTGGTGGAGGCAAAGAAACGCACCGACCTCGCCAATCACGACTATTACCAATATAATAAGTATCAGAAAATCACGCTGGCATTCAACGACCTCAAACCGGCAGAACTGGAGAGCGAGTTCTTCCAGAAGAAGAAATGGCTGCTCAACCAGGTGGAGCCAAGCCAATATACGGGAAAACTGATACTGCCCATCAGCGTTGACGAGACCGTTACGAAGAAGATTTACAGGAAGAACCCTAAGTCGGAAAAGGACATTATCATAGGACAGAGTTCAACAGGTATCAACGACCTCATCGAGACGGGCGATATCCTCAACGTGGTGCTGAAGGACATCTTCACTGATGTTGACCTCTACGACGACCAGATACGTCTGTTGCAATTTCCTTTCACTTCGCCTATAGGAAAGAATGCGGTGGCATTCTACAGGTACTACATTGAGGACACGGTTAAGATAGGCAACGATTCATGCTATCATCTGCAGTTCCTGCCCAACAACCAGCAGGACTTCGGTTTCCGTGGCGAAATTTTCATAATTGCCGACTCTTCTCTGCATGTGAAGAAATGTAACCTCACGATACCAAAGAAAAGTGATGTCAATTTCGTGGACAATCTGCAGATAGTTCAAGAATACACTCAGTTGCCCAACGGCGAGTGGGCGCTGACGGTTGATGACATGTTCGTGGAGTTGTCGCTCACGAAGTTCCTTTCGAAAGCGGTAGTGATGCGAACAACCCGTCTGAGCGATTATGCCTTCGATGAGATTCCGAAGAAACTGTTCAAGGGAAAGGCACGAGAACGGCGCGAGGCCGATGCCATGATGCGCGACCAGGCTTTCTGGCAGCAATACCGTGCTGTTGACCTTTCTAAAAGTGAGAGTTCGATGGGCGACTTCATCAAGGGAATGGAGAACATGAAGGGATTCAAGTTCCTCATCTTCGGTGCGAAAGCGCTCATCGAGAACTTTGTGGAGACAGGCAGCAAAGAACATCCAAGCAAGGTGGATATAGGTCCTGTCAACACGATGATTTCAAAGAATTTTGTTGACGGAATACGTACTCGTATCAGCGCGCAGACGACAGCAAACCTCAACAAACACTGGTTCCTCTCGGGATACTACGCTCATGGATGGAAGAGCAAGAAGAACTATTATAAAGGAGAACTCACATATAGTTTCAACAAGAAGGAATATCTGCCGCGAGAGTTCCCCAAACGCACACTGACCTTCACAAGCACATACGATGTATGCTCGCCCAGTGACAAGTTCGTGAATACCGATAAGGACAACGTCTTCACGGCGTTCAAGTGGAGCAAGGTGGACAAGATGATGTTCTACAACAGGCAGAAACTTGCATTTGAGTACGAGATAGAGGGAGGACTGAAACTGGAGTCGAGTCTTAAGGCTGAGGAATTTGAGGCTACAGGCAATCTTTTCTTCACTCCGATGAATCTTGAGCAGCAACTGCCTGACCCTGACATAACCGAGTATTTCCACGGCCATGGCAAGTTGCGCACCACAGAACTGACCTTCGGCGTGAGGTTTGCTCCTGGTGAGACATACATCAACACCAAGCAGAGAAGAAGTCCAATCAACCTCGATGCGCCAGTGTTCACACTCTATCACACTATGGGATTGAAGGGATTCCTTGGAGGACAGCATGCCTACCACTTCTCTGAGGCAACAATATATAAGCGCTTCTGGATGAACAGTTGGGGTAAGATAGACATGCACCTCAAGGCAGGAATGCAATGGTCGAAAGTGCCGTTCCCATTGCTCATTGCGCCTGCTGCCAACCTCTCGTATATTGTGGAGGACGAGACATTCAACCTCGTCAACAATATGGAGTTCCTGAACGACCGCTATGCTTCGCTCGACATTTCATGGGACTTGAATGGAAAGATATTCAACCGCATTCCTCTTCTTAACAAACTGAAGTGGAGAGAATACATTGGCGTGAAGTGCCTCTGGGGTGCGTTGTCCGACAAGAACAATCCGTTCCTCGAGCAGAATGCAGGCGATCCGGGGCTTATGTACTTCCCTGAAGGAGTATCTGTCATGGATAAGAACCGCCCTTATGTGGAACTGGTGGCAGGCATACACAACATTTTCAAAATCCTGCACGTCGAATATGTTCGCCGCCTCAACTATCTTGACTTGCCCACAGCACACAAGCACGGCATAAGATTCATGCTCCGCATGACCTTCTAAATACTGAAGTAAGAAAGAAATTAGAATAACTGGGATGTTTTGTACTATATACGCAGGTACTTATTCCAATTATTCTGATTTCTTTCTTTATTTATATATACAAAAAAACCGAGAGAGTTTCACAACTGTCTCGGCTCTTTCTAACTAACTTATTATCAACTATTCATTACTCATTATTGTTTCCGCTTGCAAAGTTAGTAAAAAATATTTATTGGACAAACTTTTTGGGTAAAAAATTACGCAAACGTTTACGAAAAACACGAAAAAAGTAATGATTTCGTTTTGCGTAACGTTTTTTTTTGCTATATTTGCAGCAAAATCCAACAAGCAGTCATGACGGCAGGTTAAAAACATAGCAGTTTTGTTTGGCAAATGACAATAATTGGAAAACTCACCATTTGTAGCAACGTAATTGAAAATCGAAATGAAACGACGCAGAACATCTTTAAAGGATTTGGCAAGTCAACTTGGAGTGAGCATTGCCACAGTCTCGCGTGCCCTGAGAAATTCGCACGAGGTGAGCGACGACATGAAAAAGCGTGTTCAGGAACTCGCCAAGACACTTAATTATAGACCAAATCCCTTTGCGCAGAGTCTTAGGAAAGAGGCTCCGAGAATTATCGGAGTGGTGTTGCCAAACATGGTGACTCACTATTACGCTGCCGTTCTTGACGGTATTGAGGACTATGCCACAAGGTCGGGCTACTCGGTCATAAGCGCCAATAGCCATGAGGACCACAACCGTGAGGAGTTTGCTATAGACAATTTCGTGAGCATGCACGTTGAGGGCATTATCGCCTGCTTGGCACAAGACACTGTTGACTACACCCATTTCAAGGAACTTCACGATATGGGCATCCCATTGGTATTCTTCGCCCGAACATGCCTGCCCGAACTATTCTCCTGTGTCGTGGCTAACGGCGACGAGGCTGCCCAGGAGGCAACACAGCATCTCATAGACCATGGCAGCAAGCGAATAGCCTTCCTCGGAGGTCCCAATCATCTTGACATGGTGCGTCGCAGGAAACATGGATACCTGGAGGCTCTGAAGGAGAACCGCATACCAATAGACCGCACTTTGGTGGCTTGTGGCAAGATTGATTATGAAGAGGCAAAGGCAACAGCCAGGGAGATGCTTATGCGCGAAGACCGGCCTGACGCCATACTCGCCTTCAACGACATCATTACTTACGCAGCCTTCGATGCCATAAAGGAACTCAATCTTCATATTCCTCAAGACGTTGCGATAATAGGATTCAGTGACGGTGACACCTCTGCTTATGTTACCCCTCGACTCAGTGTTATTGCCGACCAGGCACACGAGCAGGGACAGAAGGTCTGCGAGTTGCTGCTTAATCAAATTGCCGGCGACCACAAAATTCGCAAAATTGTTGTTCCGATGACACTTAAGATAAGAGAGTCGAGCGACAAGATATAATTACACCTTATTATATATTATATAGGGGCGGGCACTTGTGTCTGCCCCTTTTTGCCAAACAATATGAAACCGCGAAAAGAGTCAAAATTCGATTAGTGTCTCCCTACACTATTGTATTATCTTTGCAAAATCTTATCAAATTTTGACATATTGTGGTTAAAAACTCGCCAACACTATTATTATTTGAAAAATTAATATAACTTTGCCTTTGAAAATAACTAACTTTGCTTTATGAAAACTTAAAACCTTTCTAAGCAATACAACTACTTTTTTGAAGAAAACTACTATATTCTAATAACTGTTATATGAAAGAAACGTGGACTATATGAAAGAAACGTGCTCAAAACTGAGTAATGGGCTTGCTATGGGCAGGCGCATCGCTCTCATGCTGTTAATGTTCATTCCGCTCTGCGCTCTGGCTCAGAACGTGAATGTACGTGGAACCGTTACCGATGGCGCCACAGGCGAAGAAGTTATCGGTGCAACGGTCAAAGTGAAGGGTTCCACCGGAGGTACAATAACAGACGCGATGGGTAACTACTCCATCTCTGTTGCTCCTGGTTCTACCCTTGAGTTCTCTTACGTTGGCTATAACTCTACTACAGCCAAGGTCACTAAGGGAGGTGTCATTGACATCAAACTTACTGAAAACGCCACAATGATGGACGAAGTCGTTGTCGTTGGTTACGGTGTTATGAAGCGTTCAGACCTTACTGGTTCTGTGTCTTCAATTGACGAGAAAGCGATCAAACAGGGTGTCAACACCTCTATCGAGCAGGCAATGCAAGGCCGTATCGCTGGTGTTCAGGTGACCCAGAACTCTGGTGCTCCTGGTGGTGGTATCTCTGTGCAGGTGCGTGGTATCAACTCTCTGGGCGGCAACGAGCCTCTCTATGTGATTGATGGTATTGCCATGTCTGGTCAGACTGGCGACAATTCGTCTGTACTTAGCACTCTTAACCCTTCGGACATTACTTCTCTTGAGGTGCTGAAGGATGCTTCTGCTACAGCCATCTACGGTTCGCGTGCATCTAACGGTGTCGTTCTCATCACCACAAAGAAAGGTCAGGAAGGCAAACCTAAGGTTGTATATGAGGGCATGATGGGATGGCAGTCGCTGCCAAAGCATCTCGAAATGATGAACCTCAAACAGTATGCCCAGTTCTACAACGCGCGTGCTGAGTTGTGGGGATGGGGTGCTCTCGAGCAATATAAAGACCCGTATTTGCTCACCGATGGTACCGATTGGCAGGAAGAACTCTTCCAGACAGCATTCATGCACCAGCATCAACTTGGTGTCAGCGGAGGTACTAAGGATATGAACTATAACCTCTCTGGCGGTTTCCTCGATCAGGATGGTATTGGTATCGGTTCTGGTTTCACCCGTGCAAGTTTTCGTGCTAATGTTGAGACCAATGTGAACAAGTGGCTTAAGATTGGTGCCAATGGTTATTTCGCTCGCACTAAGCAGATTATCACCTTCGACGATGCTGACGGACAGGGTGGCACCGTAATCCGCGATGCCATATCAATTACTCCCGATGTGGCTGCCCGTAATCCTGACGGCACATACGACTCCGGAGCAGAGAATGAGTACAACTATACTGAGAACCCTCTGTTTAAGGCTCAGATGATTGACAACTATGCGAAGAAGTCGCAACTTGACTACAACCTCTATGCTAACATCACACCAATTAAGAATCTCGTTCTACGCTTAGAATATGGTGGAAGTTTTTCATGGGCAAACACATATTATTTCCGTCCTGATTATACCTATGGCTCTAACAACTCTAAGGTTGAGTCGCTTCGCCAGCGTTACTCTAACACCAGCAATTATCACAGTTTCAAGCAGTATGCCACATACGACATCGATCCTATTAAGGACCAGCACTTGCAGATAATGTTAGGTCACGAGGCTCAGTGGGGCAACTGGGGGAACCTCTCTGCTTCACGTAGGGGATTCATTTCCGATGCAATCCACTCTTTGCATGTTGGCGATGCCACCACTGCACAAAACGATGAGCAGAGTGACAAGTGGAGAATTGAGTCATACTACGGACGTCTCAACTATAATATTCTCGACCGTTATCTTCTTACTACTACTCTGCGTGCCGACGGTTCTTCTTCGTTCTATACTGATAATCATTGGGGCTGGTTCCCTTCTGTGGCTGTTGCATGGCGTATATCTCAGGAACCGTTCATGAAGAATCTTACATGGCTCAGTAATGCAAAGTTGCGTCTTGGATGGGGTCTCGTAGGTAACCAGAATGCAGGCTCGTTCGCATACGGCGTGGCAATGAAGACTGTTGCTACCGCTTGGGGTAACGGCTACTATGCTGGTAATTATGCTAACCGTGGTTTGAAATGGGAGAGCACTAAGTCGTGGAACGTTGGTCTCGACCTTTCGTTCTTCAACAACCGCATCGAGTTCATCGTTGATGCTTATTATAAGAACACCTCTAACCTGCTGATGTATGCTGTGTTGCCTACCTATCTTATTGACGAGGAAGGCTATCAGTGGTATTTTGGTGCAAAACCACCTTATGTTAATACCGGCTCTATTCGCAATAAGGGTATCGAGTTCACACTTAACACCGTCAACATCTCTACAAAGGACTGGCAGTGGCGCACAGGTGCAACACTCTCATTCAACCGCAACAAGTTGACCAAACTGAACAGCGACGACTCTTCTTTGCAGGGACGCATCGGCAACGATACTTACACACTCTCTGAAGTGGGAGGTCCTGTAGGTCGTTTCTATGGATGGAATGTAATCGGAATGTTCACCAAGGCAGACGATTTTTACCAGAAAGACCCTAACGGAGCGTTTATGATTGACAAGAACGGCGACCGCATTCCTGTGGCACGTCCTACCGACCCAGACGGTGCTATGTATGACATCAAGCAGAACGGCATCTGGGTGGGCGACTATATTTATGAGGATGTCAACGGCGACGGCAAGATTACAGAGTCTGACCACAAGTACATCGGCAATCCTAACCCGAAGTTCACTTTCGGTCTTAACAACACCATTACTTGGAAAGACTTCGAACTGTCTTTCTTCCTCAGCGGTTCTTACGGCAACGACGTTTACAACGTGCTGCGCCAGACAAAGACCGACCCGAAGGGATGGGGTAACAAGATGGCATACGTTGCCAACTGCGCTAATATCGGAATGATTGACCCAGAGGGCTCTCTGAGCGATATTAATAATGTATATATCACTAATGCAGGTACGGCAGAGTGCTGGCGCATCGAGCCTTCAGGCGGTGGTCAGAACACCAACAACCGTATCTCTTCAGCATTCGTTGAGGATGGCTCATACATTCGTCTGAAGTCTCTCTCTCTTGCTTGGAACCTTCCTAAGGCTTGGATTGGCAAGATTGGTGTTGACTGGTGCCAGGTTTATGCTAATGTGCAGAACCTCTTCACCATCACAGGCTACGATGGCTACGACCCAGAAGTGGGTGCCCAGGGACAGAGCGTTGTTCTTCAAGGACTTGATAACGGACGTTATCCTTCACAGCGCATTTACAACTTCGGTCTTAAACTTAACTTCTAATAATATATATAGGAATAGAATATGAAAAAGTTTAATATATTGCTGATGGGGGCTTCCCTTATGGTGATGGGGATTTTAACCACAAGTTGTGGAGAGGATTTCCTTGAGGTAACACCCGATAATGATTATACAGCAGATACTTATTATTCTTCCGATCAGGCTGTGCTGAAGGCCGTAGAGCCTCTGTACAACTATGCATGGTTCAACTACAACTACCGTGCAATGATCGGTATCGGCTCGGCACGTGCCAATGACGGCTGGAACCCGTATCTGAATCCTCAGTATGCCACATTCCAGGTTACTGGTCTTGATGGCGACCTCGCCAATGCGTGGAAGTCGTTCTATCTCGTAATCTCAATGTCAAACCAACTTATCTCAGATATCAGCAGGTACTGCACAAACGACGTGAGCGAGGAGATAAAGAACCTTGCGTTGGGCGAGGCTTACCTGATGCGCGGCACGGCATATTTCTATCTTCTTCGTGCATGGGGCGATGTTATTGTCTATGAGGACAACGAGAAGATGACGCAGAACCCTGTTGTTCCTCTCACTAAGGAGGAAGACGTGCTGAAGTTCGTCATCCGTGACTTCCGCCGTGCTATGGATTTGCTGCCTGTTGCAAGCACCAGCATGCACGCCACCAAGTATTCTGCCGAGGGTCTCTTGGCAAAGGCTCTGCTCGCTCAGAGTGGCTGGAACAAGGGTGGTACACGTGACGAATCGACTCTTCAGGAGGTCATCTCATTGTGTGATGACGTTATTAATAATGGTCCTTACAAACTGTTGGACGACTATGCCGACCTGTTCAAGTATGACACCAACAACTTCTCTATGCAGAACTCTGAGACACTGCTTGCTATGCACTGGGCAGACCCTATGACTGCACAATGGGGCGAGAAGAATGCTAACTTCTCCGACCTCGCATGGAGCGGTTCTTCTGACATAAACGTCTGGGGTGGTATCTATGCTTCTGTCGATATGCTCGAACTCTATAACGAGGACATCAGCGACTCTATCCGCTTCCAGGCTACATTCTGTCTGCCAGGTGTATATTATGACTATTGGGACACTGGCAATGATCTTGTGGCGGCTGCCGATAAGACTCCTGCCAACGGATATAAGAATCCTTATGGATATGTTTATACAAAGAAGTTCTGCCAGTTGAAGAAGTGGGTTGTAGGAACAAAGGCCGACTGTAAGGGACACCTCGCAGATATGGCTTCTCCGCTGAACACCTACATTCAGCGTCTGGCCGATGTTTATCTCATCAAGGCAGAGGCAATTCTCGGCAATCAGGAAAGCACATCAGATGCTGAGGGACTTGCTGCCATCAACGCCATCCGCCAGCGTGCCAAGGTTAAGAACTTGCTCACCTCATATACTTTCGAGGACATCATAAAGGAACGCCGCAAGGAGTTCTGCATGGAGTTCTCTAACTGGTACGATATGGTTACATGGTACCGTTGGAAGCCTCAGTACATGCTGAAGTACTTCAACAACCGTCAGCACCGTGCGTGGATGATCAATCAGGGCGACGTGCTCTATAACAGCGACCGCACCATCTCTTACCGCGCATTCCCCAACCGCCAGTCTTCTGCATGGTATTTCTATGATGACACAAGGTCTCCACGTGGTTGCTACTGGAACGACTGCATGCGCGAAGAGGATAAAGAGACTATTATCCAGACAAAGGAAGAGGGTTATACCTATGATATGGACGCTCTCGCACGCGAACGCGACGGTTACGACCCTGTGACTCTCAACGAGACAAACATCTTCTTGCCTTATCCTGAGTCTGACGTAATCCGTAATCCTTACTTTGGCAAAGATGCCGAGAATTATGATTTTGGTGAATAACAATTTAACGATGACAAAAAAATGAATAAGATATTTAATATTAATAAGGAAGTCCTGATGGCAGTTCTTCTTGCTGTCATCTCCTTCGGCTTCGCGTCTTGTAGCGACGACGACAGCAGCGGCGGCGGACAGCCTGAAATCACGGGAGTGCGTGTATGCGACCCCGCTAAGGCTGACAGCCTCTTCACAAAGTCTCCACAGGGACAGGTGATTGCCATCATCGGTAAGAACCTGAGCAATGTGACAGCCGTTTACATCAACGACCAGAAAGTGGGATTCAGTTCCACTATGAACACCGACCACAGCATTATTGTTACTGTCCCTTCAGAGACGAAGGGATTCCAACTCACAGCCTTCAACTCTGACCTGAAAGACGAGATTCGCGTTGAGACTACTCATGGAACGGCAACATACGCCTTCAAGGTGCTTGGTGCATATCCGCAGATTACTCGTATCCAAGGCACATATCCGCGTGCTGCCGGCGACATACTGAATGTCTATGGTCTCAACCTCTATAGCATCGAGGACATCTATTTCACCTCTGCTACCGAGGAAGAACTCAACGAGACAGAGTGGGAGACTGTTCCGGGAACCCATGTCGCCATTACCGACTATGATGTTGTAAAGCAAGACCGCTATCTCAACTCCAACCAGGTGTACGAGGTGGCATCGCAGTTGGCACTCACCACGCCTGACCTGCCGTTCGACGAGGGATGCCTCGTTATCGAGTGCGCCGCAGGCATAGTGTATATTCCTTATACAAAGGTTCCAGGCAAACCTGTAATCACTAGTGTCAATACCGATATGCCTATTCCAGGCACCGACCTTATCATAAAAGGTCGTGAGTTTGTACAGGTTGAGAGCGTGACCTTCGGTGACGTTACCCTTACTCCAGACCAGTTCACGGTAGCAGAGTCAGAGGATCAGATAACCATTGCATTCACAGAGGAGATGAAGCCTACTGACGGTTCTAGCACTTCATTGACTGTCACCACTCCTGGTGGTAAGGCAACACAGGACTACTTCTATGTCTATAGCAGTATTATCCTGAACTTTGAGGATGGTTTTGCTACGGATAACGGATGGGGACCGAACGGTGAACTGATGTCAGAGGCTACAAGTGCGAGCATCCCTTATGTTAGCGATGGCAAATTCTGGCGTATCAAGTCAAGTGATGCCGGATATAACTGGTGGTCTGTGATGTGCTACTTCCGTAAGGACTGGAACGGCAACTCATTCTCATTGCCAGGCTTCGACAAGATTCCTGCAAACACCCCAACTGACGAGGTATATCTCGCTATGGAGGTATGGGACAACAATACCGACTTCGGTGGTGCCCAGTATCCTTTCCTCCACTATCAGATACAGACCAAAGGCGATGCCAAGACGTATTGCGCGTTTACCTTAGTTGTTGGATCTGATGGTAATAAGAATATTGGTAACTGGGTGGATGACGCTTATGTAGAAAAACCACTACGTGCCATTGACAATACACAGCCAAAAGAACAATGGTACCGTCATGTAGTGAAACTGAGTAGTTTCCAGACGACAGATGGCGACACATGGGCTGGCAAGACCTATGGTGACGTCGTTGCCGATGGTGTCAACCAGATTCGTTTCATGCACATGAACTGGACAGGAACTCCATCTTCAATGGATATAATGCTTGACAACGTACGTATCCTGTATGTTCCTGCCGCTAAGTAAATGAGTCCAATATTTAAGAAATACAAGAATATGAATAAGAATATATTCAACGTTGCACTCCTGCTGCTCCTCGCCTTTGTGGCGGGAGCATGCAGCGACAGCGACACCACAAAGAAGGTGGACAATGGACGCCGCAGCGGTGCTGCGACGAAACTTGCAGTGCTCGACAACGCTGAGAACGAACTCTCAAATCTCAGTTTCGCACTGGGTGCCAGCAACTACATCGTGGGCATCAATAGCGATGGCGACTGGACCGCTACCGTTGATGCAGACTGGGTGACACTCTCCAACTATGCCGGCTATGGCTTCACCAACCAGAACAGTTACACCCGAGTGTCTGTCAGCAAGAACACTGGCGAGACGCGTACTGCTACGCTCACCGTGAAGTCGGGCAGCCTCAGTCGAACAGTAACCATCACTCAGAAAGGCTCGAGCAAAGACCCGGGCGACAACTTCATGAGCGCATTCGAGTTTGTGGAGGAAATGAAGATGGGATATAACCTCGGTAACACTCTCGACTGTAACCCCAACATCGACGACCCAAGTACTGCCTCTTGGTTCAAGCCAACAAGCGACCTCGACTGGGAAACCGTATGGGGACAGCCTAAGACAACACAGGAGATTATCAACGCCATCGCCGAAAAAGGCTTCAACGTAATCCGCGTTCCTGTTACATGGTATCCTCACATGGATGCTGATGGAAACGTCAACGAGGTTTGGATGACTCGCGTGCAGGAGGTTGTCGATTATGTCATCAACGCAGGCTGCTACTGCATCCTTAACGTTCAGCACGACTCAGGCACACGTGGCGGTCGTACTGACGGCGCAGGATGGCTGCAGGCAAGCGAGACGGAATATGCACAGACAAGCGTGAAGTTCAAGAAACTGTGGACACAAATCGCCACACGCTTCCGCGACTACGATGACAAACTGCTCTTCGAGGCATTCAACGAGATTCTTGACAATGCTGACACATGGGGCGACCCAGCAGATGCCTCGGCATATAGCGCAATAACGAAACTCGAGCAAGACTTCGTTGACGCTGTACGCGCAACAGGCGGAAACAATGAGTTCCGCAACCTCGTTGTCAATCCTTACAGCGCTGGCTCGACACCGGCACGTCTCGCTGGATTCCAGTGCCCTAATGACATTCATGCCGCACACTTGCTCGCCTCAATCCATAGTTATGATCCTTACTGGTTCTGCAATGATGGAAGCAAAGAAGACGAGAACTACTACATCAACATGTTCGACAGCAGTTGCCAGGCAGAGATTGATGCTATATTCCAGCGCATCGAGGCACGTTTCCTGGGCGAACTGGGAATGCCGTACTTCCTCGGAGAGTTTGGTGCCATCGGCACACACCCCGACATTTCGGAGCGCGTGAAGTATGCCAAGTACATGAAGCAGAAACTTACGCAGTACAACACCAGCGGACTCTGGTGGATGGGACTCTACGACCGCAAGAAGGGCGAGTGGTATGAGGAAAGCATTGCTAATGCACTCTTCCAGTAATTATCCCGCATTCATAAATACCATAAAGAAGGGGACTTGTCACAGCGACAAGTCCCTTTTTTTATGTGTTTTGCGACAAATAAACACGTTATTTTGCGTTTTGTCGCAAATATCGCTGCCGTTCCTGCGAAACTCATCCCGGCAAACATCGCTAACTACGTGAATAAAAACTTCAAAGGGGCGACAATCGTGAAGATCGACAAGGAGCATTATGGCTACGAAGTGGAGTTGTCCAACGGTCTCGACCTGAAATTCAACTGCAATGGCTCGTTTATGATGATTGACGATTGAGCAAGAAATGGATGTTTTAATGTAGTACGTGGCGTTCGGACTATTCTTAACTTTGAACATAGAACATTGAACTTTGAACATAGAACATTGAACTTTGAACATTTAATCTTCTAAACTTCTAAACTCATAAACTTCTAAACTCATAAACTCATAAACTTCTAAACTTCTAAACTCATAAACTTATAAACTCATAAACTTATAAACTCCTTATTAATCTCTTTGATAAAAAATATAAATTAAACCAGTAATATGCATGCTGTTTACCGAAAAAGTGTTATATTTGCAGTCAATTTAGGAAATTACTAACAATCATAATAACATAACAAAACCCTAAACAAGACATGAGAATCAAGAAGTTCTTAGTATCTGCTATGTCAATGCTGTTGGCATTGAGTGCCAATGCAGCGGTTAAGACAGAGGGCAACTGCGTTACTATTGACGTCGAACGGCCTGCCGCCGACGGTGCGCGCGTGGTGTGCCTTGAAGTGATAAACGATAACATTATACGCGTACGCGCCACGTCAGAGAGCGCTCTGCCAAAGAAGCAAGAGAGCCTGATGATTGTGAAACAGACTGCTAAACCGCAGTTCAGCACTTCAGAACATGGCGACATCGTGGAGGTGAAGGCAAAGAATGTGACGGCGCAGGTGGACAAGAGGACTGGTCAGATAACATTCTTCGATGCCGACGGCAAGCGTCTTGCCAAGGAGACCAAGGACGGAAAGACATTTGCACCATTCCGCGTGCCAGACCGTGAGATAGGTATTGGTACTATCACCGAGGAGCAGCGCAATGGTCTCTCATGGACTCTGAAGTTCGAGAACCAGCCAGAGGCTTTCTATGGTCTCGGCCAGCATCAGGCGGAGGAACTGAACATGCGCGGAAAGAACGAGGACCTCTTCCAGTATAACACAAAGGTGAGCATTCCGTTTGTGCTGAGCAATGCTGGCTACGGTATTTTGTGGGACAGTTACAGTTACTGCCGCTTTGGCAATCCGCACGACTATATGCAACTGAACCGTGTGTTCAAACTTTACGATAAGCGTGGACGCGAAGGCCATCTTACAGGTACATACGTTGATAAGGACGGCAATCGTATTGTACGCGACGAGGATTCCCTCTATTATGAATATGCTATGCCAGAGGCTTCGGAGGTATGCAACCGCACCGACAAGGGCGGCATACAGAACCTGCCGAAGGGCTTCAAACTCAACGGTGCAAACGTAGTGTATGAAGGTTTTATTGAGGCTAACACCACCGAGGTATATCAGTTCATCCTCTACTATGCAGGTTATATGAAGGTTTACATTGGCGGCGAGGAGGTGGTGCCCGAGCGTTGGCGTACGGCATGGAACCCTAACTCGTGGAAGTTCACCAAGCAACTGCGTCAGGGTCAGAAGACTCAGATACGCGTAGAGTGGCAGCCCGATGGCGACGTGTCTTACTGCGGACTCCGTGTCTCTGAGCCACGCACTCGCGAGGAGCGCGACCAACTGTGTATCTGGAGTGAGATGAGCCGCGATATGGACTATTACTTCATCGCAGGCGAGAAGTTTGACGATATCATCTCGGGCTATCGCACGCTGACGGGCAAGGCACCTGTTTATCCTAAGTGGGTGCTGGGCTTCTGGCAGAGCCGCGAGCGCTATAAGTCACAGGCAGAGATTGAGGAGACTCTGGCAGAGTTCCGCAAGCGTCATATCCCTGTTGACAACATCGTGCAGGACTGGAACTACTGGAAACTCGACTCATGGGGCGACCACACCTTCGAGGCTTCGCGCTATCCCAACCCTCAGCAGATGCTCGACAATGTGCACAAGATGAACGGTCGCTTCATGATAAGCGTTTGGCCTAAGTTCTATGACACTGTTGACAACTATAAGGAACTTGATGCCAAGGGCTGGATATACCACCAGGCAATCACCGACGACATTCACGACTGGCTGGGCTTCCGCGGCTCGTTCTACGATGCTTACGATGCCGGCGCACGCAAGATGTTCTGGCGCCAGATGGACGAAAATCTCTACACGAAGTACAATCACGGAGTAGATGCATGGTGGATGGATGCCAGCGAGCCTAACGTGCGCGACTGCACGCCGATGTGGTATCGCAAGGCTCTGAGCGGCCCTACGGCACTCGGTTCTTCTACTGAATATTTCAATGCTTACTCTACGGTTAATGCCGATGCCATCTATAATGGTCAGCGTTCGGTGTTCAAGGGTAAGGCCGACGAGCCGCGCGTGTTCCTGCTCACCCGTTCGGGATTTGCCGGCGAGCAGCGTTACAGCACCGCCACTTGGAGTGGTGATATAGGCACCCGTTGGGAGGATATGCGTGCTCAGATGACAGCAGGACTCAACTACTCTATGTCAGGCATCCCGTTCTGGGGAATGGACCAGGGTGGCTTCTGCGTTGAGAACCGCTATGTGGCTGCCCAGCAGGAGTTTGACAAGACTGGCGTGGAGAATGCCGATCTCAAGGAGTGGCGCGAGTTGCAGGCTCGTTGGAATCAGTTCGGCTGCTTCATCCCTCTCTATCGTGCTCATGGCCAGTGGCCGTTGCGCGAGGTGTGGAACATTGCTCCCGAAGACCATCCAACATACAAGACCATCGTATGGTACGACAAGTTCCGCTATCGCATGATGCCATACCTCTATTCTATGGCTGGCTGGGCACACTTGAACGACTACACACTGATGCGTGCGCTGGTGATGGACTTCAATGGCGACCGTCAAGTCTATGACATCAAGGACCAGTGGATGTTCGGACCTGCCTTTATGGCTTGTCCTGTAGGCACTTACAAGGCTCGCAACCGCTCGGTTTACTTCCCGCAGCAGTGTGGTTGGTACGACCTTTATACTGGTGAGTATATCCAGGGCGGACAGACGCTTATTGTTGACGCTCCATTCGAGCGCATACCTATCTTCGTTCGCGAGGGCTCGGTGATTCCTTATGGTCTTGAGATGGAGTGGTGCGACCAGAAACCTGCCGACAACATCACACTTTATGTTTATGCTGGTGCCGACGGCAAGTTCCAGATTTATGAGGACGAGGGCACAAACTATAATTACGAGAAGGGCAAGTATGCGACAATCGACATAAACTATAACGATGCTACTCGCACACTCACCATTGGCAAGACTAATGGCTCGTATAAAGGAATGCCTAAGACACGCAACTTCAATATTGTTTACTGCACCAAAGACAAGGCACAGGAACTGACCTTCGAGCCTGCCAACGGCAAGACCGTGAAGTACAACGGTAAGGAAGTGAGCGTAAAACTCTGATACTGTATAATTTATAACGTAGGTGATAGCGGCGGTAACCGAGAGATGCCGCCGCTGTTTTTTCATAATACTGACTATCTATAAAAATGAATAATATAACAAAAACGCTAATATTGCTGCTTGCCGTCTTCTCATCATCGCCATTGCTGGCACGTGACCGCAAGAACTTCGATAAAGGATGGCAGTTCACCCTTGACGAGAAGATGACACCCGAGCAGGCATTCAAGGCTGATGGCTGGCGAGTGCTTGACCTTCCTCACGACTGGGCCATCGAGGGCGACTTCCATGCTGGCAATCCCAGTGGTGCTGGCGGTGGTGCGCTGCCAGGTGGAGTGGGGTGGTATAAGAAATCGTTCACTATCGACGACCTGTCGCAAGAATATTTGCTTGAGTTCGATGGTGTTTATATGAACTCCACCGTCTTTGTCAACGGCAAGGAGGTAGGCACACGTCCTTACGGATACAGTTCGTTCGAGTATAACATCACCCCATATCTGCACACGGGCGACAACACAGTTCTGGTGAAGGTTGACAACAGCGACCAGCCCAACTCCCGTTGGTACAGCGGGTGTGGTATCTATCGCCATGTGTGGCTCACAAAGGCAGCAAAGACCCGTGTGGCACATTGGGGCACTAAAGTGCAGGCGACGCCGGTGACAAAGGGCGGAAAGAACAAGTGGAGTGTCAGTATTGACGTCACCCTTGCCGGTGGTAATGCCGAGGTGCGCAACACTCTTCTCGATGCTTCAGGCAAGGTTGTAGGAACATCGAAAGGCACCAAGTCAACAATAAGTGTCAACAAACCGCATCTTTGGTCGGTTGAGACTCCATATATATATTATGTAAGGACTGAGGTGCTGAAAGGCGGCAAGGTGGTAGATACATACGAAACAACTACTGGTTTCCGCGACTTCAAGTTCGATGCAGAGACAGGCTTCTGGCTCAACGGAAAGAACTTCAAACTCAATGGCGTATGCGAGCATCACGACCTCGGTTGCCTTGGTGCCGCCTTCTCCGAGGATGCCATGCACCGCAAGTTGACCATACTGAAGCAGATGGGCGTTAATGCAATACGCTGCTCACATAATCCTCCTGCACCCGAACTGCTCTCGCTTTGCGACACAATGGGATTTGTTGTTATGGACGAGTCGTTCGACATGTGGCGACGCAAGAAGACGCAGAACGACTATGCCCGCTTCTTCGACGAGTGGCATGAGCGCGACCTTTCCGACCTGGTGCTTCGCGACCGCAACCATCCCTCTATCATCATGTGGAGCATCGGAAACGAAGTGCTTGAGCAATGGTCATCAGCCGAAGCAGATACACTGACACTTGAACAGGCAAACCTCATTCTTAATGCTGGTCACGATGCATCAACACTTGCCAAGGAAGGTGAGATGAGCGTCAACTCCCTGCTTACGCAACATCTGGCAGAGATAGTGAAACGACTCGACGCCACACGCCCGATCACGGCGGGATGTAACGAGCCAGCGCCCAACAATCATCTGTTTAAGAGTGGCGCGATAGACATCATTGGTTTCAACTATCATCACCAGTGGGTGAAAGATGTGCCGACGAACTTCCCCGGCAAGCCGTTCATTCTGAGCGAGAGTGTGTCGGCATTGCAGACACGCGGCTACTACATGATGCCAAGTGATTCCATATATGTAGCACCCAAGGAATGGTGGCTCCCCTATACCGACCCTTCGTACATGTGCTCGGCATACGACAATATGCATGCATCGTGGAGTTCAACCCACGAGGAGACGTGGGATGTGGTGAAGCATAATGCTTTCGTCGGCGGACAGTTCATCTGGACAGGTTTCGACTACATCGGCGAGCCAACACCATACGGGTTCCCAGCACGCAGCAGTTATTTCGGAATAATAGACCTTGCCGGCTTCCCGAAGGATGTGTATTACATGTATCAGAGCGAGTGGACACAAAAGCCTGTGCTCCATCTGTTCCCGCACTGGAACTGGCTGCCCGGTCAGACCATCGACATGTGGTGCTATTATAACAATGCCGACGAGGTGGAACTCTTCGTCAACGGCAAGAGTCAGGGCGTAAGGACCAAAGACGAGCACACCTATCATGTCATGTGGCGTGTGGAATACCAACCAGGCGAGGTTAAGGTGGTGGCTCGCAAGGGCGGAAAGAGCGTGGGCGAGCAGACAATACGCACCGCCGGCGCAGCACATCATCTGCGACTTACTCCGGACAAGCATGGCAGCACAACGTTTGTAACCGTCGAGGTGGTCGATAAAGACGGCAATCTATGTCCTTGGGCGACAGACATGGTTTACTTTGACGTTCCCAAAGGACTTGAGATACTTGGTGTTGACAACGGTTGCCAGACATCTATGGAACGTTTCAAGGACAATAAACGCTCGGCATTCTTCGGTAAGTGTCTCGTTGTACTTAAAGGCACAGGAATGCTGAAAGCAAGGGCAATGGGAATGGAGGACAGTCATCTGATTATAAATTAATAATAGAATACGAATATGAAAAGAATCAGTAGTTTATTGCTTTTGCTGTGCTGCGTTATGGCAATGCAGGCGCAGATACAAACAAATGCTGGGATACAGTATTTACAATGCATGCCCAAGGATATGTCAACCGACTTCTCCGATTTGTCGAATACCTATTTCTTTGCTGATAGTTTGGCGTCGTTCAACACGTCCAATGCAACGGGAACGGTGATGTGGAAACGCTATCGTCTGGCACCGCGTCAGGCATTCAACCTCAACGGCTATTGGCCGGTGCCGCTGAAGCAACTCGACTTCCCCGATGCCGCTTACGACAACGACCCTCAACTGAAGATACAACTGCGCTTCGTCACTCCCCGAACGGTTCGTGTCACTATGCTCACTTCGCCAATAGAACCCCGCGAAGACGATGCTAACGATGTGATGCTCGCAGGAGTGCCAAAGACCGACGGTTCTTGGCGTGTTGCCCAGTCGGGTAATGCTATCAGTTACAGCAGCGCGTTCGGTACGATAGAGATACAGAAGCACCCTTGGCGACTTGTAATCAAGGACAGCAAGGGAAAAATCCTAACACAGACGCGCCATGTCATCGACAACGACTCCAGTCAGGTGAAGTTGTTGCCATTCTCTTTCATTAAGAGGGGAAGCGACAATTCGCGAAGCATCAATCCCGTGTTCACCATCGCTCCTGGCGAACGCATTTATGGTTGCGGCGAGAGTTTCACCAAACTCGACAAGGTGGGGCAGAAGGTTCACCTCTCTGTCACCGACCCACAGGGACCTGAGACCGACGGCATGTATAAGCCTGTGCCTTTCTTCTTCAGCAATCGTGGCTATGGCATCTTCATGCACACCTCGGCGCCCGTGACTTGCGACTTCGGAGCAAGTTACATCGGAGCCGACCGCCTCTTTATGGCAGACGAGACGATGGACTTCTTCATCTTCTTCGGAGAACCAAAGGACATCCTCAACGAATACACCGACATCGTGGGCAAGTCGCCGATGCTCCCTCTCTGGACATTCGGAACGTGGATGAGCCGCATCACCTATTTCTCACAAGACGAGGGAATGGATGTGGCCAACAAGATTCGTCAGAACAAGATACCGTGCGACGTGATTCACTTCGACACTGGTTGGTTTGACGTTGACTGGCAATGCGACTATGAGTTCTCAAAGAACCGCTTTAAGAATCCAGTGAAAATGCTTAAGGATATGGACGATATGGGATTCCATACATGTCTGTGGCAGTTGCCTTATTTCACTCCTAAGAACCGCTATTTCCGTGAACTGGTTGACGGTGGAATGCATGTCAAGAACGCTAATGGCGGCATGCCTTACGAGGATGCTGTGCTCGACCTGAGCAACCCCAACACCGTGAAGTGGTATCAGGAGAAGATTGGCGGTCTCATCAAGCAGGGCGTGGATGTCATAAAGTGCGATTTCGGCGAGGCTGCGCCTTACAACGGTATCTACTATAGCGGCAAGACAGGACTCTATGAGCACAACCTCTATCCCGTGCGCTATAACAAGGCACTGTGGGAAGCCGTGAAGAAATATTCTGACGAGCGTGACGGAAACGCCAACATCCAGAATGGTGTCATCTGGGCACGTTCGGCATGGGCTGGCTCTCAGCGCTATCCTTTGCATTGGGGTGGTGATGCTGCCACCACAAACACCGGAATGCTCGGTGACCTTCGTGGAGGAATCTCCTTTGGACTTAGTGGTTTCGCGTTCTGGAGCCACGACATGGGCGGCTTCGTCACCGCTTCTCCAGAGGACATCTACCGTCGTTGGCTGCCCTTCGGCTTCCTCAGCAGTCACACTCGTGCGCATGGTGCTCCTCCAACAGAGCCTTGGCTGATAAGCGAGAGTTTCACAGAGGCTTTCCGCAAGAGTGCTGAGATGAAATATCAACTGATGCCATACGTCTATGCCCAGGCCAAGGACTGCACCGAGCGCGGACTGCCAATGGTGCGTGCATTGTTTGTTGAGTTCCCCGAAGACCCTGGTGCATGGCTCGTTGAGGACGAGTACATGTTTGGTTCGCAAATCCTTGTGGCTCCACTTCTTGAGAGTGGCGACAGCCGCATGTGTTATCTGCCAAAAGGCAAGTGGCACGACTATCAGACTGGCGCGATTTACGATGGCGGCTATCAGACCATCACGGTTGGAGAAATACCATGTGTTATTCTCGTGCGCGACGGTTCTGCCATTCCACATGTGCCTGTTGCCCAGCATACAGGTGATATCGACTGGAGCAAACTCGAGTGGAAGACATACGTCTCTTCGCCAGGCATTACCGCAAAAGGTCTGCTCTTCACTCCCGACTCTAAGGAGTTGAAGCCTGTTAACTTTGAACGTTGAACTTTGAACATTGAACTTTGAACATTGCGCTCGGCTTTGCCGCTTTCACCGCTCGGCTCCGCCGCTTATACGAGCAAAGCGAGTCTTAAGAAAGGCGTTAGCCGACTGAAAGAACTTTGAACATTCTTTCTCCGCTTCGCTATGAAAGCGTTCCTTCGGGTCGAGCGGAACTATGAAGTTTGAGTTATGTTCCGTGTTCTCATTGAGCACATCTTACAATGCGAAAAAGGTCGTTTGGCATGCCCAAATGACCTTTTTCGCTCACTAAAACATATATGATTGAAAAGTAAAATAGCCTATATTGCTCAGTAAAATAGCCTATTTTACTTACCAAAATAGCCTATATTGCTCCATCGCCTCTATCGTTTCACTGTTTGATACCCCTTAGTTTCCTCGTCATTTGCAATGAAATATCATCCGATAAAATCACTTTTATTTCTTTGTTTCAAATAAAATTTCTATCTTTGCAACCATGATAACGATACTGGGACCTACTGCAAGCGGGAAGACAACGCTGGCAGCGCATCTGGCAGCACGCATTGGCGGGGAGATAATCTCTGCCGACAGCCGTCAGGTTTACCGCCGCATGGACATCGGTACGGGCAAAGACCTTGACGACTATGTCGTTGACGGCAGGCAGATACCCTATCATCTGATAGACATTGCGGAGCCTGGCACAAAGTACAATCTCTTCCAGTATCAGCAGGATTTCCACAACGCCTACAACGACATAAAGGGTAGGGGAGCAGTGCCTATTCTCTGTGGCGGCACAGGTCTTTACATCGAGGCGGCGCTGAAGGGCTATGCTCTCTCGCCAGTACCGCAGAATCCTGAACTCAGAGCGCGTCTTGAAGGCAAGAGTCTTGAGGAACTAACCGCCATGCTCGTGGCGCTGAAGCAGAAGAATGGCGCGGTGATGCACAACACCACCGATGTTGACACAGCACAAAGGGCAATACGTGCCATCGAGATAGAGACTTATAATGCGGAGCACCCCACCGAGGAGAGACAGATGCCGAAGGTTGACTCACTGGTAATCGGTGTGAATATCGACCGCGAGTCACGCCGTGAGAAAATCACAAGGCGACTGCGCCAGCGACTCGACAACGGCATGGTGGAGGAGATACGCGGCATCATAGATAGCGGTGTCGCGCCCGAAGACCTTATATATTATGGTCTGGAGTATAAGTATGTCACGGAATATGTGATAGGCAAGACCTCCTATGACGAGATGTTCCGCTCGCTCGAGATAGCCATCCACCAGTTTGCCAAGCGACAGATGACGTGGTTTCGTGGTATGGAACGTCGCGGCACGGTGATACACTGGATTGACGCAAGTTTGCCGATGGAGGAGAAGATAGGGAGAATTATGAGTTCTTTGTAAGCAAAGCGCCCCTGCGGGTCGAGCGACGAACTATGAGTTATGAATTGTTCTCGCTTCGCTGCGATGAAGAGTTATAAAATTGAACGATGAAAGAGGATAGAGAAAACACCCAGATTTCCAACACCGCTCCAACGGGAGAAGGTAAGGAAGGGACTTCGAGATGGGGCATAATATACTGCCCGAAATACATGACGCAACGCCGTCATAAGTTCTGGGAGAAGGTGGAACGCTGCCTCCTCGACAAAGGTGTGGAATTCGACTTCGTGCAGAGCGAGAACACGAACAGTGTTGAGCGTCTTGTGACGATGCTCATCAACAACGGTTACAAGACAATCGTGTTGGTGGGTGGCGACTCTGCGCTCAATGACACCGCCAATTGCTTGATGAAAGCAGAGAAAAGTGTAAGAGACGACATCGTGCTGGGGCTTATCCCTAATGGCGTGATGAACGACTTCGCTTCCTTCTGGGACATGGAGGAGGGCGACATCGAGCGTCAGGTGGACTGGATAATAAAACGTCGCGTGCGCAAGATAGACCTCGGCTGCATACGCTATACCGACAAGCAGGGCGAGAGATGTCACCGCTATTTCATGAACAGTGTCAACGTGGGACTCCTCTCCGACATTATGAACCTGCGCCAGAAGATGCGTCACTATCTCGGTTCGCGCATTCTCTCGTTCTTCTTCTCGTTCTTACTGATGATTTTCAGGCGCAAGGACTATAAGATGGACATAAAGATAAACTCCGACGTGGTGAAGCGCAAGGTGATGACCGTCTGTGTGGGCAACACGCTCGGCTATGGACAGACACCCAACGCCGTGCCATACAATGGACTCCTCGATGTCTCGGTGGTTTACCATCCCGTGGTGCTTCAGTTGTTTGAGGGATTCTATCTCTTCATCTCCGGCAAGATACTCAATCACAAAAGCGTTCACCCCTTCCGCACGCGCGAGGTGTTGTTCCGTGAGGCCCTTCATGCTCCGGTTAATGTTGACGGTCGTGCTCTCGACAATATCAGCGGCGGATTTCGTGTAGAGGTGGAGCAGGAGGTAATCAATTTCATTATGCCCGACTGAAAACTATCTTCAACGGAAACCCATCATCAACCTCCCCTCGGGGAGGTTTTTTAATAAGTTTCCTTTTCTTGATATTAGAGGCTTTGATACCAGAGCCCTACTCCCCTCGGAGAGGAAGGGAGGGGCTTGGAGTATGTGAAAAAGTGGTGCTTTTCTATTTACAAAACACAAAAAATGTGTGTTTTGTTAAAAAAGGTACCTATTTATTTTGTCGTGAAAGTAAAAATTACTACTTTTGAAGATGAATTTTGCAATGGCGCATCTAACCAGCACCAATAATGCATGAAACTACTAAACTTAAAATAAACCTTAAAATAGAGTAACTATGAGTTATCTTCGATTTGAAAAGGCTCTGATGACAAACTTGGAAGAGGCTCTGCCCCGCGAATTGTTGCGCACAAACCGCTCGGGGGCATACTCATGCTCCACCATTGTCGATTGCAACACAAGGAAGTATCATGGATTGCTCGTGGTGCCCGTCCCTGAATTGGATGACGAGAACCACGTCCTTCTTTCTTCACTTGATGTTACCGTTGTGCAGCATGGGGCAGAGTTCAACCTCGGACTCCATAAGTATCAGGGCAACAACTACAGCCCGAAAGGCCATAAGTACATTCGGGAGTTCGATTGTGACAAGGTTCCTACGACGCTCTATCGTGTCGGAGGAGTGGTGTTAAAGAAGGAAGTGGTGTTCCAGCACTATGAGGACCGCATCCTCATCCGCTATACATTGGAGGATGCCCATTCGGCAACGAAACTTCGTTTCCGTCCGTTCCTCGCTTTCCGCAGTGTAAGGCAGTTCACGCACGAGAACTCTACCGCAAGCCGCGAGTATCACAATGTTGACAACGGAATACGCACATGCATGTATGCCGGCTATCCAGACCTTTACATGCAGTTCTCAAAGAAGAACGAGTTTATATTCATGCCCGACTGGTATCGTGGCGTGGAGTACCCCAAGGAGCAGGAGCGAGGCTACGCTTCAAATGAAGACCTCTATGTTCCGGGATATTTCGAGATGGACATCAAGAAGGGCGAGAGCATCGTCTTCGCCGCTTCGACAAGCGAGATAAAGACACGCACACTGAAAACTCTCTTCGACAAGGAGGTGGAGGAGCGTTCGCCGCGTGACAACTTCTTCCATTGCCTTGTGAATGCTGCACATCAGTTCCACAACCGCACGAAGAAGGATGAGCGCTATATACTCGCTGGCTATCCATGGTTCAAGTGCCGCGCACGCGACACATTCATCGCGCTGCCTGGACTTACCCTCGCCATTGAGGAGCAGGACTACTTCGAACTTGTGATGGAGACCGCAGAGCGCGGATTGCGCGAGTTCATGGAAGGAAAGCCACTCACTGTGAAAATATATGAGATGGAACAGCCCGACGTTCCTCTCTGGGCTATATGGGCAATACAACAGTATGCCAAGGAGGCAGGTGACGAAAAGTGCCTCAAGATGTATGGCAAACTGGTACACGACATAGTGAAATACATCGAGCAGGGCAAGCATCCTAACCTCACTCTTGAAGACAACGGACTGCTGCGTACTGAAGGAAAAGACAAGGCTGTGACGTGGATGAACTCCACCGCAAACGGCCGCCCCGTAGTGCCACGCACGGGATTCGTCGTTGAGTTCAACGCACTGTGGTACAATGCGCTGAAGTTTGCTGCTAAACTCGCTAACTATAACAACGATGAGAAAGAGGCTGCCAAACTTGAGGAGCGTGCAGAGAAGGCAAAGGTGTCTTTCATAGATACTTTCCTCAACGATTATGGTTACCTCTTCGACTATGTCGATGGAAAGATGATGGACTGGAGTGTTCGTCCGAATATGATTTTCGCCGTAGCACTCGACTACTCACCGCTCGACCGTCAGCAGAAGAAGTCGGTGCTCGACTTCTGTACTCGCGAACTGCTCACACCGAAGGGACTGCGCTCGCTCTCACCTAAGAGTGGCGGCTACAACCCGATGTACGTCGGTCCGCAGTCGCAGCGCGACTATGCTTACCATCAGGGAACAGCATGGCCATGGCTCGGCGGATTCTATATGGAGGCCTGCCTGAAACTGTACAAACTCACACGTCTGAGTTTCGTGGAGCGCCAGATGGTCGGATACGAAGATGAGATGCTGCTCAACTGCCTCGGCACCATACCAGAGATGAGCGATGGCAACCCGCCATTCCGTGCTCGCGGTGCTATGTCGTTCGCAATGAACGTTGCCGAGATTCTGCGCACCCTCAAGATGCTTGAGAAATATACTTATAATAAATAAGTTGATGAGTTTTTGAGTTGATGAGTTTTTGAGTTTCTGCAAAGAAGCCAAAACGAAGAACTAAAAAACTTGAAAACAAAGAACTAAAAAACTTAGAAACTTACAAAAGTATGAAAGTATTAATGTTTGGATGGGAGTACCCTCCACACGTATTCGGAGGACTCGCCACAGCAAATTACGGAATATCAGAAGGACTGAAGGCACAGGGCGACATCGAGATAGCACTTTGTCTTCCTCATCCCTTTGGCGACGAGAGCCAGCATGCAGCGCGTATCATTGCAATGAATGCTGTCCCCATCGCATACCGCGACGTAAGTTACGACTACGTCAAGAGTCGCGTTGGAAACATCATGGATCCTGATTATTACTACAGACTTCGTGACAATATCTACGCAGACTTCAACTATATGCACGTCAACGACCTTGGAGCAATGGAGTTTGCAGGAGGATATCCTGGTAATCTGCACGAGGAGATAAACAACTACTCCATCATCGCGGGAGTGGTTGCTCGTACCGAGGAGTTCGATATCATTCATGCACACGACTGGCTGACATATCCTGCTGGCATACATGCAAAGAATGTGAGTGGAAAACCTTTGTGCATCCATGTCCATGCCACTGACTTCGACCGCTCGCGCGGTAACGTCAACCCCACGGTTTATGGCATAGAGAAGAACGGTATGGACAATGCCGACTGCATCATGTGTGTGTCGGAACTCACACGTCAGACCGTTATCAACCACTATCATCAAGACCCGCGCAAGTGCTTCACCGTGCACAACGCCGTTTATCCGCTGCGTCAGGAGTTGCAGGACATCCCTCGTCCCGACCATACAGGAAAAGAGAAAGTGGTGACATTCCTCGGCCGTATCACAATGCAGAAAGGACCAGAGTATTTCGTTGAGGCTGCCAATATGGTGCTTCATCGTACCCGCAACATTCGTTTCTGCTTCGCTGGTTCGGGCGACATGATGGAGGCAATGATAAACCTTGCGGCAGAACGCGGCATCGCCGACCGTTTCCACTTCCCTGGATTCATGCGCGGCAAGCAAGTGTATGAGTGTCTCAAGGACTCTGATGTCTATGTGATGCCTTCGGTGAGTGAGCCTTTCGGTATCTCGCCGCTTGAGGCAATGCAGTGCGGAACACCGTCAATCATCTCTAAGCAGAGCGGTTGCGCCGAGATTCTCACCAACTGCATCAAGGTTGACTATTGGGACATCCACGCTCTCGCAGACGCCATGTATTCTATATGCAACAACGAAAGCCTCTTCAAGTATCTCCAGGAAGAGGGCAAACGCGAGGTTGACCAGATTACATGGGAGAAAGTGGGCGCATGGATTCGCACACTATATATGAGAACATTAGGCTGGGTACAGTAACCCCTCTCCCGTCCTCCCCCGAGGGGGAGGAATAGTACACATTCATTAACAAAAGACCCAATACTCCCTGCACGGTCTTCCCCCCTCGGGGGGATAAGAGAGGGGGTTCTATTATGAAAACAATTTGCTTATATTTTGAGATTCACCAGATAATACATCTCAAGCGCTACCGTTTCTTTGACATCGGTACCGACCATTACTATTACGACGACTATGAGAACGAACGCTCTATCAGCGACATTGCCGAGCGTTCATACATGCCTGCCCTCAACACTCTCGAACAGATGATTCGCGAGGGCAATGGATATTTCAAGGTGGCATTCTCACTCTCTGGTGTGGGAATGGAACAACTCGAGATGCATGCGCCACAGGTGCTCGAGAAACTGCAAGACCTCAACGCCACGGGATGTGTGGAGTTTCTTGCTGAGCCATACAGTCACGGACTTTCTTCACTTGCCAACGAGCAGGCATTCGCTGCCGACGTGAAGAAGCAGGTAGCAAAGATAAAGGAGTATTTCGGCAAGAAGCCGACAGTGTTGCGCAACTCTTCACTCATCTATAGCGATGACATCGGATTGCAGGCATCAGCACTTGGTTTCAAGGGAATGCTCACCGAGGGTGCAAAGCATGTGCTCGGATGGAAGTCGCCACACTATGTGTATAACTGCGCTCTTGCTCCAAGTCTCAAACTGTTGCTTCGCGACGTTGAACTCTCTGACGACATCTCGCTGCGCTTCAATAACAGCGACTGGGATGGTTATCCACTCTTTGCAGACAACTACGTTGACCGCATAGCACGTCTGCCGGAAGAAGAGCAGGTAATCAATATCTTCATGGAACTTTCTGCTCTCGGCATCGCTCAGCCGCTGTCGTCGAACATCCTTGAGTTCCTGCGTGCCATTCCGGTATGTGCAAAGCAGAAAGGCATCAACTTCTCTACACCTTCTGAAATAATCGGTAAGATGAAGAGCGTGGGTAACCTCGACGTGCCCGACACTCTGTCGTGGGTTGACGAGGAGCGCGACGTGTCTTGCTGGCTCGGTAACGCCATGCAGCGTGAGGCATTCAACAAACTCTATAGTGTGGCCGACCGCGTGCGCATAGCCAATGACCCGAGAATTAATCAGGACTGGGACTATCTGCAGGCATCCAACAACTTCCGTTTCATGACCACCAAGCCAAGCAATGTAGGACTCGACCGCGGCATCTATTCTTCGCCGTTTGATGCGTTCACCAACTACATGAACGTGCTCGGCGACTTCATGAGCCGCGTTAACAGCCTCTATCCAGAAGAGATTGACAACGAGGAACTCAACTCACTGCTTACCACCATCAAGAACCAGGGCGACGAAATCACCATGAAAGAGAAGGAAATCGTGCGTCTGCAGGCAAAGGTGGAGAAACTGCAGATGGCAGAAGAGAAACTGAAGAAGCAACTCGACAAGGCAGGCGATAAAGCCGCTAAGCCAGCAGCAAAGAAAGCGCCGGCAAAGAAGGCTGCTGCAAAGAAAGAGGAAACAGAAAAGAAGTAAAAGCCACTAAGACACAGTGGTAAATACAAATGGGACTCGTGCTACAATGCTGCACGAGTCCCATTTTTCAATATACTTTCCATCCTGCGGGTTTCTTTATGCCAATGACTTTCAGATAGGTAGTCTGCTCGCCGTAGATGGCGACGCGCTTGCCATAGTTCTCGGGATGATCTACGAGGTTCAGTTCCTTTCTTACCTTATATCCGCTGGGCAAGCCGATGGTTATCACTTTCTCCTTGTTGGTCTCTCCTGGATGGTCTGCCAGCAATATCGCCTGAGGATATTCAAAGGGAGGCTCAAAGTCGGCGTTGTTAATGGTCTTGCTGCATGCGCCTACCACATAACCTACAACCCACGTCTGTCCAGTCAACGTCTGCGACATGAATTGCTCAACAGTGAGCATATCCGCTTCGTCTGCATTTTCCCCTGACCCTTCCGAGCCGCCTTCATCGCCGCTTCCTTCAGAACCACCTTCATCGCCAGAGTCATCAGAGCCGTCGTCAGTATCCTCAGCCCCCTCTGTGCCCTCTGTCTCCTCAGTGTCCTCTGTGTTATTGATTTCCTCACCATAATAGCCTTTCTCGCATCCGGCAGTTGTTAGCACCAGTGCGATTAGGAATAATAGAATGTGCCATTCATTTCTTTTCATAATATTAGGATTTCGGTTAGTTGAGTCTTGAAACACAATGCAAAAGTAACATTAAATTTTATACAAAACAAGTTTTTCAGAAAAAAAAGCAAGAAATGTTTGGCGGTTACGAAAAAAGGCAGTACCTTTGCACTCGCAATTCAGAAATAGCCTTTCTGACGCATTAAAATGTTGCACCCGTAGCTCAGTTGGTAGAGCACCTGACTCTTAATCAGGGTGTCCAGGGTTCGAACCCCTGCGGGTGTACAAAACAAAAGGAAGTCGAGATGTGAAGTGAACCCCGAAAGTTAGACAAAAAACTTTCGGGGTTTATTATGCAAAAGAGAAGGAAGCATGGTTATGCAGAATGTCTGAAGTACATGCAAATGATCAAAGAAGGAACATCCATTCATG
>Ga0256404_1003202_pt1 | contig 34035 bp, 28 predicted proteins | sample RumenRJG_01DNA_FD_185990 | JGI IMG/M metagenome (GOLD analysis project Ga0256404, IMG submission 185990) | Bovine rumen microbial communities from Lethbridge, Alberta, Canada - RJG_01 | ecosystem: Host-associated > Mammals > Digestive system > Stomach > Rumen | place: Canada: Alberta | collected... | reverse complement strand
TCCCGCATGAGAGTAAGGGGACAGAATAAAATCTGTCTCCTTATAAAAGTGCATTAATTGTCAATATCTTATGATGCAACCGTTTCTTTCTCAAGAAGCTTCTTCGCCACTCTGTATTGATCGACAGTCACACCCAGCCTACTGCAAGCTTCATCTATTGTAACCGAAAATCCATCTGCTGCATTTTCAACGTACTTAACCAAATTCTCTGCATTATCATATGCCCTAGCCGCATCAAGTTCAGGTTTCATCAATGTATTGAACGCCTCACACATATCAGGTTCCTCCTTTATTTCTTTAAAGACTTCAATATTACATTTCCTCTTCTGATGCTGTCACACCTTCGGCAAGGTCCTGCATTTTAATATTGGTATAGCTAAGCGCATTAATAAGAAATGTCGGAGTGCCTGTTTTAAACCAGTAATTTCCGAAATCAAACTTATTAAAGACAAAGAGAATGCTAAAAGTACATACGGGGGTCAGGAACCCCATAAAGTTTTTATCCACCGCTACGCGTGCGGGCTGTAAGTGCTTTGCGCTTACTTAGTCGTAGCCAACTCCCCCACTTCGTGGGTCCCCTTCTACGACAACTTATGAAGACTGACCCCCTGTTTTCTTTCCTCTGAGGTCGGAATAAACAACTACCATAATGAGCTCAAGGATCAGGATATAATATGGGAAGAGGCGGAAGGAAAGTGCCTTCGCGAGGAAGCCAAAAAGCGGAGGCATTACAACAACGCCCACATAGGCGCTAGCCATCTGGACACCTATTACAGCCTGAGACATATCCTCCCCAAAGAGCTCGGGAGTCGAGTGAATAAAGCACGGATAAACCGGAGCGCAGCCAAGGCCTACAATAATAAGCGCTATAAAGGATACCATATTTGAAAATGGCAGGAATAATAATACAACCCCTATGCTTATTAAAGTAAATCCCATATAAATAAGCTGCACATCGTTAAACTTAATGGCAAGAAATCCATTAAGAGCGCGGCCTATAGTAATTCCGATTACAAATAATACGGCTAGCTTCGCAGCCGTTGTCTCATCTACGCCCTTCTCAAGCACAAGGTATGTACTGCCCCATCCCATTACCGTCTGCTCTATAGCGCAATAGCAGAAAAATGAGAGCATGACATTTTTAATGCCCGGAAGTCTCACAAGCTTATGAAGGGGAATAGGCTCCCGCTTCTCTAAGCCCTTATCCTCTATGTCCTTTTCCTCGCTCGCTTCCCATTTAGGAAGGCTTACAAAAATAATTACGACAATAACAAGCTGAATAATTCCTACAATCCGATAGCCCATATTCCATGGCCTGTTCGCTGATAAAACCGCTCCCATAATAACAGGGCCGGTAAGGGCGCCAAGGCCCCACATGCAGTGAAGCCAGCTCATGTGCTTCGCTTCAAGGTGGAGGGCGACGTAATTATTCAAGGCAGCGTCAACGCTTCCGGCTCCGAGGCCATAAGGGATAGCCAGGATACAGAGAGATATAAATGAGTGGCTGAATGAAAAGCCTAAAAGAGCAAGCGCTGTAAGGGCAACGCTTGCGACTGTAACCTTGCCTGCTCCAAAGCGCTTCGTGAGCTTATCTGAATTAAGGCTTGATACAACGGTACCTGCTGATATAATCATGGAAATGATTCCCATCCACGATACATTTACACCGAATTCCTTGTAAATAGTAGGCCAGGCGCTCCCGAGCATGCTGTCCGGCAGGCCCAGCGATATGAATGCCAGGTATATGATTGCGATAAGTATTGATGTCATTTTATTCTACCCTTGTTCAATTTATCCCGAGTCAGGCACGCCCTGCGGGCGAGCCAGACACTAGGAAATCATACTGCGATTCATACAGAGCCCTGTATGCTCCACCCTTCTTTTTCATAAGCTCCTCATGGCTGCCCTTCTCCACTATTTCACCGTGATCCACGTACATAATGCAGTCGGCGTTCCTTATAGTGGAAAGACGGTGAGCTATAATAAAGCTCGTCCTTCCCTTTAGCATCTCGGAAAGGCCCTTCTGAAGGAGAATCTCGGTCTCGGTATCTATCGCAGCCGTTGCCTCATCAAGTATAAGAATCTTAGGATCGGCAAGCACGGCTCGTGCGAATGAAATGAGCTGCCGTTGTCCTGCCGAAAGCCTAGAGCCGCGTTCATTTACCTGGGTATTATAGCCATCCTCAAGCCCCATAATAAAATCATGAGCGCAGACTGTCTTAGCGGCCCTTATTACATCCTCATCGCTCGCCTCCATATTTCCGTAGCGGATATTATCCATAATTGTCCCTGAAAATATGAAGCTGTCCTGCATCATTACGCCCATCTGGGTTCTGAGCGAATGAATCGTTACGTCCTCTATATTGATTCCGTCAACATAAACTCCACCGGACGTGACATTATAAAAGCGGCTTAGGAGATTTACAATCGTGCTCTTGCCTGCTCCAGTCGGTCCTACGATAGCGTAGCTCTCTCCCGCCTTCACATCAAAGGATACGCCGTGCAATATTTCAACACCGTCATCGTAAGCGAAATGGACGTCCCTGTACTCAACATCTCCCTTTATCGGAGGCATTTCACGAGCGCCTTCCTTATCCTTCACCGCGACAGGCGCGTCGATGGTTTCAAATATTCTCTCAAGATAAGAAATAGCTGTCAGGAGTGAATTATAGAAGCTCGCGAGAGTCATGACAGGCTGCCAGAACCTCGCCACATAGCCCGTAAAAGCGGTGAGAAGTCCTACTGTTATAACAACGTCGCCCTTAGCTAGCCACCCTATTCCAAGCACATAAATAATCGCTGTCGACAATACATTTATATTATCGATTACCGGACGCAAAATAAAATTATATTTTACCGCGCCAAGCCAGGCGGATCTCGCTTCGCCATTTAAGTCATTAAAGAAGTCGGTATTATAATCCTCCCTTACAAATGACTGGGTGACGCGGATGCCATTTACACTTTCCGCTATATAGGCATTTAAATTCGACTGCTTGTTCGACTGGATCTGCCAGGCCTTATGCTGACGGCTTTTTACAAATAATACGATTGCTATTAATATAGGCAGACCGCAGAGTACAATCAGTGTAAATTTCACATTTAAATAAAGCATGAAAATTACGATAAATACCATGGAAATTGTATCGGTTATGGTATTTACAATTCCGTTCGATAATAAATCAGAGAGATTATTTACGTAATTTACCACTCTCACCTGAATTTTTCCGTGCGGCTTGTCATCAAAATAAGAAAACGGCAGCTCCTGCAAATGCACAAACAGCTCACGCCGCAAATTATAAACAATTCCCTGCCCTGCCTCATTTGTAAGCTTTATTTTGGCTCTCGTAATTAAGGCGCAGATAATAGTTATCGCAAGGGTCGCAAGGGCGTAAATAATTATTTTTTCTATCGCCGCGTCAGCCGATAATTTATTTTCAAAGTTCGTCTCCGTGACGGTATCCATGACATTTTTCATAAATATCGGAATAAGCATGGAAAGGCCGCTCGAAATAATCATAATTACAACTGCGGTAATTAATTTCCCTTTAAATGGGCCGACATATGAAAACAGGCGCTTCAGCTGGTTTACGTCAAAGCTCTCTTCGAGGTCTTCATCCTCGTTAATTTTATTTCTTGCCATACCGTCACTCACCTCCATTTAATATTTCTTCCGGCACATTTCCGTACTGGTGATTAAATACCGTCTTATAATATCCATCTTCTTTTATTAATTCATCATGATTTCCGTGCTGGGCTATCCTTCCATCCTTAAGCACCAGTATCTGGTCGCAATCCTTCAGGGAAGAAATCCTCTGAGCGATAACAAAGACCGTCTCATGATTTAATTTTTTAAGGGCGTGCTGAATCTGAGTCTCAGTCTCCATATCAACCGCGCTCGTCGTATCATCTAAGATAATTATAGACGGCTTCTTTAAAATAGCCCTCGCGAGAGCTATTCTCTGCTTCTGACCGCCTGAGAGGCCGATTCCCCTCTCTCCCACGACAGTGTTATAGCCCTCAGGCATTTCACGGATAAAGCCGTCGGCGTCAGCTATTTTCGCTGCCCATTCCACGTCCTCGAATGAACAGTCCGGAGCGCCGTAGGCTATATTTCCTTCAATGGTATCGGAGAAAAGGAATACGTCCTGCATAGCCATGCCTATGCCGTCTCTAAGGGTGTGAAGCTCGAGCTCACGCACATCTGTGCCATCTACCAGCACCGCGCCGTCAGTCACATCATAAAAACGGCAGAGAAGGCTTACAATGGTGCTCTTGCCTGAGCCCGTGGCACCTAATATTCCTACGGTCTCACCCGGTTTAACATGGAATGAGACATCCCTTAGGACAGGCTCTCCGTCTACGACATAGGATACATTTTTAAACTCAACCTCACCGCGAATTTTATCTGTGTTTTTAGGATATCGCGGAGTCATGATTGCAGGCTTTTCGGAAATGGTTCGGTATATTTTAACTACTGACGTGGTGAAACGCTGGTAATCATTTATGAGCCAGCCAAACATACGCAGCGGATTATTTAACATCCAGAGATAGCTGTTAATCATTACCATATTTCCGAGAGTCATATAACCCTTCACGCACATGATACCGCCGACAAGCATCAGGACAACCGTAAGGAGGCCCGCAAGAACCTCAAATATAGGCACAAATTTCGTCCAGACCGCTGCCGCGCCAAGCTCGGCGTCACGATACTTTGCGTTTTCGCGATCGAACTTCTCTATCTCGTAGTCTTCCTTAGCGAATGCCCTGACGACACGATTACCGCTGATATTTTCCTGGGCGAGGGCATTTAAGACAGAAAACTGGTCGCGCACCGCCATGAACTTCGGCTTGATGCTCTTAGACTGAAGGTAGGTCATGAGGGCAGTAATCGGAAGCACCGTAATCATGGCAAGGCCTATACGCCAGTCGACAGAGAAAATCATCACGAGGGCGATCACGAAGAGCAGGGCATTTTCATAGACCTGATAGATTACAAATGCGACGAAGTGGCGGATGGCCATCATATCGCCGGTCTGTCGGCTCATGAGATCACCTGTACGGTTTCTGTTATAGAAGGCAAAGTCCTTCTGAAGGAGGCTCCTGTAAACGCCGTCACGCATATCATAGAGGGTGTCCTGGGAACAGGTCTCAAACATCCACAGGAAAATGAGCCTGATTACGGCCTGGGCAACAGTAACCAGAATCATCGCAATTAGCGCCTTCGGCAGTAGTGGGAGGCGGTCACTTATACCCTTACCGTTTCCGATAATATCGTCTACTATGTAGCCCGTTATTTTCGGATTAACGATTGCTAAAAGGCTTGTCACAGTAACAAGCACAAGGCCAACGCCTATCTTCCACCGGTACTTCGCGAGGTACCCGTAGAACCAGCGCATGGCATTTTTCCACTCATCCGGATTCTTCTTTCGTTCACTCATCTGCTTTCCTCCTGTAAGGTAAGGTTTATAAAACAAAACCTCGCTTTATTCTATCAGAATCTCAGAAACTTTCAAGGGGGTTTAAAAAATTTTAATCCGAAAAAATCAGACTTCTTTTATGGCGAAATTTGTCTTGTGTATTTTTAACAAACGTGTCAGCTTCGAATTAGTTATTTTGTGCATTATTCATAGTTTGTTCATAATTTGTCTCTAATTTGGTTAAATGCAGGTTAATTCCACGTAATATCTGTCTGATATAATTAGTGAAAAGTACCAAGAAAGGCAGGGTGATGTATATGAGGAATGATTCTTTAGGAGCAAAATTATTAGCGATTGTCTGTTTCGCCGTAGCTTTTATCTGCGTTTATTTCGGATTTCCGGATGAACACGCCCAGTTCGGAACCATACCTGAGTTCGTATTAGAGGCATCTATGTACTCTATAGCGGTTATCATGATTATGTTTGGAAACAGGGCGGTAGGAGTCCATATTCCTGTTCTGGCTAAGAGATATAGAACAGAAAAGATTGTAAGAACAAGGCCGGCATAATTCGAGATACCTATATGATAGATAGAATGAAGCAATAAGAATCCCTTAATCAGCGTATACTGCGCTGATTAAGGGATTCTCTGATTACGGAGCGGGTGGGATTCGAACCCACGAGCCCTGTTAGGGGCTACCCGATTTCGAGTCGGGGCCGTTATAACCACTTCGATACCGCTCCAATTCCGTGCCACCTTAGTCGTAGCCAACTCTCCCACAGCAAGCTGTGGGTTCCTCTCTACGACAATAGGCACTGTGACTTATCTATTATACTCGCCGACGAAGCACTTGTCAAGTCTCTGTCGGAAAGATTTCGGCAAATTCGAAGGTGAATTGGGTGCCTTCGCCGACCTTGCTGGCGACTGAAATCGTGCCGCCGTGCTTCACGGCAATCTGGCGGGCTATGGCAAGGCCTAGGCCTGAGCCCTTCGCGTTCTGGCGGAGCTTGCTCTTATAAAATTTGTCAAAGATATTAGGCAGCTCCTGGTCTGAGATGCCGACTCCGTGGTCACGGATTTTCGTTACAAGCTTCTTGTCACGGATCTCGTAAATGTCGCCGTCCATATCGTATTTCGTGCCGACAGGGTCACAATCCTTCGAGTGCGGCCTGCCATCCACTTCTTCGATTGATATGTCTATCTCCCCGCCTTCATTTGAAAACTTAACGGCATTGTCAATTATTACCATGAACATCTGCCTGATCCGGTCATAATCCCCGTACATCAGCAGGACATCCTTCGGGCATGAACGATTTACGGTGAGATTCTTCTGCTTTGCGAGAGCATTCGCTGAGCGGTCAATATCGTCAAATACCTGGACGAGATTTATCGGCTCGCGTTCAATCTGAAAATCAGGGTTCTGCATTTTCGAAAGGACAAGAAGATCACCAACGAGACGCTCCATGCTCTGCATTTCAGAAAGCATCTTGTCGTAATATTCCTGACGCGTTTCCTCATCGTCAACAACGCCATCAGCAAGGGTCTCGGTGTAAGCCCTTACAACGGTGATAGGGGTACGGAGCTCGTGTGAAACATTTGCAAAGAAATCAATTCGCATCTGGTCAAGCTTCTTACGCTGCTCTTCGGCCCGTTTCAGTCTCTCTGAAAGTATATCGATAGCCCTCGCAAGGTCACCAAGCTCCCCTTTACTCCTTATTCCGGTCTTCGCTGAGTAATCGCCTTCCGCAAGCTTAAGGGCCGTCTTCCTCATTTTCAAAATAGGCCTCGTGAGGCTTCTCGCAAAGAATATGGCAATAATTCCCGACACAAGCAGAGCTAATAAAGCGGACATCGTAACAGTCCTGATTCCCTGCTGTAAAATGGCCTGCTCGGTCTCTTCCTTCTGGTTAAAGAGGACGGCTCCTACCACATCGCCCTTGACATTCTTTATGGGGGCGCCTGCAACTACATAATTGCCCTCATAGGTCCTCGAATATTTCGCCGTGGACGCGGCTTTTCCGCTGTATATTTTACTGAGAAGCCCGGCAACCTCATTGCGCTGCGCCGATGACAGCGACACATTCGCGTAAGCGCTCTTCATGGGATTTGACGGATTGGAGATGATCCACACGTCATTTGCCTCGGTCTCCTCGAGCACTTCAAGAAATGATGGGTAGGTTATATAATCGTCATCCTGAACAAATTCCGATACCCTGTTTGCTATACGGCTCGCCTGCTTTTCAAGCTGACTCTTGTTACTGTTAGTAATTGTCCTCGAAAACATCTGGATGAAGAGGATACCTGTAAGCAAGGCGAAAATTACCATGACCACAGCATAATTTCTGAACATCACGAACATCAGGCTGTGGTCATGGATTGCCACTTTTATCCTTTTAATTAAGGTTCTGTCACCGCTCTTCATTTGCCGGCGGCTCCTTCGTATTCAAATTTGTAACCGACGCCCCAGATGGTCTTGATGGCCCAGTTAGGGTGGTCGACCTTATCTATCTTCTGACGGAGCCTCTTGATATGGGAGTCAACGGTTCTTCCGTCACCGTAGTAATCGTAGCCCCAGAGGGTATCAAGGAGATTGTCTCTTGTAAACACCCTGTTCGGGTTGCCTGCCAATGTCCACATGGTCTCTATTTCCTTCTTCGTAAGGCGAACCTTCTCACCTCCGATAGTGACCTGGTACTCATCGAGGTTGACTTCGAGGTTATCGATCTTAAGGACCTTGTCGCCGTTTGAGCTCTGCGTGCCCACATTTCCACCATCTACACGGCGAAGTACTGCCCTCACGCGGGCCATAACCTCGCTGGGTGAAAATGGCTTGACGATATAGTCATCAGCTCCGATGTCAAGTCCCATAATTCTTTCAAAGTCTTCGCCGCGGGCCGTGACCAGGATAACAGGGCAGTTTGACTTAGACCTTATCTTGCGGCAGACTTCGTAGCCGTCTACCTTTGGCATCATAACGTCGAGAAGGACGCATACGGGTTCTTCTTTATCAAATAAATCGAGGGCTTGCTCGCCGTCGGAGGCTATGACGGGATCGTATCCTTCTTTCTTCGCGTAGGCAGCAAGTACCTTTGTAATATCTTCATTGTCATCAGCGATTAATATCTTAGACATTCTGTATCCTCCTGCTTTATCTATGATTATCTTATACGAAAATCGTGATTATTTCAAGTCAAAATGGACAACAATTTTTATCACTTTTGTAGCATTAGTGACTTAATCTTGACATAAAGCGGTGTTACAATAAAGGTGCTTAAAGACAGACGGAGGTGTCGTATGAAAAATTTCATTAAAAAAGCGGCCCTGTCATGTCTGGTTCTTCTCACGGTCATGTTGTCACCCGCGCTGTTTGCGACAAAGGCATACGCCGGGGAGGTACTGACGACATCAAGTGCGAGTGAGCCAAAGTTGAACGTTACCGAACTGTCTTTGGTAACAGATGACAACTTCACTCTTAAGGTGTTCAATATGGCAGAGACGCAGAAAGCGTCCTTCAAATCCAGTGATACCGATGTAGCAGGCGTCGATAAAACCGGAAAGGTCACTGCTAATAAGGTTGGTGAAGCTACCATCACCGTTACATTAAATGACAGCAAGTCAAAGGATGACCTTACCTTTAAGTGCAAGGTAACAGTCGGACCGCCGGCTATCAGTGTTAAGATCACGCTCAGTAACCTGACTCTTGAAGTCGGCAAACGTAAGACACTTCAGGTTATTTTGAAGCCTAATACAACCACTGAGCAGGCTGTATTTTCAAGCACAAATCCTGAAGTTGCTACAGTTAGTGCTACCGGTAAGGTAGTTGCCAAGTCTCCCGGCAAGACCTATATTATCGCGGAGATAGCTAATGGCAAGTATGATGTCTGTACAGTGACGGTCGTTGAGACAGCGACCGGACCTGCGGTGTCAGTTGCCAGGAAATAAAAAGACGGCTAACAAGCCGTCTTTTTATTTATCTTGCGAATTTATGTTCGCGATCCTTGTACATGGTCTCGTAATACTTGTCGTAGGAGCCGTTCATGATGTGCTCCATCCATTCGTTATGAGACAGGTACCAATCTATGGTGTAAACAATTCCCTTAGCGAACGGAGTCTCAGGCTCCCAGCCAAGCTCATCATGGATCTTCGTCGGGTCTATAGCGTAACGCCTGTCATGGCCCGGTCTGTCAGTTACATGCTTGATTAAGTCCGTACTCTTGCCGGTCTTCTCAAGGATCATGGTCACAACTTCCATATTTGTCTTCTCATTGTGACCACCTATGTTGTAAACCTCGCCAATCTTACCCTTCTCGAGAATCAGATCAATCGCGTGGCAGTGATCTTCCACGTACAGCCAGTCTCTGACATTCTTTCCTTCCCCGTATACGGGAAGCTGCTTGTCATGCTCGGCGTTCCAGATCATAAGAGGAATAAGCTTCTCAGGGAACTGATAAGCGCCATAGTTATTTGAGCAGCGTGAAATGGTAACCGGCAGGTTGTATGTCCTATGGTATGCCTGGGTTATGAGGTCAGCGCTTGCCTTCGAAGCCGAATAAGGGCTTGAAGCGTGAAGCGGCGTCTTCTCGGTAAAGAAGAGGTCAGGTCTGTCAAGCGGCAGGTCGCCATAGACTTCATCGGTTGATACCTGGTGGAAACGAATATTTCCATACTTACGGCAGGCATCAAGAAGGACACCTGTTCCCATGATATTAGTATTCAGGAATTCATCCGGATAGAGAACAGAGCGGTCTACGTGCGATTCAGCGGCAAAATTAATGACCTGATCAGGCTTCTCAGCCTCAAAGAGGTCATAGATAAACTTTCTGTCAGCTATATCACCCTTAACAAACTTAAGATTCTTATGCTCGAGGGCTTCTGTGAGATTTTCAAGATTCCCGGCGTAGGTGAGTTTATCGAGACAGATAAATTCGTCCTCAGGATGGTGGTTAAGCATGTAATAGATGAAATTGCTTCCGATGAATCCGGCTCCGCCGGTGATGATTCTTTTCAATTTTGATTTTCCTCTTCCCTCCGCGGCATGCGGACTTTAAATACTCTTTCCATAACAGCGCAGAAACACACATAAATGTGTGTTTCAATATGCATCTGACGGGATTCGAACCCACGACACCCGGCTTCGGAAGCCGGTGCTCTATCCAGCTGAGCTACAGATGCATACTCAGCTGAGTCAGATGGTTACGTTTTGGTTACGCATCTATCAGCTGAGATTATATCATAAATTTAGACCGGACACAATATAAAATATATTATTCTTCTATAAACTCGTCCCTCTTTCCGAGTCTATTACTGGATTGCCTATGGCAATCCTTAGTCGTAGCCAACTCTCCCACCGCTTTGCGGTGGGCCCCTCTCTACGACAATAGGCACCACTTCGTGGAGCCAGACACGGAAAGACCAATATTAATAATCTTATTCTTTTATAAATTACTTATCCGCAGGTACGTCCTTGATGGAGAAGGAGATTCTGCCCATCCTGTCCTTACCGAGGCATACGGTCTTAACCTCGTCACCGAGAGTAAGTACATCCTCAACATGGTTGATACGCTCATTCGCGATCTTGCTTATATGAACCATGCCTTCCTTACCAGGAGCGAACTCTATGAAAGCGCCGAAGTCCTTAATGGATACAACCTTACCGGTGTAAATCTTACCTTCCTCAAAGTCACTCGCAATAAGCTCGATAAGGCGCTTAGCTTCAGCGATCATAGCCTTGTCGGTGCCGCAAATGCTTACATTGCCATCGTCTGTGATATCAATCTTAACACCTGTGCGGGCAATGATTTCATTTATAACCTTACCCTTCTGACCTACGACATCACCGATCTTATCAGGGTTTATAGAAATCTGCTCAATCTTAGGAGCGTACTCATTTACAGTAGGACGAGGAGCGCTGATAGCCGGCTTCATGCAGGTATCCATGATGAAGAATCTAGCTTCTCTGGCCCTGTAAATAGCTTCTTCAACAATCTGACGGGTAAGACCATGAATCTTGATGTCCATCTGGATTGCAGTAATACCCTCAGTTGTACCGGTTACCTTAAAGTCCATGTCTCCGAAGAAATCCTCAAGACCCTGAATATCGGTAAGTACTATATAGTCATCGTCAGTATCGCCTGTTACAAGACCGCAGGAAATGCCGGCAACCATTCTCTTAATAGGAACACCTGCTGCCATAAGGGCCATACAGCTTGCGCATGTACTACCCATAGAGGTTGAGCCGTTAGACTCGAAGGTCTCAGATACGGCACGGATTGTATAAGGGAACTCTTCCTCTGATGGAATTACAGGGAGAAGGGCTCTCTCAGCCAGTGCGCCATGGCCTATCTCGCGACGGCCCGGTCCTCTTGAAACCTTAGTCTCGCCTACTGAGTAAGCAGGGAAATTATACTGGTGAATATATCTCTTATATGTGATCTCAGAGTTAAGTCCCTCGACCTTCTGAACCTCAGAAAGAGGAGCGAGTGTAACTACGTCACAAATCTGAGTCTGACCTCTGGTGAACATAGCTGAACCATGAACGCGAGGAACGATATCTACTTCAGCTGCAAGCGGTCTGATCTGCTTGATCTCACGGCCATCCGGACGCTTGTGGTCCTTAAGAATCATCTTACGGACTGTCTTTTTCTGATACTGGTAAACGGCGTCACCTAAGAATGGAAGCCAGTCTTCTCTGTCGGCAAACTTCTCGGCAAGTCTCTCGGTAATAGCTGAAATATTCGCCTCACGGGTCTGCTTGTCATCGGTAAATACAGCCTTCTCCATCTCATCCTGAGGTACTTCGGCCTTGATAGCCTCCATAAAGTCAGCAGGTACAGCGTAGCTGGTATACTCTGCCTTCTGCTTACCGCACTCGGCTACAATCTTATCAATAAACTTAATTATTTCCTGGTTCTGCTCATGAGCCTTATAAATAGCCTCAATCATACGCTCCTCAGGGAGTTCGTTAGCGCCGGCTTCTATCATGATAACCTTATCTCTCGTAGAAGCTACTGTAAGCTTAAGGTCTGATACAACCTGCTGCTTCTCTGTAGGATTAAGCACGAACTGTCCATCCACAAGGCCAACCTGGGTCATGGCGCAAGGACCGTCAAAAGGAACGTCACTTACACATGTAGCGATAGCTGAACCAAGCATAGCCGTAAGCTCAGGTGAGCACTCAGGGTCAACGGACATAACGAGGTTGTTAAGTGTTACGTCATTCCTGTAATCCTTAGGGAAAAGAGGACGCATAGGACGGTCGATTACTCTGGATGTAAGGATAGCGTTCTCGGAAGCCTTGCCCTCTCTCTTATTAAATCCGCCCGGTATCTTACCTACCGCGTACATCTTCTCTTCATATTCAACTGAAAGTGGGAAGAAATCAACGCCTTCGCGAGGCGCGTCAGAAGCTGTGCAGGTAGAAAGCACAGTAGTATCGCCGTAATGCATGAATGCGGCACCGTTAGCCTGCTTAGCCACTCTGCCTATATCTACTGTAAGCGTACGGCCCGCAAGCTCCATGCTGAAACTCTTGAACATAGTATCTCCTTTATATTTACATTTCTCGCAAAATCCATAGGCCATTATAGCACATATTTGGGGGGATATCAAGAAAAATATTCTGGATTGCCTACGGCAATCCTTAGCCGTTGCCAACTCTCCCAGCCATACGGCTGGGAGAGTTGGCAACAATCACAACTTTGCGGGGATATCAAGCAGGTTCTCAAAATTAGACAGGGGAACCGGCTTCGAGAAATAATATCCCTGGTAAATGTCGCATCCTACGCTGTCAAGGAAATGAACCTGGGACTCATCGTCAACTCCCTCGCAGATGACAGTCATATCAAGCTCCTTCGCGAGCTCAATCATTATTCTTATAATCTTCCTGCACCTGTCCATATCGCGAGCCTTGTATAGGAAGCCCATATCAAGCTTCAGCACATCAACAGGCAGGTTCTTAAGCAGATTCAGAGACGAATACCCCGAGCCGAAATCATCCATTTCAATAATGAAGCCATCCTTATGTAGCTCATCAAGGATAAACTGCTTCCTGTCAATATCATTTATCATAAATGTCTCGGTTATCTCAAGCTTCAGCTGAGACGGAGCTATATCGTACTTCTTTACCAGATTATGGAATTCATCATAAATATCGACAAAGTAAAAATCCCTTGGCGAAATATTTACAGAGAGATACCTGTCCGCAAAGCCGCTGTCCTTCCACTTTCTAAGGGTCTTGGCCGCCATTTCCCATATGTAGCGGTCTATATAAGATATCATCCCGTTACGTTCAAAAAGCGGAATGAATTTCTCGGGATTCAGCATTCCCTCCGAATGGTGATCCCATCTGACGAGGGCTTCACCTCCGCGTATCTTACCATCAGCAGTACACTGAGGTTGAACAAAAATCTTTAACTCACCCTTCGCTATCGAATCAAGCAGGTCGCCTGTGAGACGCTGTTCAAAATAGCGTTTTTCCTTAGTCTCCGAGTCATAGTAAAAAATCCTGTTCCTCAGGTCTTCCTTATTCTCGGCAATCGCCATAAAGGCACGGTCAATCATTTGAGAAACAGCGAGTTCCGTATCATCTATGAAATAGACGCCAAACTGAATACTCAATGGATAATTTATATCGTTAACATCCAATATTTTAACCACATCCCGCTTCAGCGCGGCTTCATCAAAATCATCACGCCGTAAGAAGGCACAGAACCTGTCGCCTGTTATCCTGCATACAAAGGCTGAATCGTCGAAAAAGCCTCTCAGGAAATCAGATATTTTCTGTAATACCACATCACCGTTGTGTGAACCGAATACATCATTTAAGAGTTTGAAGTCCTTTACATCGGCCGCCACAACGCAGAATTCCGTCTCTTTTTCCTCATTCAGCCTCTTTCGTACAAGGTGATAGAATTCATCCCTGTTGTATAATCCCGTGAGACTGTCATGGCTCGCCAGGTATTTTCCCTTCTCAAGCGCCTCTATATCCGCTGTCTTGTCCTGGATGTGGTAGTAGTAGCCTATTTCACGCCCTGATCTTCGAAGCCTGTGAAATTCTATATCAAGGTGAAATTTCACGCCCTCTATCTTCGTTGCGCAAATAATATTATAATAATCTGTGGTTCTGTCTATATGGCTCTTAGAGAGCAGCTCCTCCATGGCCTCATAGCATCTGTCAAGCTCCCCATCAAATATTCTGAAAAACTGCTTAGCCCGTTCATTTATGTAAATGCAGTTATTGTCGGTGTCAAAAAGCAAAATGGCGTCGCACTCATTATCCGCTATTCCGCGGAACATTTTCCCTAAAAGTACTCGCGGCTTATAGACATCCACATCGTAGTAAAATAATACTCCCGCGAGGGCGTAGCCTATAACAGAGTAGTCAATCAGTCTGTCTGAAAATACATACAGGGCATCAAGAATAAGCACGATCACAAAGCCAGCAAGCATAAGGATATATTTATCCCAGTAAATAGTTGAAACCTTAAAAAGCTTGCTTACAAGGACTATGCCAATCACAAAAGAAATAATATATGAAGCAGCAAGGTGAATCTGATACAGTAAATGAAATTCAGAGACATAAAAAATAGTACCGCTGCTCTCAACCGCCTTGACGGAATACACAATATCCGTGAAAATATCGGTCGCGATCAGAATGGAATCAAAAATATAGTACCAAAAGAAAACCTTCTTAAAGACTCCGCGTCTTGGAGGCTGAAAAGTAAAATCCTCACAAAGACCAAGTACAGAGTAGAGAAGCCAGTCTATGGAAATATAAAAAACGGCATACGAAACATTTGCCATGGCCGCATTAAGGGCAGCCATAACAAATGCCTGGGAGACGCATACAGCCATGCCGAATACAAGTACCAGGGTCAGCCATCTTCGGCATTTGTTTTTCTTCTTACCTGCGAAGCCGGCGAGCATTCCAAGTACAACTCCTGCTGCCGTGAACGCGAACGTATAGAAACTCTTCATCAGTTCTTCTCTAATTCCTTAATTGCTTTCTTCAATTGCTTATCCACAATCTTTCCGGTGGAGGTTTTCGTGTTCTTAACCGTAATATCAGGCTTTATGCCTATCCCGTGTATGCTGAGGCCGGATGGCGTAAAATATCCGGCAGTTGTAAGCTTTACATATCCTTTTAATATTCTCTCACCATTTACATATTCACCATCAGGAAGATAGCCCTGAGCTACTCCCTTGCCATAGCTCCTTGTGCCAATTACCTCTATATCATCATAGTCATCCATAAGGCATCCCGTAAGGAGCTCTGACGCGCTGGCGCTATTCTCATTAATGAGGATTACAATAGGAACATTTACGGTTTTATCCTTACCGTTATTGTCGCTTTCCGGCGTGGTATAAACCTCCTCGCCTCCGTTTTTATCACGCAACGTAGTTACAAGCGTATCCGCCGGGAGTATTCGTCCTGCCATGTTGACAGCGGTATCAATATATCCGCCCGGATTGTCGCGAAGGTCAATTACGAGTCCCTTCATACCCTTTTTAGCTAGCTTCGTTATAGCCGAATCAAACTCTTCGTCTGTTCTCTCGCCAAAATCAGTAACCCTTACATAGCCAACCTTATAGGTCTTGTAATACTTTGTTGATACCGTATCAACCTTTATCTCATCGCGAGTTATGGTTACGGTCTTGCTTCTGTATTTACCGGCAGAATTCTTTCTTTTATATGTGACCTTCACTGTAGTACCCTTCTCGCCCCGCATAAGAGCAACTCCCTCATCAAGGTCAATCCCGGTTACATCCATGCCATCAACCCTAACAATAACATCACCGGCCTTAAGGCCTGCTTTCTTGGCGGGACTCCCTGCCAAGGTTTTTACAATTTTTATACCCTTGGGCTTATCACTTTTCTCAACAGTAGCGCCTATGCCAAAAAAAGAGCCACTCATGGAGTCAGTTAACTCACTGTAATCCGGTACGGTAAAATATCCGCTCCACGGATCGAGCTTAGAGAAGTAATCCTTGAGCAGCTGCTCCTCGCTCCAGTCATTTGAGGCGTCATTCAAGGTTTCGTTCTTCATCTTATCTGCGTCATAGTCCAGATAATAGTAGTACTCGACATAATCCTCGTAATCATCAAGAATTTCTGAAAATTCATCTTTTTTTTCGCCTGTAACCGCTGCGTACGCAGTATTTGTATTTGCAGGAAGAATCGAGAAAATGCTTGTAACTATAGTAAGCGCGGCAATAAGTATCTTAGGGTTCTTGTTCATAGCGGCCCCTCCCTGTATTTTCTTCTATGATTATATCATTTCACCGGCAAGTTGGCAAGAAAAAACCGTACCATCTTATAATGGTACGGTAAATGTGTGTTTGACTTAAAAATTTGATTACTTTCTTAAACCAAGACGGCCAAGAAGCTTACGGTAGCCTTCAAGATCCTTCTTCTGATAGTAAGAGAGAAGTCTTCTTCTAGCACCAACCATCTTAAGAAGTCCTCTTCTTGAATGGAAGTCCTTCTTGTTAACAGCGAGATGAGCATTAAGCTCATTGATACGCTCTGTGAGGAGGGCAATCTGAACCTCAGGTGATCCTGTATCTTCCGGGGTTCTGCCGAATTCCTTGATGATCTCAGCTTTTCTTTCCTTTGTTACCATTAGTAGTCTCCTTTCGTAAATGATATGTCCTTGTCTAAGTCCGGGTCGGAGTCTCCACGGACTGGGAAAAGGATAAAATAAACCGTGCATTGCCTGCACGGTTTAAGATTATAACATATTAAATGTCGGCTGTCAACATATTTTTTATTCCACAGATATAATATAGTAGTATACCGGCTGGCCACCGTTTGTCATCTCGACTTCGATGCCGGAGTTGGCTGCCTCTATCTCGCTCTTAAGAGCCTCGGCATCCTCTTCCTTGACATCGGCTCCATAGTAGAGAGTAATAAGGCTTGAATCTCCGTCAACCATATGAGAAATCATATCCTTGGCGGTCTCGGTAACCGATCTTGTCACGGAAATGATTCCCTCATCTCCGATTCCCATGATATCACCGTTCTTGATGGCCTTACCGTCTATAGAAGTGTCACGAACCGCGTAAGTAATCTCGCCGGTCTTCACATTCTTCATCTCTTCGGTCATGTTCTCGGCATTCTTCTCCGGATCATCTCCCTCAACGAAGCCAAGAAGTGCTGTGATTCCCTGAGGTACAGTCTTCGAAGGGATAACGAATATCTTCTTATCCTCAGTAAGATCACGAGCCTGGTTCGCGGCAAGAATAATATTCTTGTTGTTAGGGAAAATGAAGATATTGTCAGCGTTAACCTTTGAGATAGCGTTTAACATATCCTCGGTACTAGGATTCATGGTCTGACCGCCCTCTATGACGTAGTCAACACCAAGATCCTTGAAAACTCCCGTAAGTCCCGCTCCGGCTGAAACAGAAATAAATCCATTCTCCTTGTGCTCTGATGGCGCTTCCGGCTCAGCAGCAGCTGCGGCAGACGTAGAGCTATCATTCTTTTCTTCAGTAACTTCCTTATCATTAACCTTGACATCGGAAATGGAATCATAGCCTAAATTCCTTCCCATGTTGTCAAGCTCATGCTTGAGGTCTATCTCATCGGCGCTTGTAAACTGCTTTCCGCTGTTTATTACAAATGAAGCGTTATACTGATATCTCGAAGCGGCTTCCTTCTCGCTTTCGCTCTTCTCTTCTCCTGTGGCGAGAGGAACGTCCTTTCCGGAAATAAGGTCAAGAGCACCCTTCATACACTCAAGAAGTCCGGTACCTCCCGAATCAACTACACCTGCCTCCTTAAGAACAGGGAGAAGGTCAGGGGTTGAATCAAGAACCTTACTCATATGATTGACTATCTGAGATAGAAACTCTACAACATCATCCGTTGTGTTCTCTATCTCAAGAGCCTTATCGGCTCCGCCTCTGGCAACGGTAAGGATTGTGCCTTCCTTAGGCTTCATGACTGCCTTGTAGGCTGTGTCAGCCGCCCTGTTCATGGCTCTTGCGAGAGCGTGAACATCTATATGGTCAGGGTCGCCCTTTATTTCACGGGTAAAGCCCCTTAAAAGCTGAGAGAGAATTACACCCGAATTTCCTCTCGCGCCGCGAAGAGATTCACCGGACATAGCCTTGCAAAGTGCTTCTACAGTAGCGCCGCCATCCTCGCCGAGCTCTAAAACCGCCTTAGCCGCGGACATAATCGTGAGCGTCATATTCGTTCCCGTATCACCGTCCGGTACCGGGAAGACATTTAACTCATTTATCCTTTCCTTCTGGGACTCAAGTCTTGCCGCAGCTGCAAGGAAAGCGTTACGCAGCATGACGGCGTCTATATTATTAACTGTCACTGAATTTTCCTCCAAATGTTATTGTTCAGTCACCCTGACACCTTCAACATACACGGTGATTTTCCTCACCTTCATGCCGGTTGATTTCTCGACCTTATAGCGCACATTTTCCTCAAGATTATCGCATACAGTAGAAATATTCACCCCATAGGCAATGATTACATGGAGCTTGATTTTGATCTCATTGTTAGCGTTGACGGAAACCTCAACACCCTTGCTTAAATTCTCGCGTCCGAGCAGGGTTGAAATGCCATCCTTTACGCTTACAATAGCCATACCGACGATACCGAAGCACTCACATGCCGCGGAACCGGCGTAGTTAGCAATGACGTCCTGTGATATGGCGACCTCGCCAATATCAGTATTCATATAACCTTTCATATGACCTCTTTCCGTGCATCGCACAGCACCCTAAACTGCGGTTCGGTTGTCGAACCGCTACATTACATTACGTAGTTCTGCAGGTCTTTAATGTTTACAACCATTATAATTCTTTAAGGCTTAGATTTCAACCCATAACCAAAACAATTTTCGGATATCTACAGAACAATTCCCAGGCCTTCAAAAATCAGACCCCAAACTACTCCGGACGCATAAAGCATCAGCAGAATAACCAGGTTCTCGTTCGGATGATCGTTTGTCCTGAAAAGCACAAGGAGTCCCACGCCGGCTCCAACAAGGAGCCCCGCTATCATCTGGGCCGCCGAAAGCATCCCCTTTAAGAAAAGCTCGGTTAAAGCGACACTCGCCGCGCAGTTAGGTATAAGACCTATAAGAGCCGCCATAAAAACCCCAAGCACAGGCTCCCCGCTTAGAAATGAGCCTATGGCTTCCTCACCGATGCCTTCAACGAGAAGGGTAATCGCTGTGGTAATTATGAAAATAAAAAGTGAAATCTGAAGGGTATGGGAGAGGGCAGGCTTTGCTATATGAAGGAAGCCGTGGCCATGGTTCTCATGAGAGTGTCCACCGGCTGCGGACTCTGCTTCCGCTTCCTCGTCTTCATCATCCTCACAGCCACAGTGCTCGCGCTCGCAGAGATCGCGAATACGCTTCTTGCTGTTAATCCTCGGGTGAAGCTTATTTACAAGAAAATCTATAAAAAATCCTGTTATAGCCCCGACAGCTGCCTTCAGAAGAAGTATCTTTCCGAGTCTCCCCGGTGCGACCTGCTCGGATATGAATATAGGGAGCATCTCGTCAGACGTGGAAAGAAATACTGCAAGCAGGGTTCCGACCGAAATTATGCCTCCCGAGAAGAGACTCGCCGCTGCAGCGGAAAAACCACACTGGGGAAGGACTCCCGCTGCCGCTCCTATGGCGGGCCCCAAGCGTCCGGCGCCCTTAAGCCATTTTTCTGTCTTTTCCTCTGAAAAATGCTCAAGATATTCCATTAAAAGATATGTTACAAATAAAAATGGCAGAAGGCGTGCGGTATCGACTATCGCGTCAATCAGCGCGTCAAGTATCATTATTTTTTTCCTTTCGTTGATGTGTATAGCGGGATTCCCGATGAGACTACACTTGTCGACAGCTTTATGGTCTTTTTCTTCTTTACCTTACCATAGCCGGTTATAGTGTCGGACATAACGGTGACCCTGCATTTGCCTGCTCCATCAAGAGCCTTTGTTTTCTTTACTCCGGTGGATTCACCGAATTCCTGGACCCAGAAGTCATATCCGTTTATTTTGAGATGGGCAATGCCTACAGCTGTGATATCCTTACGGAGCATATTTCTTCTGTGGCCCTGACCGGGATATTTTTCTCCGGTCTCCTTAAAGCCCTCAAATATTTCCTTTGTGGTCTGATACATGCCATATCCATATCCGATATTTTCACCAAAGACATGGATAGACATGCCGTACACCTCACCGCCTGCCGGACGGGTGTGGGAAAACTGAACGGCTATCTCCATCGCGCGACGCATGGCAAGCTTTTCAAGGCCGTAATCATATTTTAGCTTCTTAAGTCCGATAATCACTTCCTTATTGCCCTTCTCATCATACTGCCATGAATCATCGCCGGTTCTGAAATTATTGATCATGGTAAGCATTTTTCTCGCGCTCGTCTGCTTGTACGTTCCCTGCAAGGATACCGTCTTTGTGTCTCCCGCAAATACATGACACGGTACAAGTATCGACACAAAAAGCGCAAAAATGAGCGCAATAATTATTGAGTTTTTCTTAATGCTCTTCATATAAACCTCCAACATTTTTTCACATAATGATTTAACTGTATAGGCGGATGATCGCCTGTATACCTCTGTTCATCCGTTCTTGTTGTCAGGTGGCCAAACATATTTACAACAGGATACTTCATACCTTTATATTCACCATAAAAGAAGTGAAAAAAAGTAGGGTTCTTATCTATCCTATAGACAGAAAATCTTGTATTAAAAAAACCTTTCCGATTTCATGCAGCTTTGGCCAATCTATTAAGGTAACAATATTATCATCGATATACGGCTTCAATATCGTCAAATAATCATCATCCGAGCAGTTGTTATACATATAGAAATGTTCTACGCCGATCATCATATGGTACTCAAGCCACTCTCTGAGATATGGACCTTCATTTTTGAAAATGGCACAAATCGTTACCTTATACTGCGTTCCCTCATTGCCCGGCAATGCTAAATGTTTATACCTCATCCAATATATTAAGTGCCTCAAAAAGTCATATAACATAGCAGCATAATAACCAAAGCCCTTCTTTACGGGCATGGGGTAATGATAGTGGCTGTTCCCATAATATAATTTCATAATATCTTTCTCTCCGTTACCATATCTTGTTATATCGTTCTCTCTTGAAAATATTAAGCCTTGCCGTATCAAGTTTCAGAAAGACAATATACATCCTTTCCGCAAAAGAAATACTCAGATTATGCCTGAAGTCGCAATAGTTATTACTGTAATAAGGATCATAATCAAAGTCTCTATAGCGATTCAACATAATAGCCGCTTCATCCTTAGTAACAGCGTAAGCGTTGCCCTTTTTCATCTTGTTAAAGACAGCGTCAGGCCTGAGCACACAATACTTTCCGTCTTCATGGAGACGCAAGGAGTAATCTATCAATGTACCATAAGAAGTCAGCTTAGTATCAAACTCACCATACTTTTTAAATACGTCCTTCCTCATTGCGAATACATCAGGTCCTCCGGCAAGTACATCTACCGGCATAATTCTCATTGTCCGCGGAGATCTGACACCGTTGTCTATTCTGCCAAATGTCTTTAGTGAATTATTATAATCGATACCTGCTTCAGAAACTATTTCTCTGCATTTTATAAGAGGAACAGACATTCCGACATGTGTCTGACATGCGGAGCCGGCAAGAATATTTATCCATGCTACATCATCATCTGTAAACAAAACCTCTGACCGGTTAATAACGATAATCACATCTTCTGAGGCTTCATCAAAAATCCGATTTAAGACTGTGGCATATGATACAGTGTCGATTTCCCTATTCTCACAATAAACATTTATACTGCTGCTATTTTCCAATTGATTATCAATGTTCTTCTTTAATCTAATGCAATCGTTCTCATTGCCACCGATTAATACAAGGCTAATTGTCTCATTTTTATCCGGCAAAAATGTAACCCTTGTCTGATAATATTCCGGAATGTAATCAAGCACAGCATTGTGGCCATTTCTTACTATTGTCCTTTTTTTAGCCTCATATGCTGCCTTGTATGCATACGCTTTCGCTTCCGGATTCCCTGAAGTTGAATTTTCGCCCTCGCGCCAGTGATACATAACATACGGCACATGACTTATTTTCTTTGCTTTTTCCACAAACCTTAACGTAAGATCGTAATCCTGAGAACCGTCAACTCCAACTCCTAGACCGCCTATTACATCTATAATGCTCTTCCTGTACATAGAAAAATGACCTGTGTACATGAGAGAAAGAAGGGTATCATATGACCAGTCAGGCTTGAAGGTAGGGTATGAAAATATTTTACCATCAGCGCTTACGTGATCCTCATCCGTATAGACCATGTCCGCATTGTCCTCGATAGCTTTCTCCACCATATAATATAAGGCATCAGGCTCTATAAAATCATCGCAGTCCATAAAGGCTATATACTCGCCATGGGCAAGAGCTATGCAGTCATTTGTTGTCTTAGAAATCTGGCAGTTTTTTTTATGATAGCCTGTGATAATTTGTGGTTCATTGTCATACTTATGTAAGGCATTTACGCATTCGGCCTTCGGGGAACAATCGTCAATCATGATTAATTCCCAGTTCTTGTAGGTTTGTGCCTTTACCGAATTAACGCAATCCGAAAGCACACTTTCATCCGCGTTATAGACGGGAACCACTATACTGATAAGAGGATTGCGAATAGAAGCCTCCTGAACCGGCCGCTTATTCTGAGCACTAATTAATTTGTTATATGCTTTAATATTTGCTTTTCTATAAAGATCCAGTAATTTTTCATTGATTTTTGATAGCTTTTCATACATTCTTCTTTACCATCTCTCTGTATGTCAGTCCATACCATGTATACTTTTTATGGCGTTTCACAAGTTTCTGCCTTGCTGCCATTTGCTTTCTTATCTGATTCCTGCTTATTGTTTTTCCCCTGCTGTAGGATTCATAATGATATAAAACCACATCCGGTCTCACGCTGCAATAATATCCCATCTCGGTTAGCGTAGCACAAAGATCAATGTCATTATAATCAGTCGGAAATTCCTCGCAGAAGCCATTGCAGTCATCAAATAATTCACTTCTTATCATGAAGCAGGCTCCGGTAACAGCAGGGTAATCATAAGGAAGCTCTGTCCGCATTTCTATATTATCTTCATCAGGCTTATGGCTCATCAAATGGCCCGGGAAAGAGCCTCCCGTAACGCCAATATGCTGGATACTTTCGTCTGGGTATAGGAGCTTAGCCGATACAGCACCGCCCCATGGCCTAAGAGCCGTTCCCGCTAAGAGCGAGAGCCAGTTATCAGACAAAACCTCCATATCATCATTCAGGAATAATAAGAGATTACCTGTCGCTGACTTCTTTCCAATATTGCACATTTTAGAGAAATTAAATGGCATTATATTGTAAATGTACCTCGCTCCGGCAGCCTTGCATAAATCATTTACTGTTGATTTATTAGCCTCGATGCTGCCATTATCAACTACAATTATCTCATAACGCATTCCAGGTTTATGACTTTTAATTGACCTTATTAATCTTATAAGACATTCAGCATTATCCTTACTTGGGATAATTATGCTTACAAGGTCATCCTTTGCAACCGGGTAGACAGGATTCTCAGTATGAGAGAAGAATTCATCCCGAAATGGCCTCTCAGTTCTAATGAGCCCTGCCATTACCGCTCGCACATTTTCCTTGCAATTAACGTTACTGCGCAGTTCTAATGCCGATAGTTTATGTATGTTCCATATTAAATCATCAATGTTATTTCCGAATATGTCTTTATTATTAACAGAGCCTGTTCTTATTGCAGCGGCATGCCCCATATAGTCGTGACCGCTTAAGGTATCAGGAGAAAATATTGGCTTATCTGCTTCTAAATCAGAGCAGGATTCATCGGTATAAATAATATCCGCTTCGCTATTGTGAGCCATAGCCTGTATAACAGAAATATAATCTGTATCAAATTCATCCCCCGGTCTTGCAAACATGAAGTAAGTCTCTGACAAGCCTTTTATTAGCTTCCGTAAATCGTCTGTCGCTTTTTGTTCGTTGTCAGAGGAGATATAATAAATCTTCTTGACAGAGCATTTTTGAGAATCAAGTGAGGCTATTGTGCGTTTATAATTCTCACTCGTTTTATCATTTTCGGAAGCAAGCATTATTACCGCAATATCAGACTCCCTGCCATGATATTGCTTCGCAAGGCTTATAATTCTTTTATTTTCGCTTCTGATATACCTTTGGCATGCTCTTAATTCAAGCTTTGCTTTAATAGAAATCGTCAGCCTGCCGGATTTAATTAGCCTAGGCAACAGCTTAATTGGATTTGGCATCATTTAACTCCAATTCATATCAATATGGTTCTCTGTAATACATATCCTCTATTGACACATCTACATAGCGTTCATGAATAATCTTCAGGTAATGATGAATCTCCTTCAGTTTGGCTTTAGTGAACTCGCTTCCTCGAGACAGAGATTCATAGTGTGTCAATATTACATCATTTCTAATGCAATTATGATATCCTCTTTTTAGAAGTTTAAGGCAAAAATCCACGTCGTTGTAGTCATTAGGAAATAATTCATCAAACCCACCTACTGCGTCGAACAAATTACTTCTCACCATCAGACACGCAGCTGTAAGAACCGAATAATTGTATGGAAGCCTCTGTCTTTCAACCAAATCAACATATTCCACCCGGTCATCTTCCTTCATAATATGAACAGGAAGGCCATTAAGCAGCGCGACACCTCCATGCTGGAGCTTCCCACCGGGATAAAGAAGTCTCGCGCCGATAGCGCCGCGTTTTGGCATGAGCGCTTCTCCCGCCAATATATAAAGCCAGTTATCAGTTTTAACCTCCGTGTCATCATTCAAGAAAAGAAACAAATTTCCCTTCGCGTCCTTACGTCCAAGATTACACATTTTAGAGAAATTAAAGGGCATCGGTTCATATAAATACCTGACATTATAGGTATCGCATAATTCCGCTACCTTTTTCTTATTTTCATCATTACTTCCATTGTCGACAAGAATGATTTCGTAACGAATATTTCCGGTATATTTTTTAATGCTCTCAAGGAGTCTCGATAAGCATTTCGGATTATCCTTGCTGGCGATAATTATGCTAATAAGATTATCATCACCAACATTATAAACAGGAATGTTCTGATATTTCAGGAACTCCGTTCTAATATCCACCTTGGTTTCCATAAGAGCGGCGGGAATTTGAACCACATTTTCACCGCATGATTTTTCTATATTCCAAATAAGATTGTCAAGGTCCTTATCAGTTCCATTGTCGCTGATATATTTTTTCGCGACCTCGGTACTCAGGAGAGCGAAATGGCCTATATAATTATGTCCCGAAAGAGTGTCCGGTGACCATGCAGGCTTCCTCACTTCACGGCCGTCAATGTTTTCATCCGTATAGACCATGGTCACGTTTTCATGTTCATCAATAATACATGAAAACGCGCCAAAAAGAATTTCATCAAAGGTATCCCCCGCATAAGAAAGGCAAAAGAACTCTTCGCTAAGATTATTTATAGTTCGCTCTATATCAGAAGAATCATTAACCTTATAAATGTTAATCTTATCGAAGGTCTGTGACATAAGTGAATTAATTGTGGTCTCAATTAATTCTTCGTCTTTTCCGGTTATTAATACAGCTATCTCATATTTATCGATATAATTACGTTTTTGAATTTTCTTACGGAGCTTATCCGTAGCGGTTCTTCTGTTATGTCTTCTCTTTCGAGAAGCTTTTATAACCTGTAAATCGGCATTAAGGCCCGATATCCCGCCGCGTTTAAAGGACGTTATCATAAACTTAACCGGATTAATCATTGCCTCTGCCTTTCTTCTCTTTCATTTACAGTCTCCCCATCTTAACCAATATCTTAAAATACGTATCGTTCCCGGTCCCGGTCTTGAAGAGGGGACTGTTAATTAATTCCGTCTTCAGCTCGGGATTGTTCTTGTAGTTCGCGACCATATTCAATATATGGATCTGCTCGTCACCTATTTCGTTCCCATATACCCGGAGCATGGAGGCGGCGGTGTGGCTCCTGACGCATTCGGTGGAGGTAAGGAAGCGCTTAGCCCTCTTGGCTGTCTCGGATAAGCTCTTCCTTCCGAATGAGGCTCCGACAGCGTTATCGCCATGCTGTCGGTAGAGCATATGCTCGTTCGGGTCATATATTACCTTACCAAGAAGGGCTGTAATCCTTACGGCAAGCCAGTCGTGAAGCTGGGGGAATTCCTTAGCCTGGTCGTACTTGATAAATTCCTTTCTCGCAGCTTCATTAAAAATATAAGTGCAGCCGGGTGAAAATGAATAGATCAGTGAGTGTGCCAGGTCGGTAAAGGCCTTCTCGGGTGAAATGGAATAGGGCAGCTCCTTTAAATTCTCATCCGCGACCGTAACAGCGCTGTTATAAAGGAGGGGGATATTGCTGTGCTCCTTTAATAGTACATTTATTCCCGCGCTCAGCTTATCGGGATTCCAGAAATCATCCTGATCGGCGAAGGCATAGAAATCAGAATTTCCCGCAGCCTTCACAAGATTCCAGAAGCTCTTCCCGGGCCTCAGGTTTTCTCCCGTGTACCAGGATATATTATCGTATTTCTTAACGTATTCGTCAAGTATTTTTGTCGTTCCATCGTTTGAGCCGTCATCACGAATTAATATTTCCATGGCACAGTCAGCCGGAAGAGTCTGATTAAGTATGGAATCAAGCTGGCACCTTAGGTATTTCTCACCGTTATAGGTTGACATCAGAACCGTAATTTTCATGCCATTTTCTCCACACTGTCATATATTTCGCTCATACGGGCAGTAACCTTCTTCTGATTGAAGTCCTTAGCCCGGCCTTTATTTAAATCGGCAAGCTTCTCCGAGACTGCCTTATTTTCCCGTAAGAATTTTATCTTCTCACTTATTTCCGCAGGGTCATTTGGCTTAAATAAAGGCACGAAGTTATCCTCCCTTGTGAGCTTAACAGGCTGCATGAGGTCGACATTTCCGCGGATCTCGGATGTAAGACAAGGCAAGCCCATAGCCATGGCCTCAAGGAGGGACACACAGAGACCCTCCCGCTTTGACGGAAGGATAAATAGGTCAGCGGCGGCGAGGTTCTTCACTGCGTCCTCGGAAAATCCGGCAAGCTTCACATTTTCTTCCATACCAAAGCTCTTAATCATGGTCTCAAGGGCTTTTCTCTTAGGACCCTCGCCATAAATTACATAATAGATATTTTTATCATTATATAAATGAAGGGCCTTAATTACTGCTTCATGGTTCTTGTTATCATTTAATTCGCCGATTGACATGATTAAGTAAGCGCTGTCAGGTACGCCGAGGCCCTTCCTTATGGCAGCCCTGTCAGCGTTTCCGGAAAGCTTAGCTATTTCTTCCGTATCGATACCCACGCCCGGGCAATAGCGGACATTTAGCCTTGGCTTAAATTTCTCACTCGCTAAGATATAATCCTCGTGATTAATGGTCACAATTACGTCTGTGCTCTTAGCGTATTTTTTTTCGACATTATAGAAGGTAAGCCAGTTACCGACAGGGGCTCCCTTATAAAAATGGAAGCCGTGAGCCGTGTAAATTACCTTAGGTCTCTTCTTGCCGTTCGCGGCTAATTTATCGACGGCCTTCCTCGCCTCGACGCCACCCACAGGGGTGTGGCAGTGAACGAGGTCAAAAGCTTCATTCTCCATAAGGTTGTAGAGGAGGTCGAAGGCTCTCTTATTTTCACTTGAAAACGGTGACCGGGCAAATGGAATGTCGACTAGCTCTATATCTAGGCCGTCGAGACCGCCGTGGTTCATAATTTCCGTATTTACCGCGACATATACCTTATAGCCCTTGTCCTGTAATAATTTTATGTCGCTCTTTAAAAATGATTCGACAAAGCCATAGACTGTCGCGACTATAAGTGCTTTCATATTTGCCTCCTGTCAGTAGTACATTTTATTTTTTCGTTATCGACTGTATAGATCATGTCGCACTCGGATACGGTGGTGAGGCGGTGGGCGATAATTACCATCGTCTTCCTCCCGTGGAGCGAATTGATCGACTCCATAATTTCCGCCTCGGTAGCGTTATCAAGGGCGCTTGTCGCCTCATCAAATACGAGAAGGTCAGGATCGGTGTAGAGGGCTCTCGCGATTCCGATTCTCTGGCGTTGTCCGCCCGAGAGCCTCATGCCCCGTTCACCTATCTCGGTATCTATTCCATCCGGAAGCTCATTTACCACGTCTTCAAGTCTCGCCTCACGGAGAACCTCCATCACCTTATCCCTGTCGATATTTTCCTTATTTACACCAAAAGCCACATTCGCGGCTACCGTGTCATCTATCATATAGGTGCTCTGAGGGATATAGGATATTCTTGAAAGCCACGATGGATAATCCGTCATAATATCCACTCCGTCGGAGAGCACATTTCCCTCTTGAGGATTAAGAAGCCCTAAGAGAATATCAACCGTCGTGGTCTTACCCGCTCCCGAAGGGCCCACAATTCCAACAGATGCGCCCGCAGGAATTACCATATTCGCGTCTGTTAAAATGTTCCGATCGGAATTCTCATAGGCAAATGTGACATGAGATAATTCACATTTATCATTAAGTGTAAGCTTTCCCCTTGATACACTCTTTCGCTGCTCGATATCAGCCCTTCTCTCGGCATCCCAGGACTTCATGTCATTAAGAGTCTTAATCAATGCGTCAAGATTCGGCTCATAGGCAGGAAACATATTCGCGCTCGAGCTGATCCTGTTCGCTGAAGGAAGGAGCCTTACGGCCGCTACCGCGAAGGCAGACAGCTGTGGCATTAATTTCTCTACGCTCTGGCCCCTGAAAAGGAGAATCGCTATAAAGGCAAGCATGGCGCTTATAGTGACGGCCTCTATTATTAGTCTCGGGGCGTTACTTATTACGGCTGACGCTCTCGATAGCTTTGCGTTCTCGGAGGCGTATCTCTGATAATTTTCAAGGAAAAAGCCCTCCTTTTCGGCGACCTTAGTCTCCTTGATTCCGCTTACGGACTGGATTATCCACTTATTTAAATTGGCGGATATATCACGCTGCCTTACACCTATTTTTCTCATCTTCGGCTTAATAATGTAGCCGATAACAAGAATCTCTATCGTCACTATAGCGAGCACCAGGGCCGCCATAGTGGGATTTATTACGAAAATGGCAACACAGAGCACAATCGATACGACAAGCTCCGTCGCGAGTGACATGAAATTTCCGAGGAGTAAAAATACGCCCTCGACGTCTGAAATAATAGTCCTCTGAACCTCGCCCGTCGATACATTTACAAAGTACTCATAGGGGCGGTTCAAAATCGCCGACATAATCCTGTGCTGCATCAGAACCCTGTTATTACAGATAAATCTCTGCTGCACGTAGTACTCAAAATAGAGGAAGACATTTTTAAATATATATATAAATATCATCCCTATAAGCAGGGCGATTACGAAGGTTTTCGTCGAGTGTATATCAAGTACCCTCGCGGCCCACACGGCGTATTTATTTGTCTCAAAAAAATCAGGCTTCATAATAGAAGTCATAAGCGGCACGATAAGCGATACGCCTATGGTTTCGAAGCCCGCTCCTATAATCATCAGCACGAAAATAATCGCGATTTTTATTTTCTGTCCGCGATCAAATACGCTGAACATTTTCTTAGTAATTCTTAGCATTACCGGCTGTTTCCTTTAAATTCTTCCATGGTAGCGCTTGTAGCGGAGCTTATGCCCTCATGCTTAATCACGCTTTTTACGGTCTTAAAAATAATACTGACATCACCGACAAAGGAAATATTATCTAAATAGGCAACGTCGTACTTGAATTTTTCTTCCCACGTTATGGCGTTCCGGCCATTTACCTGGGCGAGGCCCGTGAGCCCCGGTCTTACCTCATGGCGGCGGCGCTGCTCCTTACTGTATCTCGGCAGATATCTCACTAAGAGCGGGCGGGGGCCAACTATAGCCATATCACCCTTAAGTATATTAATAAGCTCAGGGAGCTCGTCTATGCTAGTGCTTCTAAGCTTCTTACCGAAGCTCGTGAGTCTCACCTCATCTGGTCTAGGCTCGCCTGTCGCGGGGTCTCTCTCATCGGTCATGGTGCGGAACTTATAGAGCTTAAATATCCGCTCCTTGCCGGTCTTCTTGTCTATCCTTCCGGGTCTGTCCTGTCTAAAAAGGACGGGGCTTCCAAGCCTCACCCTCACAAGGATCGCCGTCACAAGGAGGAGGGGTGACAGTATAATAAGCGCCAGGAGCGACAGTATAAAGTCAAGGAGGCGCTTGACAAATCTCTCATATATCTTCATAATAGTATCATTGTACCATGATTCATTGACTTTATCAAGTGGGAAGGTGCTTTAATGACAGATGATTTGACCGAATATATTTTTAAATGGGCTGACGCGGGTCCCGACAAAACAGCTGTAATCGATTGGGACTCAGCTTTATCCTACAGGGAACTTGCAGGGGCTATAAGGGAGAAGGCGGGCGAGATTTTGCCCTGTCGCCCGAATGATGACAATCGCCCAATAATCATTGAAGAGCCAAAATCTGTCAGTACCCTCGTCACCATGCTCGCCATAAATTACTCAGGCCACAGCTACTGCGTCCTCGATGACAGGCTGCCTGGGGGAAAGAAGAATGAGCTTCATGACATTTTGCATTGTGGCGGATCATTTCCACCTGACCTTAAGTACATAACCTTTTCATCAGGTTCTACGGGGAGACCGAAATTAATCATGACCTCGCGGACTGCCGCCATGAATTACCTAGCTTCACTAACTGCTGCCCTTCCCTACAATAAGGACCTCGTCATAGCAAACCAGTCCCCCTTCTGCTTCGATGCCTGCCTTAAGGATGCCTTCGCGGCGCTCTTCGTAGGCGCGACCGTTTACTTAACCGACAGGAGGCTTTTCACTAACCCTGAAGCCCTGATCTCAGTCCTCTCGGCCAACAAGGTAAATGCCCTCACCTGGACCTCGTCAGCCTACGGGGTATTATATAGCCTTCTCGGGGGCGACCTTATAAGTGACAGGGATTTTTGTGAAAATGTGAAGCTGATCACCTTCGGAAGCGAGAGAATGAGCCCTGATATATTGGGGTGGTTAATAAGGAATTTTCCTGCCGCCGATATTTACCAGCTATACGGGCCGACAGAGGCCACGGGAATGAGTGCCTATTTTAAGGTCGATAAGGAATTATCGTGTTTATTGGATGATGGCTTGATTCCTATCGGAAGGCCCCTGCCGGGAGTAAATATTATCCTTATGAATGATGGCATAGAATCCGACAAGGAGGGAGAAATATATATTAATTCCAACCGACTTTCGGACGGCTATTATGGTGATAAAGCTCTTACCGACCGAAGCTTTATAAATATAGATGGCAAGAGATATTTTAAGACCGGCGATATAGCGAAGACTGACAAAGGCGGAAATCTTTTGTTTTTAGGAAGAAATGATGATATAATTAAGCGGGGAGGATATCAGATCTCCTTGAACGCCATGTCAGCCTTCGTTGAGAAATACGACGGAGTTGATAAGGCAATAGCATTATTTTATGAGGAAAAAAATAAGCTTATGCTCTTCTACGTGGGGACAGCTGACAAAGGGAAAATAAGGGATTATTTATCGGAACATTTCCCCACCCCTGCGGTTCCCGGTAGAATAATAAGACTAGATACCTTCCCCCTCCTATCGAACGGAAAAACAGACAGAAAGGCGCTCCTTGCATGGAAGAATTAATAGAATTGCTCACCGATATCGATGACAGTATAGACTACGAAAATGCTGACGGGCTGGTCACTGACGGGCTGCTTGACTCGCTATCTTTAGTTGAAATAGTTGTCGCCATAAAGGAAAAATTCGGAGTTAAAATCCCGGGCTCCATGATAGTTCCCGAGAATTTTGACAGCCTTGAAAGGATAGAAAAGCTCATAGAAAAATGCGAAAAAGAGGGATAATTAAGGGATCGGTTATTACGATACTAAGCCTTCTCTTCTATGCCAAAACGGGATGGAAGGCTTTATTTCTCATGCTTGCTGTTTCCCTTATCGCCTATATCGGCGGTCTTTTGGTTGCTTTATTTTCGGAAAATAAACGTTCTATTTTCGTTATTTTTTTGTCTATCTTAGTCTTTATTTTTATTTACTTTGAGGGCCTGCCGGGAAAGCATACTGTTGGATTATCCTATTATATTCTTATGGCTATGGGCTATATTATCGGGGCAGTAAACGGAAACGTCAAAGCCATAAAAAATCCCATCAAAATAATTTCCGCTATTTCCTTTTTCCCCCTGATGGCCGAAGGACCTATAGGAGAAGCCGATAAAATTTCAGAAGAAATATGGGCTGTCAAATCGTCTGATAATCCTTCATATGTTCCCGTAAGGCTCCGCCTTATGCCCGCATTTTACAGGTTTTTCTATGGTCTTTTTAAGAAGCTTGTTATCGCTGACAGGCTTGCCGAAACGGTTAATTATTATACGTCTTTCCCACTTTTATCTTGGAATTATTTACTCGGCCTCTTTTTATATTCTGTCGAATTAATCGCTGATTTTACAGGTGGGATAGATATGGCGATTGCTATATGTAATCTGCTGAACGTAAATGTACCTGAGAATTTCCGCCATCCTCTCTTCGCTACATCGCTGTCCAACTTTTGGAAGAGGTGGCACATTTCGCTCTCCGGCTGGTTTCAGAGAAATGTATTCTATCCCCTGTCGGTCTCGCTCTCTGAAAGTAAGCTCTTATCGGGAAAAAGCCGGAGGACTGTAAGCAGGGTTTCCGTTTATACTGCTTCTATAATTACCTGGTCACTTACCGGCCTCTGGCATGGAATCAGTATTTATTATTTATTCTGGGGACTCACTAACGCGGGAATATTATTGCTTTCGTATGAATTAAGGGATAAGTACAAGGCATTTCACAAAAGGCATAAATTCGCCGATTCTAAGGGATATAACTTATTTATGATGATAAGGACCTTCATTATCGTAATGTTCCTCAGATGTTTTGATTTAATGGCGGCAGCTTCGGCTAAAGTCGAGACCCTTCCGTCAGATTATAGGGCATTAGCCATCAGTGAGATTATCCTCTTAATTATTGCCTGCCTTGTCTGCGTACTTATAAGCGCATGCACTGCAAAGAAAAAAGAGAGATTCACCAATCCTTATTCATTAGTGAAATCTCTCTCATTCCCGGCAAGGCTAGCTATTCTGCTTGCGATGGTATTTGTAATTATTATATTCGGTGCCTATGGAAAGGACTATGATGCTAAAGGGTTTATTTATGGGAATTTTTAATAATCAATAATCAGTGATAGAGAAACAGAGCCCATCTCGATAAGGAAGTGAAAGTGATTCGTCATGAGGCAATAGCTTATCACCTTGAAATCGTAGGGCTCGTGATATCGTGAGAATAGAGAGAGAAAAATCTCATAGTCCTCCTCATTCAGGAATAAATTCCGGTGGCGATTCCCCCTGTTAATCACGTGGTATATCCCACCGTTGTAGAACAATCTTTTAGATCTTGCCATATCTTAGCTTCAGGCAATTGAATAATAACCAAAT